>ERZ795049.3736-NODE-3736-length-15794-cov-10.218057_pt1 | contig 15794 bp, 26 predicted proteins | sample MGYA00375133_ERZ795049 | MGnify/ENA primary metagenome ERZ795049 (study PRJEB30178, sample SAMN05720147) | activated sludge metagenome | isolation source: anaerobic digester from wastewater treatment plant | place: Japan | collected 2015-04-20 ...
GTTTCAAACAAGACGCCGGGAGAATCCGAACCCCCTATCCCCGTCGACGACCTTCCACAATCTCGTGGCAATCAAAGCACAGCGACATAAAGTTATCGCTGTTCAGCCGCGCTCCGCCTCGCTTGATCGCTTGCACGTGATGGACCATGGTGGCAGCCGTCACTCTGTTTTGGCTCTCGCATCGCACACACAACGGATGCTGATAAAGCCACGATTCACGCGCTCGACGCCAATCAGCGTTATATCCACGCTCCGTTGCCGTGCCGCGCTGTTTATCATGCTTCGATCTGGCTTGAGCTTGCCGCGCTTCATGTTCTGTTTGGTGCTGTTCGCAGTATGCGTTTGGTGTCAATATATTACAACCGCGATGTCTGCAAAAATGTAGTGATTTAGTTGCCATATCTCCCCCCCTGCACATATTGCGCTGCCGGCCCCTCCCTACCGTATATGCGCAACGCATTACCCATACAAAAGGGAACACGCGCCAACGTACGTGCTCCCTGAATGCAAATCTCCACGATACCACTATACGCTTATAAAGCGGACATAACGGACAAGTTAGTCAACTTTAGACAACTTTATTTTTTTTCTAAAAATCTTTCGCACGCCTTTCGCACGCTGTCTGCCGTGTTTCGCCCGCCTACGCTGAAAGATATCTGCCGCCAGCTCATACCGTTGATAAACCGCAGCGACAAGATTTGTCTGATGCAGCTGTCGTCTATGCTGTTTATGTAGTCTATTAGGCGCCTGTACTCGTAGTACAGCTGCTGTATCTTTGCTTCGGTGACGCCTCGAAGGTACGCGATTTCCGCCGCAAGCGACGTTTTGTCGCTTATTCCCGCCGCATGCGGCATGCCTGTAATTTTGCTGTTGGCGTTGGTCGCGGCTGCTTCCAGTTCGCGAAGTCTTTGCTTATCCTGCTCGATTTCACGGTTAAGGTAGTATAGTTGCGACAGCTCTTTTTTTGTCATTTAGTCACCTCTGAAGGCTTTCCCGATTATTTTTATAATGCGGTTTACCGTGGGTTGCGAAACCCCTATCGCATCCGCTATCTGCTTTTGCTTTTTCCCTTCGATCAGCATCTGCGCTATTTTTTTTTCACGGTCGGGCAGCTTCGCGATTGTCTCCCGGAATGCTATTTCCGACACAGATACGCCTATGCCGTCGTTATCGTCGGGAAGCGTGTCTTCGATCGTCAAGCCGTCGGCACCTTCTACCGCGTCGTGCAGGCTGCAGCACATGGGAAAAGGCTTGGTCCCGTCCTGGTACACCGTGTCGCGCGGCAGCTTCAGCGGGCTGCATTCAAACTTGCTGTACTGGTCGTGTATCGCGCCGCGAATGTAGGACGATGCAAATGTACAAAACGTTATTCCGCGCGCCGGATCGTATCTTTGCGCAGCAAGTATCAATCCTATGCATCCCGCTTGGAAGTAATCTTCGTAATTGCCGGCGATTCGTGCGCACTTTCGCACTAAAAAATGCACGAGCGGCATGTTGTCCATGACCAGCTTTTCCTGTTCGGCGGTCATGCGCCGCCTCCCGCCCGAAACGGCAGGTCTATCATTTCGGGTATATGGTGATGTGTCCATATCGCGCACATCAGGTTCCAGACAAATGCCCGGTCGTGCGGTTCATCCATGTCGCCGCGTAGATATTTCAGATAGTGCCGTACACCACTGTCTATATAGCAATGCAGCGGGATCCCTTTTTCCCAGTTGCGGTCACCGTATTTGTGACATCCGGATTCGTAATGCGCCGATACTTCCAGCATCGTCGTGTACATGTCTCCACCCTTACAGTGTCGCACAAACGCCCAAATTGCCTCACACAGGCTGTCCGTGCTGCCTTTGCGGACGTATGCGTCGATATATTCCAATGTTCCGCAAGTGTCCGCTAACATATGCACCACATCAAGCGGCAGCAGATCGCATCTGCCTTTGCCTTCCGCAACGTCGCGGACAGCCCCGCTTTCAAATTCGCGGCGAGAACCGGAATCTAAAATTTGTTCTGACATTTTTTACCTCTTTCTTTTATGGTATTTTGTTGTGATTTATGGTACATTCTTGTTATTTTTCGCTCATTTTATCAGATCAATCTCACGTTTGGTTACATCCCTGCCTCAAACGAATAATCATCCGGGCAGGTTTTATATTTCGATTCGTTTTTACTCGAATCACCTATTTCGTGAATTACTAATAGTTGTTTTAAATCAAATAACGCTGTGGGTATTTCGTAAATATTATCATCATATAAAGATTTCCCGTTCCCATATTCGTCCCAATCTAACCATGCTTTATAATCTCGCTTGATATCTTCGTAAACTTCTCTGGCAAAATCCATATTGTTTTTATTAATAACAAATAATTCATGTGAGCCTTTTGTTCTGACTATGTAAGTTTCGTCGAGTGTAAAAGTAATAACATACTCCCATCCCTCCGCGTCAATTCGTACTGACGCAGGTTTACGATGTTCAAGACTAAAAATTAATGCCTTTAAACAATCGACCGGAACGTTGGTCAAATAACTCGCTCGATCTGTAAATTCACCCAATGTAACTGTAACCCATCCTGTACGCGGATTCGCAAGCATATTTTACTCCTTTTCTTATATAAAAATCCTTTTAATTATTTTAGAATTCAATCAGTCTTTTATTTTATTCTTTAATTCGTATATCGCCATCTTCAAGTATGCTGTCTATTCAAATAATCTTTTATTACAGCTGCAGCTTCTGCCCAGCCGTAGCACACTTCAACGCGATAACCTTGATCCCGCAACATTCCAATCCACTTTTTTTGATTTTCGCTCGGTTTATTGCTTCCGACTTTAAGCTCTATGTATAACCCGTGACATCCGGCACGCGGTACCGGCAATGATATATCAGGTACCCCTGCCTGTACACCCTGCGCCTTTAAATGCGTCGCTGTGACGATATCTCGTTTCCCGCCGTTCGGAATGTGATGAAGAAGAGCCAGCTCGGGAATTGCCGCCTCGTTATATTCTTTCCAGGTAAAAAGCGCCTGCTGCTCCTGGCTCTCGGTTGCTATTACGCGCGGTTTAAATAACTTAGTTTGCTTTTTCAATGTTTCCTCGCTTCCTTTATCCTATTTTTGGATTATAATCTTCAAACCGTTTGCAAGTTCTGAATATTTTGATATTGTTTACCCATCGTGCCAGCATCCGTGTTTTTTTAGGCGAGTCGCATTTATCATAAATCATAACATACGGATCATAACCCAAATCTCGAATTGTATATATCCGATACAAATCTTGCTCATGCGTGCTGCTAAAGTTTGTTAAGATATATACTCGCTTTCTCCTGCAATCCTTTATTTTTGATAATTCGTTATACTTAATAAACTTGTCCGTCAAATCTTCTTCAGGATTGTCCCAAGCAAAATGAATCATCTTAACTTTTATTTTGTTAAGCAGGCTTATAACGTCGGGATCTGTGAACCTAATGTCTATTCCCTGCGTGAAGTCAATCCATGCTTTACTGTCGACAAGTTGTTGCAAAAGTTTTTCTCGGTCTTTACAGGCAAGCAAATTCGGATCAAGAAGTTTTATTGTTTTGCGATCCGCTTTAAAATCCGATAAATCCGCTACTTGCTTTGAACATCTTCCTTCTTTGCCGGAAACTATGCAGAATTTGCAATCTCTTGGACAACCGCGCGTTAGAAATCCATATGCTTCGGGATATTCGGGATATATACCGTAATCAGGTTGCATACGTTCTACTGCATCAGGTAACTTGTTCTGTAAGCCATATCCTGTTCCGCCTTCGATAATCTTATCAGCCTGTATGACGGTACTGATATCTGGCGTAAACGTAAATACCTTTGACTTGTAAACAACGTCATAATGATCTAACGCCATCCACCAATCAACCTCGTCTCCTTGTGATTTATGCCATGTTGAAATTTTCATCAAGGCTAAATTAGGGAAATTATGCCCGTCAACGTCTAATAAACCTATTTTCATGTTCTCACCCATTCACTACAAGTTTGCTTAATATATCCTGCTTCCGCTTTTCTTTTTCCTCTGCGCTGATCGGCACGTAGTCCGGATTCGGCGGCGGCAGCGCGACCAGTTCCGCGACGATTGCATTCCGCTTGTCGTTCAGCTCCTGCGGAGTTGCCGGCTTTTCGGCTTCCGGTAACGTCATCCGCTGCGACATTCCCGATATCATTTGCCTGACGGGTTCCGGTAAGCTTTCACGGTATTCCTGCCGCTGCCTCATGATCGGCAGCTGCTTCAGGAACTGACCGTGAAGGACAGAATTAAAAACATCTAGCGGCATCATCGCATGCTCATACAGCGTCCGAGCGGACCCGCAGTAGCGCTGCAGGATCGGCGGTAGCTTGTCAAAGGTTTCGTTTTCACAGTAGCCGGAGTTCATAACGGCTTTTTTGTAGATATTCCAATATTCTTCATCCGTAGGTTCTCCGGTTGCCGCAGAAACGAGATTCTTTAGCTCTGTGCTGATTGTTGCTATATCTGGCGGATAACCGCTGTGTGTCTTTATAAGGGATTTTACAGCAACGGCAACTAACTCATATGGTTCTTTAGAAAACGATTCTTGCCATATTGACGCTATCCCTGCGTATTCGTCCGGAGGTATCTTGCTGTAAAAAGCAGGATAAGATGCTTTGAGAATTGCCATTATTTTTATAGTTTCAACTCGGTTCATTTTGTAATTCTCCTTCTTTCCGCATCTTTTCTTCTTCCTCTGCAAGCATTGCAAGAAACGGATTATTGTTATATTGCGGCGTATATGATTTTGATGACGTACCGGTAAACATTATTGCGGCTTTTACCTCGTCCTCCCACTGCCCCCTGTTAAGCCATGTTGCTGGATTCGGTATGTACTGACCGTTTTCTTTTTGCCACTGATCTGATTCTTTTTGAGCCGTTACCGCTGATACGATTTTTTCTATAAGTTCTTGGTTAGGTTTGATTTTCTTCCACGCTTTCCTTGCGTCCTCTTTTGCTGTTTTCTTTGGATAAGCAGACCAAAATAAATCAAAAGAATCGTCAGTAACAGATGGTGTTGTCTTTATATTCTTTTGTTCTGTTCTGTTCTGTTCTGTTCTCTTACTGTTCTGTGCGTGACAGGGCGTTTGTCCCTCGCTTGTCACTGGATTGTCACAAGATTGTCCTGCATCTGTCACAGGCTTGTCACGCGTGACATTATTGTTTTTATATCTCTCACGCTGATTTTGTTTTCTGATTTTTGCTCTTTCACGGCTTTCTTCCCGCGCCAATATTAGCTTTCCTCCGTATTGATCCCAATCGTGAATAGTCATGTTTTCATTTATAAAACCCGATTCAATCAAAGAGGATATCAACTTGTCCGGGTTCTTTCCTCGGTAACACATTACGTCGGCAATTATCGCACTGTCAAATTTTGATAAATCTCCGTCAGGAGCGTAGTCGATTGCCCACCACCACAAGAGTATCAATGACCCAATTGTAGACGGTTTGTTAAGGGAAAGTTTGTAAGCTAATTTTTTTGTCTTTGGATGGTTAGCGAGTTCTTGATGCGCTTCTATCCATGCCACATTATCACGCCCTTTATATCACTTTCCCGCCGTGCCTATATGGGCGGCTTTTGTTATATTCGTGTTTGATGCGAATAATGCTGTCAATGTCAATGCCTTCCTTGCCGCAAAAGTCAAGGATTCGGATTATACAGTCGGCAAGCTCAACGGCGATACCCTCGGGCTTTTCGCAACGATCGGAACATTCTTCGCAAGGGATATTACAATATCCGCTTCCGTCTGCGATTGTTTCTTTGCCTTCGTAGCCCTCTTCAATGTTTACTTTGCAACGGTAATAAATGTTCGGCATGCCGTTCCGGTATTCCTCCAGCGCTTCCGACAGCTCCGAATGGCACAGCGCGATGACGTCTCCGAAGCTTCGTGGTTCTTCCCACCAGCCGTGTTCGATTGCCACGGAATGTATATCTTTTGCTAATTGATTTAGATCCATATGACCTTCTTTCCGCGCTCGGGGGCTTGTCCTTTCGGATCAAGCCCGCCGCGCTTCATTTTATGGTTTATGTTCCTGCGAAGAAATCAAATCCCTGCTGTGCCGGTTCGCTTGCCGGTGGGGTTTCCTGGGATGGTTGCTGCGCGGTTTCTGGTTGAGGAGCATCAACTTTTGTCGGTTCCGGAGTTTCTGTCTGCGAAGTTGCTTCATCGGGAGCATCTCCCACAAATTCAGCATCACCGCTTTCTTTGATAACCGCAGTGTCTTTTTCGTAAGCTGTCTGAAGATCCACTGACATGATACCCCATTTTGATATGAGCTGGCGGAGCATCGTTTTGTATGCCATACCGTCAAAATCTTTCTCCCAGAACGTATACCCTTTCTTCGCGGCGTATCCTTTGCTGTATCTTAAGGCATGAGCTTCCATTTTCTTTTTCGACCAATACATTGCTTTTTTGAATCCGTTTACGTATTCGAACATTGCATAATAGCCGATTGTTTCTGCGTTTTCCCGGTCTTCTTCGTCTTCGATAAGGTTGACTTCGATCTCTTCTTCAAGCGGATTGTACTTTACCAGTTCGCCTTCTTTTATCGCCAGTACATTCAGCTTCTTATATTGTCCGGAGCGCACCGCAAGCTGTATATAGCCTTTATATCCTAGTTGAAACTGAGCTACCTTCCGGTTGTTCTTGTTATCGCTGAAAGGAACCATGTAATATTGACCGAGCTGCGGAGAAGGCGAAAGTCCGAGTGATTCGCCGAGAAGCGCAGCTGACAATATCGTTCCTGCGTCGCAGTCCTGGAGTGCCGGATTAACTGCAACTGCGCTTGATACCGCCGCTATAAACCTTGCCGCTCTTTTCGGATCTCCGAGAGTGCTGTTGATAAGATTTTTATACCCGTCACCCTGAATTGCTACCGAAAACTTCTGCTTCGGTTTTGCTGCCAAACTGTTTGATACTGCCATTTATATAGCCTCCTTCTGTTCTGTGGGAACACGTCCGTATTTGATGTTGTTTGATTTTAAGAACGCTGCGAGTACCTGCAACTGTGCGCTTGTCGCCCAAACGCGAAAGTCTGTCATGATAACCGGTTCTTCTGCTTTAAATTCTTCCTGAGGATTGCTCGGTTCGCTTGTTTGAACGTTTTCGGGTTCCTGCTCTGGTTCTGCTTCTTGGGCATTCGCTTCAATGTGAAGACGATGCGTTGGCAGGGCTTCCGGTGCTTTTAATTCCGCCGCCTTTTCATCCATTGCTCTCAGACGAATGTCCTCTGCAAGCGCGTCTCCGAGATTTAAGCGTTCCAGGTATTTACTGATAACCGGAGTTTCGTGCTTCATTTTCATTGATTTGATGGCGTTCAGATCGGTTTTGACCCGCTCGAATGTTGTCATCATTTCCTGTGTAATGTCAACAACCTTTGCCGCGGCGGTTTCCCATTTGATGTTGTAAATTTTATCAAAGGTGAGTATTTCGCCAAGATCCTTTACATTATCTTTGTAAAACCTTTCAAGCGTATCGCGCTTCTCTTTTTTCTTTCGCGCCTCGAATTTTTTGATCTTGCCGTCGATTTCTGACACAGGCCCGTTGACCATCCCGATCAACTCTTTGACCTTTTTTTCAAAATCATTATACGGTTCCAGGCACATCTTTTTAACGCGAATTTTTTCCGAATTGAGCGCATCGGCGAGTTTGTTCAACTCCGCCCGGTCCTTCTTTGCATCCGGAACGTCTTTATCCTCGATCACAAGGTTCCGGTAACGCTCCAGCTTTACATTAAGAGCGGATTTCAAATTGTCATAGTTAAACTCAATCGGTTGAAGATTCTCAATGTCTGTCTTTAATATCAGTTCAAGTCCCATATTTCACTGTTCCTTTCTTGTTAAAAAATACGGTTGATTATTTCAAACAGATACGTATTGTCGATTTTAAAATCGGGTTCTTTTTCTTGCCGCTCTTTGATGCACTCTATCGCGTGGGAAAAATACGCGCTATCAACACCCGCAAGTTGATCCGCGAATACATCAAGATTGTGTAAGTCCATTTCGTTCAATTGCAAACACATTTTCAGGTATTGCCCTGCGTTTATCGTCCATCCCCTTGTTATAAATTTCCGCGAGCGGATTATCGAACACAACGGATATTTGCTGCCGCAGTAATACAGTTCCTTGTTTATAATTGCTTCCAAAGCCTTTGCGGGTAGATTGACTTCATTGTTAAAATAGTCGTAAGAACAGGTGCAATGAATAAAATCGTAGTTGGTATGTATTTCTGACACATCCCCGTAAAACCGGATAACAAGTTGTATTTTGTCCGAAAGGGAAATTGCGTTAGTGGAAAAATAGCGGGGTCTGTATTCCGGCTTTACCGTCTGTTCTTCCTCGGTCTCGCCAGTGTCCGGTTCGGTTTCGCCGTCTTCGGCGGCTATGCCTTTACTTTGGATAAACGCTGTGATGCGTCCGGAATCTTCATCGAGCCTGATTTTTACCTGTGATGTGCCGGGGTGGGCGGAGTTCCACAGATTCGCATAATAGCGGGCTACCGCTTCACATGATTCCTGCGTTTTAAAATATATGTCATAGTCGTTCGGTTCTTCGCCCGTTAAAAGCGATACCAACGCGCCGCCGGTTATCAAGGCGTTTTCGTATATTGTTCTCTTGATGTCTTTATCTTCTACGTTGCTTACCCAGTCGTCCATTTTCCATTTGAGGTGTTTTCCGATATTTTTAGCGTTCACGTGTTGTTCCTTTCATGCGATATCAGGGAGCGCAAGCGGTGGCCTTTTCCCGCTCTGTACGTATTCCCAAAATTTAATTTCTTTTTCAAGCAGGTAGTCCAGGTCATCTTTAATGTCACGTCTTTCGATGTAATAATGCCTTGTGTCGAGTCTTATATCGTGGCTTCTCGTATGTTTGAGCTGCGCTTTGAGGATCGCGAATTCCCATCCTGTGGCAAGTAATTGATGAAGCACTTGAATATAATAATTTTCCGGAATGCGGTTGTCCCATTTTTTCCACTGCTCAGATTTAAGAATATCAGCGGTCTTTATTTCAAGAATACCAGGTAATAACGTTTCTTTATGTTTTAATCTTCCGTCGAGTGTCGCCAGTATAAACGGATATTTTTCATTTCTGATTACGTCGTATTCTGTATAAGTCACTTCATATTGCGGATGATCGAGAGCGAACAGTTGCCGGAGAAGCGGCTCTGCGGCGTTCCCGTATTGTACACATTCTTTATCGGATATATCGCTGTTTTCGCGCCTTCCGGTCTTTTCTTCCCAAAGTTCAATGTTTGTTTGGTACGGGGAAGCTCCGACAATTGCCGAAGCTTCCGACGCGCCGATCCCGCTTTGACGGTCCTTAAGCCATTCTTCGCGGTTAAGCATAAATGCCCTCCGCCGTTCTTACTTCTATACAACGTTCACAACCGACGGTTATTTCTTTGCCGTGGCGCGTCGTTCTGTATACTGTTGTATCCGCTTCTATCTCATCTCTGCAGACAGGACAGCGATAAGTTAATCCGTCATCTGCTGTCGGATACCCCGTCCGCATTACCCGGCGTATGTCCGGTCGGGGCAGTTGTAGCATATTGATTTTGACATTATGTAGCCTCCGTTTATTTTTATTAGAGGTTGATTTTATCGGTTGATTATGCTATAATGATTAAAATAGTTTCATTTGTGCCTTTGCCGCTTCAAGGCGTTCCGTTGCGGCGGCATAATAGTCGGGGTCTATCTCAAATCCGATATAGTCGAAATGTAGATTGTGACACGCTATTAGACTTGATGCGCTGCCGACATGGGTGTCGAGGATTTTATCGCCGGGTTTGGCGTAATGGGATAAAAGAAACTCATACAAGTTTATTGGTTTTTGGCAAGGGTTTATTTTGCCGTTATAATCTCTCATGGCTAAAGGATCTCGCTTAAAGATTTTTACGTTCTTGTCAAACGATGTCCACGCTAATTCGGCTTCGGCGTATGTGCGGTTATAAAACCCTTCTCCTTTGTCCCATATCACAAAGCATCTTGTCGGCGGTAACGGAAAGTAATTTCCTCCCCATATGATTTGGTTTTTGCTGACACGGAATAGTTCGTTGAAATATTCTTGTTTTGGAGTTGATTTATCCCAATCTTTTTTTTCAAAGTTGTTATTGCCTTGATATCCTACATTTCCGCCGTCCATGCCTATTCCATACGGCGGGTCGCAAATGGCTAATTCCGCGTAATTGTCTGGCATGGTTTTCATGTATTCCATGCAATCGCCATTGATAAACAACTGCGGTTTTTGTAATTCGTTCCAGTTTATTATCTCTATTTTTTTACACTCCTTTAAATATAGCTGATTCAGTTCTAACATTTTTCCTCCGTCAGTCTGCCGTTCCGCAGCGTAATATTTACAGGTGGTGTGACACGTTGATGTCCGGTCGGGGCAGTTGTAGCAGATTGATTTTGACATTATGTAGCCTCCTAAATTTCGTATAGAGGTTGATTTTGTCGGTTGATTATGTTATAATAATTAAAATAATCTTTGTTGCGCCATATGCGCTTGTAGGCGTTCCTGTGCTGCTTCGTAGTAGTCCTTGTCAATTTCAAAGCCTATGTATTCATAGTGCAGATTGTGACATGCTATAAGGCTTGACGCGCTTCCGACATGGGTATCTAATATCTTGTCGCCGTGTTTTGCGTATTTTGATAATAACCATTCATATAATTTCACCGGTTTTTGCGTAGGGTGAATCTTTCCGCCATCTGCTTTGCGGTCTGCCATCACTTGATGGATTGAATATCTAAAAACCTTTGCTGGCACTTTGCAATTTGTCCATGCGTATTCTGCGCTTGCAAAATTGTCAACGCTTTGTTGCTTGTCCCAGACAATAAAGTATTCTGTTTTAGGAAGGTTAAAATTATTGGCCCCCCATATTATCTGCGTTTCGCTCACCCTGAATAATTCGTTGAAGTATTCTTGCGTGGGAGCAATGTCCCACTTCAAACCGTTCTTGGCTTTTTCGGTTTTGTCAATTCTTAAACTTCCGTGCTTAAACCTTTCGAGCTCGTACGGCGGGTCAACAATTGCTAAGTTAAAATATTTATCAGGGAATTGCTTCATGCCGTCCATGCAATCCATTAAATATAGCTGATTCAGTTCTAACATTTTTCCTCACCCTGTCGCCGACGCGCATCATTTATACACCGCCCGAACACGCACCAAGATGTCGCCGCCCATGTTCCGGTCAAGGTCAAACTCGGTCGTTGCTTCGGCGAGCCTGTCCCGGTTGACCACAACCGGGGCGCCTCCTAAGTTATCGCGCAGCGCTATTGACAATACTTTTTTCAGGTATATGTTGTCGTTCGCCACCTCCGCGACCTGCGCCTGCAGTGCGCGGATCTGTTTCTGCTGGTTGATGATCAACCGGTCTTTTGGGTTGTCCATTTCTGCCCCTTCCTTTTGTTTATTTTTGATCTTTCCTGCGGGCGGTATCTTTACGCACCCGCGCTGTCTTTTTGCGAATTAGACCGTCTGGCGGCGCTGTGGTTCGTTGAAGAACAGATAATCGAATTCGCATCCGAACAACTTGCATAGCGCTATGCACTCGCCGACCTTGAAACTACCGCGCTTTTTTTTCTGAGTGTAGGTGTTTCCGATGATACCTATTTGGGCCGCTACCTCGGCGTCCGTCCAACCTTTTCTCGCCTGTTCCGCGTCTAGATTGCTATATACATGCTTTCTCATTTTATCCCTCCTTTCGACAAGAAATATCACCAAATCGTTTATTGTGATATTATTTTATCACCAAATTGGTTATTTGTCAAGCATTTTGTCGAATAAAATATCAACAAATAACCGAATTGGTTATTGTTGATATTGACAATTTCTATCATGTGTGTTATCATAAAGTTAAAGGACGGTGATTGATATGACATTCGGCGAACGTATGTCGATTGCAAGACAAGAAAAAAAGCTAACGCAAAAAGCATTAGCCGGTATATTAAATGTATCCCCCATGCGGATCAGCCACTATGAAAACGACAACAGGGAGCCTGACATAGAGAACATTAAAAAAATAAGCAAAATATTAGAAGTCAGTCCCGATTGGTTATTGGGTTTGAGCGACAAAAAAACCACCTGAACCGCCCGCGAAAAAGGGTTTTTGGCATCGATTCTTCGGCAGAAAGCGAACGTAGCATACACCCTTAACGCTATAACATAAATATCGCGCCATAACGGGCATTTATATTATATCTAATACGCATTTTATATAATAGAAAAAGCGGAGCCATTAAGCTCCGCCTACCTCTCATATTATATTCACCTCATCCATTTTGCTTCAAACCGAGGACGGCTGCTTCTATCATCACATCAATGGTATCGCTGTCGTATGTAAAGCCTTTGGACTGCAGAAAGCCAAGCACATATAATTTTTTCTTTTCGCCTGCTCCGGATTCGCGGAACAGCTGTTCAGCCGCCGCGACCGCCACGTTAACCCACATCGTCAGCTTTTGATTCTGCGCTTCTGTCAGCTTCGCCCTGATCAAAGGGATGAGTATAACCGTTATCACCAGCGATACCAGCGTTATCACTGCCTGGAATATCGGTGTCAGATCTGTCATGATGATCCCCTTTCTTGAATTTAAATGATTGTAATATTTTCTCCCTGTTCTCGAACGCCGCCTTCGCCATATAGCCAATAATACCGCCCGTCAGCGGAACGGCGACATACATCAGGTAGCCTGTCAAGTCAATGTTGACGGTAACATATTGCTCCGCTGTCGCCGCTATATAAAGCTGGATTGCGTTGAACAACGCGCCGTAGACCGCGCCGCATACCCACAGTATGACGGATAGCTTAACGACCTTTTTGCTGAACTCTACGAACGGTTTCACGACATCGCCCTGTAAATCTTGTCCCAGAAATCTTTTGGGAAGCGGTGCTGCAATGTCTTCATGGCGGATATTGCCGCTGCAGGCTGGTCAAACTTCGCCTTGTCCGCTATTTTTTGCATTACATCGTCAACCGTTTCTAAGGGCGCAGGAGTAACCGTAATCGCGCCTATCGCGTTCGGTATGCCTATGTACTCTGCCGCAGAGAAAACCTTAAACCCTGCCCCCAGCCTGTCCCTTACCTCAAAGTGCAGATGCGATCCCGTCGACCGCCCCGTGCTGCCCTCGACGCCTATCAAGTCGCCCGCCTTGACAGCTTGTCCGACGGCGGCTTTGCGCACGGCAAGGTGGTTGTAGCAGACGATTTTATTCTGCCTGTCTCGAATCCACACGCGGTTGCCGAACTGCCACGCTTCGTTCGCGCGGTTCGTGACGATCTCCGACTTTACGACCGTGCCGTCCGATACGGCGTAAATGTTCTTGTCAACGCCTACAAGGTCAATCCCATTATGCGGAGCTGTTGCGCCCGCAACCGTCCGTGTCGGCATCTGCGGCGACGTGACGCGAAAACTGCTTTTGTATGGGTACACTTATCTCCGCCTCCTTTTCGTCAGCCTATAAACAATTATCATGGTTATCCACTGTGCTATATTCGTTACTAATATCAGAGCGGAAAATATCTGTACAGGTATACTATCCATGCCGCTCCAGCCCATCCAATCTGCCCTCACAGCGCGTCATGCGCTCGACCAGCGTGTTGTGCTTTTCGACCTTCTTTTCCAGTTCGGACAGGCGGTAGTTCACCATTTTGCCTGATATGAACACGCCGAAAAAGGCGGACAGCGCCGTGCCTGCAACTGTGATTAATGCAATTAATATTTCTTGTGTCATTGTTTTTCCTCGATAAATAGATTAGGGCGGTTTGTTTCCGCCCCCCCTGTACGTCAAATTTATGTTTGATGGAATGTTATATCTGCGGAGCAGCAATTATCGTATCATACTCTTCTTGTGTAATTCTGCCTTTAGTTAGTGCTGTTTGCAACTGCTCAATCGTCATTTTTCTTGCCACCCAAAGCGGTAAATAAATATTAAACCATGTAGCTGACATTGTTAATTCCCCCCCTTTATTCCAATGACATTTCCATTATAGCGACTTGCGCGTCTAAAAGCTGTGTTGCCAGTTCATCAAGCGTAGGCGGTTGAACAGCCGGAATCTCTGCTTCTTCCGCTGCGTTATACCACACATCGAAATTTGATTCGATTATCTCCGCAAGGTTCGGTCTTAATCTTGTTTCAATGTGCAGTACGTCGTATTCATACTCGGTTAATCCGTCTTGATTAACTGTTTCCATATATCCGCCGTTCCATAAGGCGACTGTCGTTTTACTGCCGCGCGTGTCAACGACCACCCGCGATGATGGCAATGCTGTATTTTTTGTTTTCATAAACTCTCCTTTAACGTCAATGAATATATAATCACGCTATCACGGATAAAATTATAATTACCATTTCGCAACAATACAATTGGAGTATATCCGCTCATTGATTTTAATTTAAACATCGACTTATCTCTTGGGGAAGAACGGTCAACCTCTATAGCTAACCGTTCATTTTTCCTCGTTGCAATAATATCTATTCTTCCGCTTGTTCCGTTCCCTGCATCGGGCACAGGATGCTCTAAGACTACTGTATATCCCTTGCTTCGCAGGTGTTCCGCTATCTCGTACTGTGCTGTTTTGGCATGGTCTGTTATCGCTAAACCATTAAACAATTCTGCTACTGACATTTAAAATCCCCACTGGGGAATAAAAAGCCCGCCACCGTGAAGCCAATGCGCGTGAGAAGGTGCGGAAGTCGCGAAGAAGGACAACACACCATCGAAAGCACCAATAAACGGACGCCCACCGACACGAACGGCACGGACGGACGTTGTGCCGTTAACAATATAAGCGTAATCGCTGTAATACTGTGTTGCTGACGCTCCGGTTTGAACAGTTGGCGTTATTACGCACGGATTATTGTTGCTCATTGCGATTGCTTTTATATATCCGTCTGCGTGCTGTGTGGTCTGCGGAAGTTTAATAAACGCGGCGGTTGCAAAATCAGTTACATCGGGTTTATTAACATTTGCAGGTGAATACGATTTATCTACGCAATAATACCACTCCAGTTTATACGGGTCTTCTACGGTATCCGAACCAATAAGTTTTGCGAATAAATCAAACAACGTTGAATATTGATTTCCCCAGATGTTTTCGCGGTATCTGTAACGCATGGGATATAAAGTCGCTGATGCGGGTGCGGTTGCTCCCGACGGACAGCCTGACGGAGTTAGCACTGTGTTACACGCGCCTGTTTTCCACGGACGCGATGATATAGTTGTTGCTGTGGTAACGCTTCGCGCCGCGCCATCAAACGTAATAAGTCTGTATGTTCCTTCGGCATTTAACGTTCCGTTCGCTTCACAGTTTTGGATATTTGTTATTACATTTAGATCAGCAATCGCCGCAGATGTGTTGTAAGTTGCGCCGAGATAGATTGTTTGCCCGATTGCAAATTTAGCGCCGATCGCCGATGTAACGACAACCGCGTTTGTGTCCGCCGCTTCGAGTGCGATTGTATCGGACGCGGAGTAAGCCATACCCGACGCGCCCGCCATGATAGCCTGACAGTTTGTAGTCGCAAATTCAATTGTAAATAACAGCCATTCGTAATGTCGTACAATAGACGGTTCAAGCACGGCAGCGGCGTTATATGTTTTTGCGGCATCCATCAGTGAATAATAAGAACCCCATTCGTTTTGATAACCGGGAAGGGAGACAGCTACACCGTCTTTTAATGCAAGGGAATAACATGGCAGATATGTTTTTGCACGTATTGTACCATCTGCGTTTAAGCATATCGGATGCGGTTTCCACCCGTATAT
>ERZ795049.3748-NODE-3748-length-15762-cov-19.565799_pt1 | contig 15762 bp, 12 predicted proteins | sample MGYA00375133_ERZ795049 | MGnify/ENA primary metagenome ERZ795049 (study PRJEB30178, sample SAMN05720147) | activated sludge metagenome | isolation source: anaerobic digester from wastewater treatment plant | place: Japan | collected 2015-04-20 ...
CATGCGCCACGCAAGCGCAATCTGATTTTCACGTCACGAATCTGACACACACCCCAAACTTTCAAAAAAAAACTTTCCCCTTGCGGGGTGTGTGCGAAATACGCTAAATTGGGTGTTCCGTTCACGGAAAGGCTTTGTTTTATGAAGAAGGATATCCACCCAAATTATGGTGACGCGACGATTAGCTGCGCTTGCGGCAACGTGATCAATACGCGGTCAACCACGAAAGCAATGAACGTCAACACCTGTTCGGCTTGCCATCCCTACTACACGGGCCAGCAGACCATGCTGGACACCGAAGGCCGTGTTGACCTGTTCATGCGGCGCTACAACATCAAGAAGGCGTAGCTGCTTTCACAACAACGGGTCGGGGGTGCCGCCGTACGGCGAAGGCTCCTCCGGCCCGTTTTGTGTATTGCCATGATCGATAGGTCGCACATTCAGCGCGTACTTGACAAGCTCCAAGCCGTGGAGGCGGACTTGTCTGATCCTGCCGTGCTCGGCAATCCCAAGGCGTATCGCGAGAAGATGCGCGAGCATGCGGCGCTGCGTAAGTTAGAGAGCACCGCGAACGCCTACTTCCACTTGTTGGACGAACAAGAAGGCAACCGCGAATTGGCCAACGATCCCGACGGCGATCCCGAACTGGCCGCCATGGCGCAGGAGGAGTTTGAGCGCATCGAGACCGCGCTACCGGAGGCCGAGCGCCAAGTCTTGGCGGGTCTGATCCCCTCCGATCCGACAGACGCGCGGAACGCGGTTTTCGAAATCCGCGCCGGGACCGGCGGCGAGGAGGCGGCGCTGTTTGCTGCCGTGCTCTTCCGTATGTACTCTAAGTACTGCGACACCAAAGGCTGGAAGATCTCGATCATTGATGCCAGCGGCACCGAGTTGGGCGGTTACAAAGAGATCGTCTTCACGGTCGTGGGCGACGGCGCGTACGGCACCTTCAAATTCGAGAGCGGCGGCCACCGCGTACAGCGCGTGCCAGAAACGGAAGCTCAGGGCCGCATCCACACTTCAGCGGCCACGCTGATTGTCTTCCCCGAAGCTGACGAGGATGACGAACTCGACATCCCCGAAAGCGACCTGCGTATCGATATTTTCTGCGCCGGCGGTCACGGCGGTCAAGGCGTCAACACCACCTACTCCGCCATCCGTATCACCCACCTGCCGACCGGGCTGGTGGCGCAATGCCAGGATGAACGCTCACAGCACCGCAACAAGGAAAAGGCCATGGCCGTCCTGCGGTCGCGCATCCTTGACCAGCGCCGTCAGGCCGAAGAAGCTGAACTCGGCAAGACGCGCCTCGACCTGCGCGGCTCAGGCGACCGCAGCCAGCGCATCCGCACCTACAACTTCCCGCAAAACCGCGTGACCGATCACCGCATCAACCTCACGCTCTACAGCCTCGACCGCGTCGTCGAAGGCGAACTCGATCCCCTGCTCGATGCGCTGCATGCTTACGACATGGATCAGTGCATTAGTTCGTTAGTGCGTTAGTGCCTTATCGGCCGATAAGGCCAATAAAAAGCAAATTGTTTCACCACGAAGGTTTTTTGGGGCATTGCTCGGGTTGTTTTAACCGCGAATGATGCGAATTCGTAGCCTTCGTGTGAGATTGAATTGGGTTGCGGACACCGCCCGCATTGGGTCATTTGGACATGGGGGGCATCGTGTCCTCAAGCCCAAGTGCAAGGTATTTCGAGCGCGCGTAATCATGGTACTCAAGGTCAACGATGCGATTCCCCGTGATGCCAATCGAGTTCAGGTACCGATGGCGCGATCGGATGTCTTCGCCGTCCGTACAGCCCGGCACGACGAGACAGCGCACTTCAAGCTTGGCCTTCGCCGCAACGAGGCTTTCAAGATTTGCCCTGATGAGCTTGCTCGGGACGCCCGTGTACTTCCGGTGCAACGCGTCATCGTCTGCCTTGTAATCGGGAAGCCACATATCCACAACCGGCAACATGGCCTCAATCGCAGCAGGCGGTGCATAGAGCGAAGTGTCGAGGCTGGTGTGGAGTCCCGCCGCCTTGAGGCGTTTAAAAAGCTCGGCCGTCCACTCCCAGAAGAAAAGAGGTTCGCCGCCCGAGAGCGTCACGCCTCCGCCCGACGCCTCGTAAAATGGCTTATCCTCGAGTGCCTTGGCAACAATCTCGTCCATTGACATCTCCGTGCCATAGTGCTTCAACGCACGGGTCGGACATGTCGCCTCGTCCATCGTGCAGCCCTTCGGGCATTTCCGGCAAAGATGCTGAAAACGCGCCCACTGTGGCTTTGTGCTGATCGATTCCGGATTGTGGCACCAGATACACTTCAAGGGGCATCCCTTCACGAAGAACGTCGTGCGGATGCCCGGTCCGTCATGAATCGACATCCGCTTCGTATCCAACATCAGCGGCACCTTCATCGGACGTCCGCCAACCTTCGCCCAAGAATAGAACGGCATCGCCGCGACGGCTCCCGCTCCCATGCAAAACGCACGTCTATTCATTGTTTCCCCCTTTTAAAATGCCAGCGCACGCGCACGCAGGATATAGGCATCCTGCTCGGACTTGGACAGATCGTTCCAGCGGACGTTCCACCCGCATACGCGAATCTGGAGGTTCTCGTATTTCTCCGGGTGGGCCTGCGCGTCCAAAAGCTCTTCCGCATCGACGATATTGAACTGAATCATGGCACCGCCGCGGTTAAAGAACTCGTGGACAATAACGGCCATCGCCTCCAGTCCCTCGTCGCCGGAAACGGTGTAGGGGAGCATCATCACATCCAACGGAAAATCGCCGGGCCAATCGATTGAATCAAGCGAACCCAAGGAGAGAACCAGTGCCGTGACGCCCTCCGTGTCGGCCCCCATGGTGGGTGAGAGGTTCTTGGAAACCTCGTCCCCGGCCTTACGGCCATCCGGCGTTGCGCCTATACGCTCGCCCTGCAGCACGAACTGACGGGCGCAGTGCCCGCTGACGAAAAACCGTCCGTCGCGGGAGTTCGGCTTGCCATTCACAGCCCGGGAGAGTGCCTTGGAAATGCGTCCCGCCGCCGCATTCGCGAGAGGATCGTTCGTCCCCCACTTGCATTTCGAACGCAGCATCCTCAGCCGGAGCTCCTCATGACCCGCCCAATTGTCACGCATGACCGCGCCCAGTTTGACCAAAGACATTTCACGGCGCTCGTAAACGATCGACCGTACGGCCATCAACGCATCGACCGCCGTTCCCAGCCCGACCGTCAGGATCGACGTGTTGTTACCGCGCGAAGCGCCGTTGGCAAACGCGTCCTTGCCCGTCTTGACGGCATTCTCGACCGCCAGGGTCGTCAGGTTCGCCGGATTCACGTCGTCAAGATGACACTCAAAGGCCTTGGCGATTTCGGTCGCCTCCACCATGTTGGCGACAACAGCCTGCAAGTAGGCCTTTTCGAAATCTTCATAGGTCTCTGCCGAAAATTCGTTACGCGCTGCCGCCGCCAACAGTTCCTCGATCGGCTTCACCAAGCTCACGTAACCAACCCCCGTGCCGTTCGCCCCTTCTGGAGGGCAGAACTCGTAGCACCCCTTGGTATAGAAGCGACGAGCCTCGTCCTCTGTGCAGCCGTAGTGTGTCAGGATACGTCGAATCGGCCCTTCACCGCAGAAGGAGATCGGACGGTGACGGCGTACCATATCGAGCGCCTTCAGCAAGATCCCCCGCGGCGTGTTGTCCGCGATCTTGAGGTGAAACTTTGGCGTCGGCAGCGCACATGCGTCCATGACATCGAGGATAATGTAAGAGAGTGGATTGTATTCGGTTGTGCCGTCGGCCTTCGTGCCGCCCATTGTGACCGGCTGTCCCCAGTAGTTGTCGATCGACCCCCACTGCCAGAGGAAATGCTTGAACTGCTCGCGGAACTCGGCCTCAGTCGTCCGGCCCGCCGCGAGGTCGGCCTGATAGTAGGGCCACAGGACAACATCGATGATCGACAGGCTGCGACACTGGATGACGTCGAGATGTTCGCTGCAGAAGAAATACAGGTAGATGAACATCATCGCGTCGTGTGCCGTCTGCGGCGGACCGGTGCGCAAGCGGCGCAGAGACGCGACTTGACGCCGCACCCGCAGATCGTCTTTGTTCGCATGCGCCTCGCCGTAGGCGATAAGGCGGTCGATCAGCCGCAGTGTCGCCTGCGAGACCTCCGAGACCGCGTGATAGCGCGGTTCGTCACGCCAGTTGTCCCGTAGGCGACGGTCCATGCCGGGAAAGCCGAGGGCGAGATTCTTTTCCCATTCCGGCACTGAATGGTCGAAGTCCTTCCAGAACGTCCACTTGCCGGATGCGTTACCCGCATTCATGCGGGCTTGCTCGTCCGCATTGTAACGCGCGAAAATCTTCTGGTTGCGCCGTCCGACGACCGGACTTAACGGACGCGCATACCGGTTCCAGACCGCAAAGGCCGGGAACCAATCATGCTCGGACATGCCGATTGCCAGATTGTCGCACAGATAGGCGTACAGCTTGGCCTTGACACAGCACCAAGGCTCCGTCGGCTCCAGCCGTTGCGCCATTTCACGCACAGATGCCGTGGCCGTCTTGGCGTCCACGCCCGTCTGCGGGTCGGTGACATCCATCCGCCACTTCCACTCGATATAGCGCGCCGCGTTCGTCAACGTTTCAATCGGCGGCGGTGGCGGAGGTTTGGGCACCCACGACTCGCCCCGACCTTGCGCGTCAAGGCAACTTACCGCGATAGGAATTGCGGCAATCCATCGCATCCAAGCTCTTTTCAAACGCATGTCCTGGCCCCCTTCTCTACTCGCCACTCACTTCTTCGATGCGTGCAACTCGTCTGTAGCGTCGACCACGGAAAAGTCTCCCGGATCCAGCACAAACACGCGGAAGCGTGCGCCGCCTTCGCTTACGCGGATGACAACATGCCCTTGAGGCCGGATCAGCGCTGCCGCTTCGCCGAGACGAGCCTTGGCCTTTTCGTGTAGCCCTGTCGCAAAGATCATCCGGTCGTCGGGATAAATCGTCTTGTCTGTCATCCGGGTGAAGGCATTCGTTTGCGGATGCCACATGTCCCAGACCGGAATCACCATGATTTGCGGACGCAACGCCGCAAGAATAGCGGCATTCGTACCGTCATCACACCCGTGATGGTTCAAGCTCATGGCATCCACGCGACCGACCGCTTCCCCTATGGGTGTCTCCACATCGCGTCTGGCAGGCGAACCACTGCAGTCGCCGCCCGTATAATAGGTGAACGCGCCGTAGGACAGTGTCACCACGGAACAACACATGTTCTCGTCCGGACGCTGCTCATGCGTGAAAACCGTCTTCTCGCCCACCTTGCCGTTCGCGGCAATGTTGCGCACGACAAAGCTGAGGAAGCGATCCGGCGCGCGCTTCAGCGCGAACTGTTTGAGGCTACCCACGTCAAATGCCTCCATGACCGTTCCGCGCTTGGTCCGCTGGTGCTCGACGAACGCGAGATAGTCCTTGAAGAATTTCGGATTGCTCGCCGCAACCGCCTCGCGGGTAGGAAACGCGTAATCAGGGTAAGCGCGGTCAACGAGCGTCCCGATGGCCACATGCTCCGCGACCTCCGTGATGCCGGAAAGCGCATAACCGTTCTTCTCCCGGACCTCGTTCTGACGACAACCGATATGGTCCGAATGGAAGTGAGTCAATGTCACGTAATCCAAACGGGGCGTTTTGTGATTCAACGGACGGGAAAAACGCTCCACATAGGCGGCGATCCATTCGCCCGGTGTCCGGCTCGCGTTCGGGAGGCGCGGCAGCACCGTCTCGTCCGGGCGTCCGTCGCTCATGTCGCCCGCATCAATCAGCATGGTGGTTCCATCTGGACAGATGACAAACGTCGATTCGCCCCGCCCCGTGCTGATGTGATGGATGTCGAGCAGGCCCTCGCGCCAATCCGAGAATGCCGTAGGCGTTGCCCCGTCGGCCACCCGGCCCATCCCTGCGGCCAGCCCGAACGCCGCCGCCCCTTCCATAAATTGCCGTCTGTTCACTCTCATCATTTTCTCCTATTACATCATCTCCAGCCAACATCACTTCAGTATCATGAACGTCCCGCTCGCATAGGTGAGGCGCACGGCGGTCGGTTCCATGATCAAGCCCCAAGGTTTGGGAACCGACGCCTGCTCGAAAGTACCCTGAATCCCGCCCGCAGCGGAGATCAGCGTATACGATCCGACGGTCGGCGGCTCAGTCGGCAGGTTCAAGGTCAGCGTCAGACCCGAGAGGTCCAGCGCACCCGCGACCGCCAGGCTGTCGCAAGTGCCGTCCGCCCTGACGTTCAGTTCCAAAGTTCCGGTAAACTGCACTGCAGCCGTGACGCTCAACACACCATCCGGTGCGACGGTTCCGGTCACCGTCAGTGTACCGTTCGAGACGCAACCGCCGCCGGCCAGCGAAGCTACGGTGAACGCGCCGCCGGCCAAGTCCAGCGTTCCGCCCGCCCGCACCGTAACCGCCGCGCTCGACGGCAGCACGCTACCGCTATCGGTCGGGAACCATTTGGCCATTAACGCGGCTTCGACGGTCTGGCGTTCCAACGTGGTGAGGGTACGGTCGAACACCAAGATCTCGGCCACGTCACCGCGATAGTACCGATACGTATACTGGGATGAGCCCCAATAGTCGCCGATCGCGGGCCGGAAACTTTGAGACGTGCCGTTGACCGAGGTGACGAGATGGATCTGGCCGACCGTCACTGCGGCATTGGAAACAATGCCGTTGATGGCGACGAGTCCGCCGTTGTCACGGAAGTGGAAATCGTTTTTGTTGCCGGGCCAGTACCAAGTGGTGCCGCCGATACGGAGTCCGAAGTCCTGCTCGTTTGAGCCCCACAAGCCGCTGTCGCTATTGCTTTGGTCGCGGATCATGTTGACCACGAAAACCGTCTGGGCGTTGGTCACGCCCGAACCGAGCATGCGTCCGCGCGCGCCGCCGCGACCGAAGTGGAGTCCGCCACGACCGCCGAAGAGCGCGGCGTCATAGACCGGGCAGTTGAGATCGTTGGTGGTCGCGAACACAAAGCCGGACCCCTCGGCATCCGCCCAGGCGGTCACGTTCGAGCCGTCGGCGAGGAAGGTCAGTGTTTCAGGTTCCGAGGCGTCCAGCCGGTAGACCAAGCCCGTGATCGACGAGACGCCGGTAGCGAGTGAGAGCGTGCCGGCCTCGATCGTGAGCGGACCGCTGAGCGTGTTCTGTCCGGCGAAGACAGCGTTCCCCGCGCCGATCTTGCTGACCGCCACGTTACCAGTGATAGAACCGGCGAACGCGAATTCGGCATCATCCGCACCGATCGTCAGCAACGAGGTCGCGGGTTGTCCGTTGCCGATCACGCCGGCACCTTGGAGCATGGAGAGCGTCGCCGAGGAACCGTGCAGATCCACCGACGCACCCGCGCCGACCGTCAACGCATTGGCGTGCGGCAGGAGTTGATCGGAAAGCGCGGGTGCCGACACCGTGCCCAGCCACTTCGCCATGAGATACTGCGCGATCTCTTGGCGCTCGCGGTCATCCAGTCGCCGGTCGTACGTCAGGATTTCGGCAATGTCGCCACGGTAGACGCGCCGGTGTTCAAGATTGCCCCAGTAATCGCCGATCGCCGTGACCCAGGTCTGAGGGCGATCAGCGACAGCGGTCAGTACAAACGGCTGACCAACGGTGAAGCCGTTGCCGAACGCTCCGTTCGTATAGACCGCGCCAGAGGCGGAGAAGTCGTTGTTGTTACCGGTGTATTGCACGGAGGTCGCGTTGAAGCGGATGCCGTAATCGTTCCCAGAGAGCCCCCAGAGGCCGCCGATGTTGTTACCGGCCGCCGGCGCGACCACCGCGAAGACCGTCTGGACTTTGGCCGCCCGGTCGGTTGCCAGCCGGCAACAGGTGGCATCGCGACTGAAACGCAGGCCGCCGCGACCGCCAAAGAGCGCGGGATCATAGACCGGACACATTTCGGTCTTGTTGGTCGTGAAGACAAAGCCCGCGCCGCTGGAGTCGGCCCATGCGAGCACGTTGGACGAGGCATCGAGCGTGAGGGTATCAAGCGCGTCGGCGGAGGCGTCCAGCCGGTAGACCAGTCCGTCCAGCAGCCGGGGCGCAAGCACCAAGGTGCCAGCCTCGACCGAGGTCGCGCCGGCGTAGGTGTTCGTGCCACTGAGGACCAGCGTCCCGCCCCCTATTTTGCGCAGGCCACCGCCTGCATCAGGACCGGACGCATCGTGCAGCAGCGGCGCGGCGACGGCCATGACGGTGTTGGCAGGAGTGTCGAAAGTTACGCCGCCTGTGGAGACGCTTACCTGCGGCACGTTGAAGAGGTACCCCATGGTGCTGCTCGTCCGATTTTTGAAAGTGCCGCCCGCCACGCTCACTGTCGGAGCGCTCAGTGCTTCCGCGAATAGCGTGTCCATTTCGATCATACCGCCCCGCATGACACGGATGTCGCTGACGCCTCCGGCAAAGGTACGGAGTTGCGCGGTGAGGAGCCTGGCCAGAGCGCCCGAGCCGCCCAGCTCCAGCGTCGACAGCGCACCGTTCACGCCGAGGTCGATGTGCGCAGGATTGCCGATCGACACAACATGCAACATGCCGCTCGACACGTTGATCGTGGCAGCCTGACCACTTTCGCGGCCCACAAGAAAAGGTGTGCGGCTGTCGATACGCGCGGCGGAGGTGGTCAACTCGATCATTCCTGCACGCAGATCCAACATCGCCAGACTGCTGGCCGATACATCGTCATTGGTCACGGTCAGCGAACCACCTTGGATGCGCACCGCGTCGAGGCCCATACCGACCCGGCCATCCTGCCAGAAAGCGGGATCATTCCAGAAGCCGGTGCCGCCATTCCAGACCGCGTAGCTCCCCACGCGGTAAGCCGGGACTTCGGCCAGATAGTTGTGGCGCACGTCATCCTCGCTCAACGGGCCGGTATGGATGCGTATCCGCGAGAGCGCGCCCGCAAAGAAGTTCGTATAGGTGTCCATCGTTCCGGCCCGCAGCACACCGCCAAGCGCCAGCGGCTTGTCTACCTGCGGCTTGATATCACTCTGTCCGAGCCGGCCGCAGCATGCACCATCCACATAGAAGGTATGTATCGCAGGAGCCGCACGGGTCACGGCGATATGATGCCAGTGACCGGGCGCGGGCGTGCCGTAAAGCGAGCCCAGCGCACCGCCGCGAAAATCAATCTGCACACCGTGGACATCGTAGCGCATCATCAGCCTAACCCAACCCTGCCAGCCGGTCCCCACCGTCTCGTCCTCAGTCCACGAGAGGTAGACCGATTTCGCGGGCGGCAGCGACGGAACCCACACCCACGCCTCAATCGACCACACACTCTCACCGGTCAAGGAGGATGGGGCCGTCGGGCCGACCAGCACGCTCTGCGCAGTGCCGTCGAAGAGGATCGCTTTCCGGCCATGCAGGTTGTTGGTGAACACCGCGCCGGTCGTGCCCGCGAGCGCGTCAAACGATGCGCCTAGCGTGCCGTCGTTCGCCCATGTGGTCACAGCGTCCCCATCCGCCGCCGTGATCGTGGCGGCATCCAAGTCCACCGCAAGCGATCCCGCCGTGCGCAATGTTTGCGCGTGAAGCGACAGCGCACCCACACAAACAATAACCAATCCGACCCGTTTCGTATTCATGACGCCTCCTCGTGGCTCTGCCACACAGCCCGCACAACTGCGGAATCAAACTCACGTTCAGAATGATAAAGGCTTCTATGCCGAAAGGTCAACTCTTCTCTTCACGTTCACCGGGTTGCATGATTGCGAAAGTAGAGGGGCTTCGCTATAATCCACACATCAAGACACCGCTCACATTGTACGCTGAGTTCGACACGGATATCGGCACACCCAAACAACTGAAAAGCGAGTAACGAAAAATGGCACTTTATCTGGGTATCGACAGTAGCACACAGAGCATGAAGGCGCTGGTCATCGATCCGGCGGCCGCACGCGTAGCGGGCAGCGCGAACGTCTCGTTCTCCACGGATCTGCCGCACTACCGCTGCCCGGACGGGGTTTTGCCGAATGACGATCCGTTGGTCAAACACGCCGACCCGTTGATGTGGCTGGGCGCGCTGGATCTGCTGTTGGCGCGCCTGCAAGCCGACGGCGTGGAAATGGAACGAATCGCCGCGATCGGTGGCGACGGCCAGCAGCACGGTTCAGTCTATCTGAACGACCGCTTCGCATCCACGCTGGACGCGCTCTCGCCCGACGGCGAATTGGCCGGGCAACTCGCGTCCACGCTGTCCCGCCCGACAAGCCCCATCTGGATGGACAGCTCGACCGGCACCGCCTGCCGCGAACTGACCGAACAGTTCGGCGACCGCCTTCAGGCCGACACCGGCTCGCCCGCCATCGAACGTTTCACGGGACCGCAGATCCGCACCTTCGCATTGTCGGAGCCCGAGCGCTATGCGCAGACCGCGCGCATCCATCTGGTGAGTTCCTTTCTCTGCTCCGTGCTGATCGGACGCGATGCACCGATCGACACCGGCGACGGCGCGGGCATGAATCTGCTCAACCTGCGTACGCTGGCGTGGGATGAGGAGATTGCTGCGTTCACAGCGCCAGACCTCGTCTCCAAGCTGCCACAAATCGGCAGCGGCATCGCGGGTGGTCTGCACGCCTATTTCGCCAAGTACGGCTTGAGACCCGGCATTCCGGTGGCCGTCTGGACCGGCGACAACCCCGCAAGCTTGATCGGAACGGGATGTTGGCGCGCGGGCCGCGCGGTTGTGAGCCTAGGTACAAGCGATACCTTTTTCGCAGCGCTCGACTCTTTCCGCACCGACCCCGACGGCTGCGGACATGTCTTCGGCAACCCGGCGGGCGGCTTCATGAGCCTCACCTGTTTCAAAAACGGCTCGCTGGCGCGCGACCGCATCCGGCACGAGGCGGACGTGTCGTGGGACTTCTTCGACAACACAGCGTTCGAACTCACGCCGCCCGGCAATGACGGGCGGCTGGCGCTCCCTTGGTTTGTTCCGGAGATCACGCCACCGGTGATGTCGCCCGGTCTGCGCACGAACTTCCCGTTCGACGAAGCTGCGCCGGAGGTTCGCATCCGGGCGGTGGTCGAGGCGCAAGCTCTGGCACTGCGCAGCCATGCGGAGTGGATTGGACGCTTCGATGTGCTGCGCGTCACGGGCGGCGCATCGCGCAGCGCGGGCATCCGCCAGACGCTGGCCGATGTCTTCCAGGCACGCGTGGAGAACAGCGCGGTGGCCGATTCAGCGGCGCTGGGCGGCGCCCTGCTGGCCGCACACGCGGACGGCGTGCCGCTGACGGAGACAACGGAGCGCCTCTGCCTCGTGACCGACGTGTGCCAGCCCCGCCCCGCAACCGCCACCGTGTACGACCGCCTGCTCCCAACCCTCCGCGAGCTGGAGCAGGTGTAATAGGGAAAAGTCCCGTGGGCGGCGTTCACGTCGCCGCTCCGCGCGGGCTAGCGCCCATCATCCGGACGCAGCACAACGAAGCCCGGCAACCCGCGGATACCGAAAGCCGCGAGCATCTCCTTGGCCGGGCTCCGCTCCGGTCGTTCGGCTTGCACCTTGACCACCACGTAGCGCGCGAGCCGCTGCTTGACCTGCTCGTCCTGAAACGTGGTGCGTTCCATGACCGCGCAGTTCTTGCACCATGTCGCCCAGAAATCAACAAAGAGCGGCTTACCCTCGCGCTGCGCTTGCGCGACCTTGGCCTCCCACGCCGCGTGGTCGCCTGCCACGATGGAGTCGTCACGCGCCGCCTGCTTGGCCGACATGAACCCTACCGCCGCCAGATAGAAGTAGTAGACGGCCAGCAGCGCCAGCAACACACCGAATGCCTGCTTCACGCGCACCATCCATATACCGGGCTTGGGCAGCACCGAAAGCCCCGCACCTGCGAACGGCCAAGGCAGCGCCATGCCCAGGCCCAGCACGAACGGCAGGAACTGAGCGCCGCGCGCCCCGCCAGCATAGAGCGAACCGGCCAGCAGCAACACCGCCAGCACCACCGGCGCGACGCATGCACCGGCCAGCAATGCCGAGAGCGCGCCCGCAGAGAAAGCCGCCAATGCGCCCTTCCGTCCACCGCTGTCGTGCTTCGGTGTCACAAAACGCGCGAAATCGATCACGAACACATCGAAGAGCGCCAGCGTCAGTGCCGCAAAGATCAGGCCGACCACGAGACTGAACCAAGGCGATGCCTGCAACGCGCCGAAAAAGAGCCCGCTACGCAGGATAACCCAGCCCAGACCGCCATAGACCAGTACAATCCCCGCGCCATAAGCCGCGCCGAGTCCGAAGCCGCGCCCGCGCGAGCCGGCCCCCGCGCCTGCACCGAGGATCGCCAGATTGATCGGGATCATCGGCAACACACAGGGCGTGAGGTTAAGCAGCATGCCGCCGAACAGTACCAGCAGGAGCGTCAACAACAAACCGTGCGCATGAAAGAAGACGACCGGATCGTTCAGAAAACCAGCCAGCCCGGCGCGTGACGCATCGGCAGCGGGCGTCTGGCCTTCGGCCTGATCCAGAAACGCGAGAAACTCACCCGTCTTCATGTAGCCGCCGCCGGAAACCATCGCGAAGCCGTGCGTCCATGTATCGGCCCCTTCCGCCGTTGATGGGGCGGTGTCCGCCTCGTCAGGCGCGATGACAAAGCGGCCGGACGCGGCGTCGTAGCGGAACGCATGGCTTTCCGGCATAAAGCACACGGTGTCGTCGCACCCTTGGTAGGCGACCGTCAGCGCGGTGCCGTCACGCAGCGGCGCGACACGCCAGCGCGATTCGAAGGTGTCTGTATAGACGCCGACCTGCTGCGAGGGGTTGATCGGATCCGGCTTGTTCTCAGGCTTGGGCACCTGCACCGGCGATGCCGAGACCTTGAAGGTTTCAGCGTAAATCAGGTGATTGGAGGGTACGCTCAGCGTGATCCGCACCTCGGCCTGCGCGTCATCCGCAGACTCCAGACGCTCGACCTTCAGGCCGAACGGCGATTGCGCGCCGAACACCGCAGAAGCGGACGCACACACCAACAGCGCGGCGCTTGTCACCGCACGCCACACTCGCCGCCACGCCGCGCACGGCGCGTCAATCATGTCAACCATGTTAATCATGTCTAAAAACTGCCACCATTCCTTACGCTCCCAGACCCAGGGCTGCGTTACGCTTGCTCTGAGCCAGGGCGGGGGTGCCCTTTCGGGCGGCTGCGGCTCGTGGGAACACTCGCCCTCCAACCTTCGCGTCCTCGCGCCTTCGCGCGAAGCAACAGAGCAGCGCTTTTACTCTCACGATTGCGAGCCACTGCGTGGTCGCAATGAAAGAGGTTGACTCGCGACCCGCGACTTGCGACTTGCGGCCAGCCTTGCCTTCCAAAAAATCTTAGTCCACCTGATGCGCGACTTCCGCCAGCGCGCGGCCGGCGGCGCGGCAGGCTTCCAGCGTCTCGGCGTCCGGCGCGTAGCGGCAGATAAGCGGCTCGCACACCGGCTTCATCTGCATGGCCTCCAGATAACACGCCGCCTCATCCACGCCCTTCGCAGCCCAGCCGTACGAACCGAAGGCGAAACCCGCCTTGCCCAGCGGCTTAAGCCCGCGCAGGTAGGTCAGCGTAGCAGCCATGCGCGGCATGATCCCCATGTTGAGCGTAGCGGTACCCGCTGCAAAGGCCGCGCAGTCCATCACCTCGGTGATGATCTGCGTGTCGTGCGTGACGTCCACGTTAAGCAGTTTGACCTCGACCGGCAGTGTCCGGGTGCCCTCGGCCACAGCTTCGGCCATCAGGCGCGTGCTGCCCCACATGGTACAATAGGCGATCACCACTTTACGGGCGGGCTTGCAGACCATCCAGTCCTGATACGCCGCGAGAATCTTGTCAAAGTGACTGCGCCAAATCACGCCGTGACTCGGGGCCACAATCTTGAGTGTGAGAGCGCCAAGACGCTTGAGCGCCGTCGCCACCGGCCGACCGTAGGGCAGCACGATGTTGGCGTAATAGGTCTTCGCCTCCTGCATCACCTCGCACATATCCGACTCGTCATCAAAGCGGAACCCCGACGCATAGTGCTGACCGAAGGCGTCCATTGAAAAGAGAATGGCATCCTCAACCAGATAGGTAACCATCGACTCCGGCCAATGAACCATCGGCGTATCGAGGAACTGGAGCGTGCGGCGGCCCAGCGAAAGCGTTTCGCCGTCCTTGACGACCTGGAATTTCCAGTCGCGGGTGTCGTAATGGCGGGCCAGCGCATCCTTACACTTTGCATTACAGAGCAATGTCGCATTGGGGCAGGCGCACATCACATCCGGCAGAGCGCCCGAGTGATCCGGCTCGGCATGATTGCAGACGACGTAGTCAACCTTTTCAAGCGGCACATGCGCTTGGATCTGCTCCAGTAGCGGCGCGGCGTAAGGCGCTTTGACCGCATCGATCAGCGCCGTTTTCTCATCCATCACCAGATAGGCATTATACGTGGAACCCCGACTGGTTTTGTATCCGTGAAAATCACGCACCGCCCAATCGATGAACCCGACCCAAAAAACGTTGTCAGCCACTTTCGTATCCATGAGACTTCCTTTCACTACTCAAAAAAAATGCCAGGGCGCACCTGAATTAAGCGAGGCGGCTGGATCAAGCGGGTGACCGCCAAGCATCTTTATGTTTGGCCTGCCACAGGGAACCTACCTCAAAATCCAATCCCATAAACGTTTACCCCAACTAATGACCGCCGGGGAAATAATAATACCTGCGACCACGGACGCTACGACGGCGAAGACAAACTCTTTAATACTGCACATGCGCGTCTTCCGTCGAGCCCAGTTGACGTTTGGATTGCCTATGAAGTCCTCCCGAAGCTTCTGGCAGTTCTCAAAAACTTTTGACCAGAGGTCAAACGCTTCATCTATACCATTGTCTTCGGCGCGCCTGCCCTCCAACCGCCTTGCATCACGAGCCCCGGTCTTCATTTCAGCAACCAGCCTCCACAAGTCAGCATCAAAATTCCCATTGTCAATGATGCTTGTGTCAATCGCTGATAAATTGTTGTAGTCGTCGATCGCATCCCGGTAGATGATCTTAAAGATGTCGAGACACCCCCGCTTCAAGTGAGAGTAGACCTTCTCGGCGACAAAAGGCTCATCTTCGCCTTCAGTCCAATGACGTGCCAAGTGATCAAAGGCCGCATTGATCTCAAAAAGAGTCTCTTGCGGCATATTGTTGTCAGCCTGTACAGCCGAATACAACAACTTGACAACTTTATCGTAGAAATCAAACAGTTGACCAAAAGTCTGCGGCTTCATAAAAGTTCACAGCGTCTCGTCGACCAACTTGTTGATCTCCTCATGCGACTTGGTCTTCTCGCGAAGGACATTGCCTCGACCAATGACAGGAAAACGAACGACAAACCGCATGGGGCTGCCATGCAGTTGCTCCACAGCACGTCTCTGTTCATCGACAGAACGGCGACGCAACTCGGCTACCGGCGTACCCGTCATACGGGCCACCGTGCGCTCAATCCTCTCCAATGTGGCAGAAGAATCATGAGCCATCACAACAGCGTCCATAGTTCTCCCTCATTCCTTCCCATCCCACAGTTCAGTGTCATTAGAACAAAATTGCGTGAAAATGCAACCCCTAAGTTCAGCCCTAAGTTCAGCTTTTCGGCGCGGCTTGCTTCCCGAGCCGGAATCTGCCATACTGGTGTTGTTCTTTTCAAAGGGGGCGACTGGTTTCGACGGGGCAGATCGGAATTTCAGTGGCGC
>ERZ795049.3749-NODE-3749-length-15762-cov-5.570383_pt1 | contig 15762 bp, 12 predicted proteins | sample MGYA00375133_ERZ795049 | MGnify/ENA primary metagenome ERZ795049 (study PRJEB30178, sample SAMN05720147) | activated sludge metagenome | isolation source: anaerobic digester from wastewater treatment plant | place: Japan | collected 2015-04-20 ...
AACGGCGCACCCCTTGAGGGCGAAGGATTCTATCCGGCCTACATTGCCTGTAACCTTTTTAACCGGGAAGAACACAGGTATTCAGATATTAATGACGGAAGATTTCCGTTTATTACGCAGGACTGGTGGGAGAACAAAGAAGGAACGGGCTACATTGCAAATATGATGGACGGATCTCAAGCAGGATTTAAGTATTTTGACTGTAAAGGGGTTAAGAAAATCACTGTGCATACGAGAGGCTATTGTAACGGAGAATTCCTTGTAAAAACTGCCTGGGACGGTCCTGTGCTGGGAAGAATTAAGGTTGAATTTACCAATGTGTGGAAGCCGTTTTCTGCAGAGGTGAAAATTTCCGACGGAGTCAACGCAATCTACCTGGAATACTCAGGAGGCGGGAGAGCTGCGCTTGGCGGATTTACCCTGGAAACATAATATGAGCTAACAAAAAGACAGTGTTCAGAAGTGCACCCCGAAAATTGGACAAGAAAATCAATTTTTGGAGGTGCATTTTTTTCTGCAGTGTCTGCTACCTTATAACGGTGCCGGAAACGGTCAGTTTTGCAGGAGCCCAGATTCCGCTTGTAAGGGAATTACACAGATAGTTAAGGAAGGTACCTTCATATACAATTTCTATATCTATAGCACCACGTCCGCCGCGTTTTTTTACTTCTTTCCAAATAAGCATTTCAACAGCATCGTTTGTAGTGTCCTGTGTTATGTTAAAAAGAGTAGAACCTGCAGGACTTCCCAGAAATTTATGAACAGTAATTGACTCGTTAAATGTTCCAAGGTTTTCATAACTAGTAGGGATATAGGTAGATAAGCCCTGTGCCTTAAATGTTGTACATGATGATAAACACAACAGCAGAATGAGACCTAACAATAGAATTTTTTTTGTTTTCATACCAAACTTCCTTTAATAAAAAATAAAAAACAGCATGACATACTGATGCCTTCTTATCTAAAGTATAACACTCAAAATACGGTAAGTGTTACCTAGTCACCTTTATTTTGTTTGCAGAATGGAGATATTCATGATATCATCAAAATTAATGATAGGTATCATAATTACATTATCAACACTTCTTTTGGTCTCTGCTTTTTTAATGCTCTTGTACAGAAGCAAGGCATACTATGAACGTTATTCCGGCGAACCAAACTGGTGGTGGCTTTGGGATCATTTTCTGAACATAGAAAGTAAGGCAAGCAAGCCCTATGATTTTGCGCATTTTGATATTAAAGATTTTAAAATGGTCAATGAGCTTTTCGGCCATAGAGAAGGCGATATTTTGCTTGAGTATGTAGGCCATGAACTTTTAAAAGAACCCTGGATTAAATATGCAGTCCGCTGTCATAATGATAATTTTGCAATAGTTACCGATCCCCTTGGTGAAAAGGATTTATATGAAAAGCTGAATGCTGTGTTTGCCCGTCTGGACCATATGCCCCAGGATCCTTCCTATAAAATATATTACCGCTGCGGTGCTGTATGTTCAGATACTGCAATCCCTGCCAAGGTTCTGGTCGGCGATTTTGCTAAACTGGCACAGGTTATGGGCACTAAGCAAAACTGCACCGACGTTGTTATGTATACTGATGCAATGAAAGCAGAGTGCTTAAGGGCAAGAAAGTTAAAGGCTGAACTTCCCCTTGCAGTCAAAAATAAGGAGCTGGAAGTATACATTCAGCCCAAGTACAATCTTTCAAATGAAAAACTTTCGGGAGGCGAAGCCCTAGTCAGGTGGAATTATCAGCATAAAGAAATTATTATGCCTTCCGTTTTTATTCCGTACTTTGAAAAATCCGGTGTTGTAGATCTAATAGATTTTTTTGTTCTGGAAACAGTATGTAGAAAGTTTGCTGAATGGAAGAAAGAAGGACTGCCCTTATTTCCTCTATCGGTTAATCTTTCCCGCTACACTATAGGGGTTCCTCATTTTTTAGATAAAGCACTAAAAATTGTAGAAAAGTACGGAGTGGAGCCGGCTCTCATAGATTTTGAGCTCACAGAAACAGCTGTCTATGATAATCAGGAATTTGTAATTGATATTATGAATAAGATTAAAAGAAGCGGCTTTAAACTTTCTATGGATGATTTTGGCACCGGTTATTCATCGCTCAGTCTTCTGCAAAAAATGCCGCTCGACACATTAAAAATAGATAAAGGATTTGTTGACGGTATTGAAGCTGACGAGAGCGGATCTAAGGGGCAAATAATTTTAAAAAACATCCTTTCTATGACAAAGAGCATGAATATTACAAGTCTTTCTGAAGGTGTTGAAACAGAAAAACAAAAGGATGTTTTAAAAGACTGGGGCTGTGAAATAATTCAGGGGTTCTACTATAATAAACCTCTAAATCTTTCTGAATATGAAAGCTTATTAGCAAATTTATAAAAGCTTATACCTTGAAACCCGATACTTCCGGTATCAGTCTTAAGCGGCTTATAAGGGCATGAACATTCCTTAAAATCTTCCTATTTTTCACAAAAAAAGAGTCCGTTAATTATTTTTATTCGATACTATTGACAGTAATGATGTTACTGTATATAGTATCTATGTTACTGTAAAAAGTAACAAATTTCCGGAATTGCATTTCTCCGGACTCAGAGAGGAATAAGAATGAAACGAACAGATGCTGTAAAAATATCAATACCCGGGGACCGTTTTACCCCCTTTTCGCTGGCTAAAAAACTTGGAGCTCTTGCTGTGCTTGAGTCTGCTTCCTTTGCTCACGGCAAAGACCGCTACTCCATTTTACTGCTGGATGAAGCGTTCCGGATTATTCAGGATGATTTGGGAATAAGCTTTATTATTAATGGAGACCGTAAACGTTATGATCAGACTGATATTGTCATCGGCGATAAAACCCCCGATATTCTTGATGTTTTACTATATGTTGCAGAGCAGAATTCTGTGCCTTCAGAAGGTATTCCTCTTCCTGGTTCAGGAATCGGCTATTTGAGTTTCGAGTTCTGTGCGCGATGCGACACGATCCGTATGCAGAAACAAAGGGACGATCTGCAGATTCCAGAATCCGCCTTTATTGTAGGCCACTTATACATTGTCTTTGACCACTTCACAGAGACTATTCATATTTTTGGTCTTAATTATGCCGAACACGAGATTAATCTTGAAAAGGCTGTTAAAGATATTACCAAACGATTAACCGACCTCGATTTTTCTTACCTTGCTCCCCCTGCTCAGAATGAGGCTTGTACAATCGTAACTGATATTGAATCATCAAAAAAAGAGTACATTGAAAAAGTAATTGCTCTAAAAAAACATATTGTTGCAGGAGACATTGTTCAGGCTGTTCCTTCCCGCCGCCTTCAGCTCAAGTGCGATGTTGAGGCCTTGGAAGTATACCGCCGCCTCCGCTCAATTAATCCTTCGCCGTATATGTTCCTGCTGGATTTTGGAGAGTTTCAGCTTGTCGGAGCATCGCCTGAGAGTTTAGTACGTGTTAGAGAGGGAAAGGCTGCTATTCACCCGATTGCAGGAACAAGGCGGCGCGGAAAAAACAGCGCAGAGGATGAAAAGCTCAAGGAAGAACTGGCAGCTGACCCGAAGGAGAGAGCAGAGCACTTGATGCTTGTCGATCTTGCCCGCAATGATCTGGGCCGTGTTTGTGAATCGGGTTCGGTTGAAGTTACGAGTTTTATGGAAGCAGAACTTTACAGCCACGTCATTCATCTTGTGTCAGAAGTTACCGGAAAGCTCGCTCAAAACAAAAAGCCCATAGAAGTACTGCGCTCCTCTTTTCCTGCAGGAACAGTCAGCGGGGCGCCGAAAATATCTGCAATAGAAATATTATCGGGCTTGGAAAAAACAAAGCGCAATTTTTATGCAGGTTCTGTAGGATATGTAGCATCCTCGGGAGACCTGGATTTTTGCATTGCCATACGGTGTGCATTAAAGCAGGATGATCTTTGGACTCTGCAGGCAGGCGGCGGCATTGTACACGCATCCGACCCTGAACGCGAATGGGAAGAAACAAACGAAAAACTTGGTTCAATGAGAGCAGTATTAGAAGGCGCTGTGCTTAAAAATACCTAAAATAGTGCATTTTTTATAGGAGATTTACTATGATTTTATTAATTGATAATTACGATTCGTTTACATACAATGTTGTGCAGTCTTTGGCAAAATACACAAGACAGGAAATTAAGGTTGTAAGAAGCAGAGAAATAACACTTGCTCAGTGCATCGATTTAAAACCTGACTCCCTTGTTCTTTCTCCCGGCCCGGGACGCCCTGAGGATGCTGGGATTACGGTAGAAGCTATTCAGTATTTCAGCGGAAAAATTCCCGTTCTCGGCGTATGTTTGGGGCATCAGGCAATCGGCTATGCGTTCGGCGCTAAAATAGTGGGAGCTAAGTTTATTAAACACGGCATTGCAGAGGAGATTAAACTTGACGGCAAGGGACTTTTCCGCTCGATCGGGAATAAGGCTGTGTTTACCCGCTACCACAGTCTGGTTATAGATGAATCCACTCTTCCCCCGGATTTTGAAGTTACTGCCCGCTCCGAAGACGGCGATATTATGGGAATCCGTCATAAGACAATGCCCATAGAAGGCGTGCAGTTTCATCCTGAGTCAATTGCTTCTCAATACGAAAAACAATTTTTTAACGCTTTTTTGAATTACCGCCGGGAAGCGCTGCCCGTTCAGCATATATTAAATACCCTGTGCGCAGGAAAGGATCTTGATCAAAAAACTGCAGAACTTTTTATGGAAGATTTAACAGACGGCTGTCTCGATGAGCGGCAGACTTCTGCTATTCTTGCATCCCTCTCTGCAAAAGGACCGTCTGCATCAGAGATCGCAGGTTGTGCATCTGTATTGTGCAGAAAAAAAACGCCGCTCGACATTGGTACAAAAGAATTAACTGATATTGTCGGTACCGGCGGAGACAGCAAGGGAAGTTTTAATATAAGTTCAATGGCTGCAGTAATTGCCGCGGCTTGCGGTCTAACAGTAGCAAAACACGGTAACCGTGCAGTCTCGAGCAAAAGCGGCTCGGCCGATTTTTATGAGGCCCTGGGAATTAAGATTGACAACAACCCTGAAAAAAGCGCACAGAGTATAAAAAACACCAATTTCGGATTTTTGTTTGCTCCGGTGTATCACTCTGCTATGCGGTTTGCAGCTCCGGTACGTAAGGCTTTGGGAATTAAGACAATTATGAATTTAATCGGACCCCTTTCAAATCCTGCAGGGGCTGCGTATCAGATGCTGGGCGTGTACGATGAATCTCTGCTCGAACCTGTTGCCCGCGCTTCAAAACTTCTTGGTGCAAAGCGTGTAATGGTTGTTGTAAGCGAAGACGGCTTTGATGAAATATCACCCTGTTTTAAAACAAAGGTATTCGAAATAGATGAAGACAATACAGAAAAGCGCTATGATATAAACCCCGCTGATTACGGAATTGAATCCTGCAATGACAACGACCTTGCAGGCGGTACTGCTCAGGAAAATGCTGTGATTGCACTTGATCTAATGGAAGGAAAAGGAAATGCATCAGTTAAACATGCGGTCTGTCTTAATGCAGGAGCTGCGCTTTATATTGGTAAAAAAGTTTCTTCTATTAAAGAGGGGTATATGACGGCATTGAACGCTGTTGAAAACGGGGACGTTAAAAAGAAACTCGAGCAAATTAAGGCGGATACAAATGGCATTACCTCAGCAGCCTGATATTCTTTCTGTAATTCTTGACAAAAGAAAGGCGCTTCATGATCAAAAAGGTTTTTCATTCGGGCATTCAATTCCTTTAAAAAGAGAAAAACCGGTAGTTCCCTTTCTGCCGGAAAAGGGCGCAATTCTCGAAGTAAAAAGGGCTTCTCCTTCCAGGGGCGACATTGCTCCTTTCCTTAACGCTGCAGAAACTGCCTGTACATATGCAGAGCAGGGCGCCGGTGCAATATCGGTACTGACAGAAGAAACTTTTTTTAAAGGCAGTCTTGAAGATCTGTGTGCAGTAAGTGAGGCTGTGTATAAAAAAAATCCGGGGATAGCAATTCTAAGAAAAGATTTTTTAGTTGAAGAAGAAGAGATCGATATTTCATATTCATGCGGAGCAGATGCCGTTCTCTTAATTGCGCGTATTCTCGAAACAGAAAAACTTTGTTCCATGACAAAAAAGGCTGTTTCTCTGGGCTTAAGCATCCTGTGCGAAATCCGGGAAGAAGAAGATCTTGGAAAATATCATACAATGTGCAGAACTGTGCAGAAAGGACGCGGCCAGGCCCGTATTTTTTTAGGAATAAATACACGCGACCTTGCGACCTTTGTTCTTGATCCCCTTGTCCCCTCAAGCTTTTTTTACGATGTAGAAGAGGGCTCCTTAATGATCTATGAATCCGGTGTTAAGACGGTAGAAGCCGCTGCCTTTGCCGGCAATATGGGTTTTCATGGTCTTCTTATGGGAGAAGCGGCAGCTAAGAATCCCGGCGGAGCCTCAGCTCTGGTAGCCAAATTTAAGGATGCAAAACCCGACATGAATGCTGTCATGTGGACATCTTTTGCCGCAGCTATGCGCAGCAGAAGAAAAACTCTGGGGTATGCACCCTATGTGAAAATCTGCGGCTTAACTGATATTGACGATGTTGAAGACTGCATAGGTCTCGGTGCCGACATGATAGGTTTTATTTTTTCTGCAAAAAGCAAACGCTGTGTACACAGGCCTTTCCTGCTTGAGGTAAAAGAGCTTTTAGCAAAGGAAAAAAGAAGAGCCGGGGCTCATAAGGAAAAGTTTATACGCCCGGTTCTAACCGGTGTTATAACCGATCCCGAATCGCCCGAGGCGCAGGAGGCTTTTACGCTCATACGCGACGGCCTTCTCGACAAAATTCAGTTTCACGGCTGTCCTGTCCCGCCGCCTGCAGAAAAAAAGTGGAAGGACATTCCGCGCTACGCTGCAGTAAAAATGGGAAATGATGAGGATGTAGAATGTTTTCTCGATCTTCTTGAGCGGGGTCAGCCGAGAGTTTTGGTCGACGCACGCAGTTCCAGCGGAGAAGGTGGTACGGGAGAACGTATTGATGAAGTATTGCTTGACCGCATTAAGGGTAAAACTCAATTGTGGCTTGCAGGCGGAATAACGCCGGCAAATGTGGAAGACATTATTTTGAAATACCGGCCAGAGCTTATTGATATTGCAAGCGGTGTTGAAGAAACTGCTCCTCCTTTGGATGAAGAGGATGATGACGACGAACTTGGTAAGAAAGACATTAAGGCCGGAAAAAAAGACAGATTAAAGATGGTAGAGCTTTTTGAAAAAATTGAAGATGCCTGCGAGAAGGTTAGACTCGATGCTTAACATTAGGCAGGAATAAGTAAGAATAATATAAAACTTTGGAGGAATAGATGACTACTACAGGATTTTTCGGCGCGTTCGGCGGTAAATATGTTGCAGAGATTTTAAGGCGGCCGCTTGATGAGCTTGAAGAAGCTTTTAATGCTTCCCTAAAGGATACTAATTTTCTTTTTGACTTGGAAATTCTACGGCGCGACTTTATTGGACGTCCTACACCCTTATTGTACGCAGAAAAAACATCGAAGGAATTAGGCGGAGCTCAAATATATATTAAGGCGGAAGGATTAGCCCATACAGGAGCTCATAAAATAAATAATGCAGTTTCTCAAGCCCTCCTTGCAAAAAAAATGGGAAAGACAAGAATTATTGCAGAAACCGGCGCCGGTCAGCATGGTCTTGCGACAGCCGCCGCATGCGCCAGACTCGGTCTTGAGTGTGTGGTGTACATGGGAGAAGTAGATGTCCGCCGGCAGCAGCCCAACGTTGCCGCTATGGAATTGTACGGGGCAGAAGTGCGTGCTGTGACATCCGGATCCCGTACATTAAAAGATGCCATAAATGAGGCTATGCGGGATTGGGCTGCAAGTTTTTCAAATACCCATTACCTCATAGGTTCCGCTTTAGGTCCTGCTCCCTTTCCCGATATGGTAAGAGTGTTTCAGTCAATTGTCGGTAAAGAAGTAAAAAAACAGAGTCAGGAGCGAAAACTCAATGTTAAAGCCCTGGTCGCCTGTGTAGGGGGCGGATCAAATGCAATCGGTTTTTTTGAACCATTTCTTGACGATAAATCGGTACGCCTTATTGCGGTTGAGGCGGGCGGCGTCGGAGAGGGACGGGGGAATAATGCTGTTCGAATGGCAGGTGATGCACAACCGGGCATTGTTCACGGGTACAAAAGCCGCTTTCTGCTTGACAGCGACGGTCAGGTGGGACAGACGAGGTCAATATCTGCAGGGCTTGATTATGCGGGCATTGGTCCCCAGCTTGCAGATCTAGGAGACAAAAAACGGCTTGAGTTTACAAGCGCCCTTGATGACGAGGTGCTGGATGCGGTAAAAACCTTTGCCCGAAACGAAGGCCTCATATTTGCTCTGGAAAGCGCGCACGCAGGAGCCGAAGCACTTAAACTTGCCCCGACAATGAACTCAAGTGATGTAATTATTGTAAATATGTCCGGACGCGGGGACAAAGATATTTTTATTACGTCTCCGGTATTCAGACCCGATGAGTGGAAAACCTTTTTAAAAAGCGAACTTGAACGGCTTGAGGAAGGAACGGAAATTCATCAGTCAAAAATAATGAAGTAAGAAAATTGATAAAGTATTAACGGGAAAATATTTACCTTAGGAGAAAAAAACCTATGAAACGAGTTTTAATGGCGCATCAGGTTGCAGGGTTTCCTACAGCCGATACTGCACTTAGTATAAGCGATGCTCTTGTGGAGGGCGGCGCACAAATTCTGGAAATTCAGCTTCCATTCAGCGATCCGAGCGCAGACGGTCCTGCAATTCAAACAGCATGCTCAAGTGTTTTAGAAAACGGATACACCGTAAAAGAGGGTTTTGAGTTTATTGCGTCAATTCACAAAAAGCATCCCGGCATTCAGATTTTTTTAATGACTTATGCGTCTCTTGCGTATGCACGCGGAATTGAGCAGTTTGTACAGGATTCAAAAGCAGCCGGTGTGAGCGGTTTAATTATTCCGGATTTGCCCTTTGACAGCGATGAAGGTCTGGGACTTGCCTGCAGAAAGGCAGGAATTGCTCAAATACCGGTTGCTGCCCCCTCCATGGCAGATATCAGACTGGAGAGAATTAGTGCCTGCGGGTATGAGTATATGTACTGCGCCTTACGTGCCGGTATTACCGGAAGCAAGACAACGATTGATGATGAAACCGTCAAATTTTTACAGAAGGCTGGAAAGGGCGGTTCAAAAATCTTAGGCGGTTTTGGAATAAGCACCGGTGAACAGGCTGAAGTCTTAAGCTCCCATGTCTATGCCGTTGTTGCTGGCTCTGTCTTTGTTAATCTGATAATTGATACCATAGGTAAAAAAGGCGAAAAAGAAGAAAAAAAAGCTGAGCTTTACAAAAAGCTCAGCGCTAAGGCAAAAGAACTTAGTTCTCTTTAGGAGGAACTTAAGCAGTGCTTAAGAGGGGTTTAATATGCCTTCAATGGCAAGATCAAAGGAAGCATTGAGTTCTTCTATGCTTTCCTGATCCAGTATAGCCAGTCTGAATATTGTCGATTGAATAAGGCCGTAAAACATTTCGTTTGCGGCTTTTACATTTATTTTTCTAAACTCGCCTTTTTTCATTCCGGCTATCAGTATGGTGGATAATAGATGGCGGAGTCTTAGCACTCTGCGCCGCACTCTGTCCCCGGGATCCTTTCCCATTTTTTGGAGCTGAAGCAGGTATATAAGAATTATGTTAAACAGTTTTTTATTATCCATGCAGGTGTCAATAATTTTTGTGCAAATTTGATGAAGCTGTTCTTGTGAAGAAAGTTTCTGATCGTTTGCAACTACAAGTAATGCGGTTTCAAGGCCTTGAGTAAGTTGTTTAATGCTCCACAGAAAAAGTTCCTGTTTATTTTTAAAGTAAATGTAAAGGGTTGTCCGGGTTATGCCACAGCGGTCGGCAATTTTTTGAAACGTAACATCTTCATAACCCTCTTCAACAAAGATGTCGAGCGATTTTTCCAGAATTTCTCTTTTTCGTTTTTCATGTTCTACAACAATAGCCATTGAATTCTCCCTTCGTTAAATCGGTTTATTTTATGGTTGTTCCTTTTTTGCTGTGTGTCTTCCGGCGTCGTATCTATAAAAAATGGTATCCAGGTTGCCGCTTTTTAATTCTTTTTTTGCATTTGCTCTCATGCCCAAAGACTGTTCAAAGTATTCGTGAGATGTTATGAATCCCATTTCCCAGCCGGGAAACTCTGCAAAAAGAGAGGGCATAGATTTGTATAATTCTTCTGCTTCTTTTTCATCGCCTAGACGTTCTCCATAGGGAAGGTTGGAAAGAATGAGGCCTTCATCATAAGGCGCTTTAAGTTCAGAAAAATCTGCAACATCAAAGTCGGGCCGTTGAACGCGTGCATCGCTTCCAACAAGCTGAAGAGCCCTTCCGGCTGTTACACAGGCGTGTTCTGCATTTACCCGCGCTCTTTCTATTGCGTTTTTATCAATGTCGGTACCGGTGATTCGTGCAACTGCATCGGGTCTAATTTTTGCAGCTTCTTCTTTTTTTGTTTCAACTGCTTTCTGCTGGTTATAAACTGCAAGATCCTCAATCGCAAATCTTCTTCCAAAGCCGGGTGCTACATTATATGCGTACAGTGCTGCTTCTATTGGAATGGTTCCGGAACCGCAAAATGCATCATGAAGGGGAGTTTTACGTCTCCAGCACATGATCTGAATGAGAACTGCCGCAAGTGTTTCTCTTATAGGGGCAGTGCCGCCTTCTGTACGGTAGCCTCTTTTATGAAGCGGATCACCGGAAAGATCAAGTAAAATAAGCGCGGTGTCTTTTTCCATATATACGCGGACATTGGCTTCTGCGCCGCTTTCCGGCAGAACAGACATGTTCCAAATTTTACCAAGTTTTGTATAAATTGCTTTGTGGGTTATACCCTGAATGCTGTGTTCAGAAGAAAGCTGGCTCTTATATACACGAACCTTATCTACAATTACACGGGTATCCTTTTTAAAATAATCCTGCCATTGAATGTGTTCAACGCCTTCAAAAAGCTGGTCAAAATCCTGTGCAGGAAAAGATCCAAGCTGAAGATATACTCTGTCTGCAGTGCGCAGACATAAATTTGTTTTATATAAGCCTGCATCATCAGCTAAAAAGGTAACACGGCCCGGCGCATTACCGCAGGTTTTGTAACCTAATTGTTTAATTTCATTTGCAAGTATTTTTTCGGCGCCGAGTGCGCATAACGCTACCAGTGTATTCATAATGACAGAATAACACTTTATGAATGATTGCACAAGCAAATTATTCTAAGCGCCTGAACGGTTTTTGGGCGTAAAGTTACTGTTAAAAGTATTTTTGATTGACAGGATGTAAAAACAGGGTTCATACTGAAAGAGAGGTCTGAACATGGTAAAAACGGAAATTGATACAGGTGTCTGGTTTCTCGAAGTAAGCGAACTGGATCTGCGGATTCTGTGCGGATCCCCGCCCGATGTCGTAAAGCTTCTTATGAAACGCGGTTTTATTGTAGATAAACATTGGGACAAGGGCTTATGGGAAACAGGACCTAACGCTATACTCCTTTCTGACCTTCCCATGCAGGGAGGAAAGTTTGCAAATTTAATTGAATTTCCTGTTCTTCAGATGTTTTACCGGCAGGGAATGATTATTCCGGGGCATCCTGGAAATACCGGCGTAAAACCTGTCATTATTGGCCTATCCGCCCAGATTCAGGCAGTCTGCGACTACTTATTCCACGGAACTTACGGACTTTCAAGCAGAGAAGAACTGCTGCACTCCGGAGCAGAAAAAGAATTTGCCGATGAAATTATCAGGCTCAAGATGGCGTTTGCTTTTAACAGTATGCGTAAGAGCGAAGAGATTCTTGATTTATACAGTCTTGATTCCGGATCGGCAGTTGTCAAAGACCTGCTGACAGTTAAACATACAGCATTAAATAAGTTTACATTTTCCTATGGAACTGATGAGATTGAAATTGATTTAAACCTCTATAATACAAGCTACAATTCTCCCATTAAACTTGAGTATCATAGGGTGCGGCGGGATTATTTTTCGGTAGTTCATGTAGGGGAGGGCGACGGCTGGGATCAAAATCATCCCTGTATGTCGAGCATAGTATTTTTTCAGGGAAAGCCGTATTTAATTGATGCGGGTCCGAACATTATTGACAGCTTAACTTCGCTTGGAATCTGTGTTAATGAACTTGCAGGAATTTTTCATACCCATGCCCACGATGATCACTTCGCAGGTCTTACCTCCCTCGTCCGGACCGATCACCGCATAAAATATTACTCCAGCACGATTGTACGCTCTTCTGTTATGAAAAAACTTACTTCTCTTATGTCTGTTCCGGAAAAAAGGTTTATGAGAAGTTTTGATGTACAGGATTTAAAACTGAATGAATGGAATAACATAGGCGGGCTCGAAGTTATGCCGGTGTTTTCGCCCCATCCGGTTGAGACAAATGTATTCTTCTTCCGTGTCATGTGGGAGGGCGGATACAGAGTGTATGCCCACCTTGCCGACATTGCTTCAAAGGCTGTTCTTGAAAATATGCTTCTTAAAGCTGATACTTCTACACCGTTTTCGAAGTCATTATTTGAAAGTTTTACATCGCTGATTGGAAAAGGTGTAAATCTTAAAAAAATTGACATAGGCGGCGGAATGATACACGGCGATGCTCTGGACTTTGAAGGCGACACATCGCGGAAAATAGTACTTGCTCACACTTCGAAAGAACTCAGCACCGAAGAAATGGAAATAGGATCAACGGCGGGGTTTGGTATGGAAGATTCGTTAATTCCTACGCGGAGGGAATATATACGGGAGCAGGCCGGGTTTTATCTGCGGTCCTATTTTCCTTCTGCAAATGAGAGCGATATAGAAATGCTTCTCAATTGTGCTATTGTAACACTTAATGTCGGCCACATTCTCCAAAAAAAGGACACTCCTGCAAAGGTTGTTCATCTGATTGTTAGCGGAGTTGCAGAAATGATTGATGCTGCCTCTTCGAGAGTGTTTATGCTTTCTGCCGGAACACTGATAGGTGAAAGTGCTGCGCTTGGGGGAGAAATTCCGCAATGTACCTACAAGGCAAAAAGCTATATTAATGTTCTTGAAATTCCGCAGGATTTGTTCCGCCTCTTTATTATGAAGGGCGATGATTATGAAGATGCAAAGCGGACAAGTGCAATTGCGTTTTTTCTTCAGACTACCTTTCTTTTTGGTGAATCTGTTTCATCTCCGGTTTTGTATAAGATTGCAAATAATCTTGTTCCCGGTTTTACAAAGGCTGGAGAGGTTTTTGAGTGTTCCGATGAACCGGCATTAATTCTTATAGTTTCCGGCTCATGTAATCTGTTTATTGATTCCACCCTTGTAGATAGAATATGGGCAAAAGAGTTTTTCGGGGAAGAGTGCGTGTTTTTCTCAGGCGGAAGTTTAATAACGGCACGAGCGGAGGAAGACTGCCAGTGGTACAGCATTACGGCTGATATTCTTCGCGGCATCCCCATTGTAGAATGGAAGATGCTCGAAGTGTACGAAAGACGCCTTACCTCTTACGGTTCTGCGCAGTAAGTTACAAAGCTATACCTCTAAAATCATCAAGCGTTTTATAGTTTTTTCTCTTCATAAACACTGATATACCCTCGATAATTTTTATCATTGCCAAGGGGTCTGCAAAGGTTGCTGTTCCAACCTGTACTGCGTGAGCTCCTGCCATAATAAATTCAACCGCATCGATCCATGTTCTAATGCCGCCAAGACCGATAACCGGGATTCTTTCGTTCTCAGAAAGTTCCTTCATAGATAAGCAGAGATCGTAGACCATGCGCAGTGCTATCGGTCTGATAGCAGGACCTGCAAGTCCCGCTCGAATATTGTTAAAAACAGGCTTCCCCTTTTCTACATTGATTGCCATTGCCTGAAAGGTATTTACAAGGCTTAAGGCGTCGGCACCCGCCTTCCTTACTGCATGAGCAACCGCAATGAGGTCGGGGGCATTGGGAGAAAGTTTAACCATGAGGGGCTTCTTTGTTGCTTTTCGGACAGCCTCAGTTACTTCTGCCGCTGCAGAAGGCTGTAAGCCGAATGCCATGCCGCCTGCTTTTACGTTGGGGCATGAAATATTGAGCTCGATCATGGGAATATCAGTTTGGTCGAGAAGTAATGCTCCTTCGACATAGCTTTCTATAGTAGAGCCGGAGAGGTTTGCAATGCTTACGGTTTTAAAGGCAAGCATCTGGGGCAGCTCTCTTTGAATAAAGTGTTCGATGCCGGGGTTTTCGAGCCCGATGGAATTGATGAGGCCTGACGGAGTTTCGTGAATTCGAACTCCCTTATTGCCCGGCCGGGCTTCCAGGGTTAGACCCTTTGAGCACATACCGCCCAGAGCATTAACATCGATGAGCTGTTCGTATTCAGTACCAAAGCCGAAGGTGCCGGAAGCTGCAATGACGGGGTTTTTAAATGGAATGCCGGCAATCGTTACCGAGGTGTCAATATCAGTGTGCAGGGTACTGGTCATTTGGAGCCTCCGAATATCAGTTTTTCACCTGCAAAGATGGGACCTGCCTTGCAGCATCGCCTTGTGCCTTCGGTGGTTTCTATGTTGCACCCCAAACAGGCGCCCACACCGCAGCCCATTTTTTCTTCCATGCTGAGCCATGACTGAACGCCTGCTTCGAGGCAGATTTTCTGAACATAGGCGAGCATGGGAAGGGGGCCGCATGCGTAGACGAGGGTGTATTGTTTTTCGGTCAAGGTTTGGGCGGTGAGAACAGCGGGGAGCATTCCTTTAACGCCGACAGAGCCGTCGTCTGTAGTGATGGTAAGCGCATTGCTTTTAAGACCGTCGAGACCGTAGGTGCCTGTTTTGAAACTTGCATAAAAATCGTAGCTCTCATCTTCGAGGCCGAGAGCGAAGCCTGCAACCGGTGCTATACCGATGCCGCCTCCCACGATTGCTACAGAGGGAGTTTTCGCGGTACGGTTAACGGAAGTTTTACTTTTGGAAGCGGAGGCGAGCATTTCGCCGGGCTTAAAAAAGTTGTTTCCAAGAGGGCCTGTGATGTCTAAGGAATCGCCTCCCTGCAAAAAGCAGAGGTCTGTTGTTCCCTCTCCTTTTTTAAGGATGAGAAAATCAAGTTCAATCTCGTCGCCTTCAAAAATTTCCGGTATTTCGCCTTTTGCAATATCTGCAATGGAAGCTTTTTCTTTTCCTTCTGAATTAACAATGCGTGCAGTATAGATTGATATGGGCCGGGCTAGAAGAACGCTCGAGGGTTTTGCGCGGAGCATGTAAAACTGGCCGCTCTTTGGAATGGACTGAATGCCGTGAGTTAACTTCATGCGGACAACGAGGGAATAAATATTCTCCTGCAGGCAGACAGAGTGAAGCACGCGGGCTTCGTTCACAGATGGTTTTACATGTCGTCTCATTATTACCCCTTTTATGATATGAGCTTTTTAGCGTTGAGTAAGTCGAGTTTAGCTTCTTTTGCAGCGCGCGCAGCGGATGCAACGATGTCGTCCATGGTGAGCGTTCCGCTTGAGCGTTTTGCTTCGAGGACAGCGTCCTTTTTCCAGGCAGTTAAGATGCCGCGCGAAGAGTTTACGGTTCCGCCTGCTTTATCTAAAAGTGTTGCGGCGATTCGTGCAGCTCCGCCCTGTGCGCCGTACCCGGGGATAAGGAAGAAGATGGAGGGGTAGGCATT
>ERZ795049.3751-NODE-3751-length-15760-cov-5.404903_pt1 | contig 15760 bp, 17 predicted proteins | sample MGYA00375133_ERZ795049 | MGnify/ENA primary metagenome ERZ795049 (study PRJEB30178, sample SAMN05720147) | activated sludge metagenome | isolation source: anaerobic digester from wastewater treatment plant | place: Japan | collected 2015-04-20 ...
AAACTTATGCAACACAAATTAGTACAAAGTACCCAAACCAAGCATTTTACCATTTCTTCCGATTATCCCTTATGTATGGAAATAGATGGCATCTCACTACCCGAAACTTACCAAGCCACCATCAGCATACTGCCCAAGGCTGTACGGTTTATTGTTGTGTAGTTATTGTGTATGGATATCCTTGAACGAGGTAGATTTTACCTCTGTAGTTTTACTATATGCTACCTTTACACTACTTTTAATCAGACTAATGTAGAATTGAAATTTACTTCTAAGGCTAATCTATTCGCAGTAATCTGAGCTTTTAATCAGACTAATGTAGAATTGAAATAAATGACTAAACGAGGGCTTGTGGTTCGCTCCTACTTTTAATCATACTAATGTAGAATTGAAAGCAAATCACAACACTTAAAATAGGAGATACAAAAAATGTTTAGTTGTTTATCAAATCAAATATACAATATTTTGAATTGAAAATCGGCGTAGCGAAAGCAACTTACAACCAAATATTAAATTGTTAGAAGTCGTACTTATTAATGCAAATTCTTAGAACCTCATTTTTGTAGCTAAAATCTCCTTGTAATTACTACACAAATCATCACACTCTTAACTTGAATAAATTAAAATTTTTATATACATTTGCACACCTTATTCTAGTAACTATTCTTATGAAAAAAATTACCTTACTTCTTACATTCCTTCTCTTTACTTTTGTTGCCTATAGCCAAAATGATACTATTTTTTTGAAAAGCGGAGAAATATATACAGTTTATAGAGTACTTGATATTGAAGATGGCTATTTGACGTTTAAACGGAATAAAGATTCAAACATTAGTACTATTGATGCCTCATTGGTAAAGACCATTGGTTTTCAACCAAAACAACTAAGAGATGCAACAGACGCGTATGATAAGGCGTATATCATCGAAGGGAGCTTTTATGAAAAGAACAAAAAATTATCAGAGTCAGCCTATAATGATGTTGGCACCAATAGCAGAAAGACACGACACACATGATTAATAATGATAAAGTTTGCCTGATAACAGGAGCGAGTAGTGGGATTGGATTCGCAATTGCAAAGGCTTTGCATGCGGATAATTTTGAGGTAATTGCAACTGCACGTAGATTGAATAAGCTCACAGAATTGGGATTAGATTCAAATGACTTATTAGCAGGAGATTTGAATTTGCCAGAATTCCAAGATTCGATTGTGGATTACATATTCGATAGATATGGGAAATGTGATTTCTTATTTAATTGCGCTGGAACATTAGAGGTTGGAACTATTGAGGATATAGACATAGATAAATTGACCTCAATGATTCGATTAAATGTAGAGACTACATTTCGATTGACTTATAATATTCTAAAGCGATTTAAGAAACAAGGATTTGGCCATGTTATTAATATTTCAAGTGTTCTTGGGACAAAGGTGAGACCAACAGCTGGAGGATATGCTGCAACTAAATTTGCAATGGAAGCATTATCGGAGGCTTTGCGAATGGAGTTGACAGGAACTAATATCAAGATTAGTTGTATTGAGCCCGGATTGGTTATGACAGAGTTACATAACGATTGGAAAGTTCATCCTAAAGAGAGCATGAATATTCACGACCCCTTAACTGTTGACAATATTGTGGATACCGTCAGATTTATTATTAATCAGCCAGACCACGTTAGGATTCCCAAATTGATGATATTACCCAAAGACCATAATATATAAAAAGCTACAGGTGCCAACACACGGTAAAAAACATTGCGCGGAAAGTGCTATATTTGAGTGATATAACAATTAATAAGCGGCGTAACGGGTTGATAGAAAAGTGCTCCGAAAGGCGCAACGATTTCTTACCGTCAAACGCTTGGATACAACACAACCTTAATAGGTTTTATACCCAAAAGCGTTGTGCACAAATTTGTTATGGATTGAGTTTGGCAACAAGCATATTGTATTACACAGGATCATTTGACAAAGAATTGCTTTACGTGTCAGCTGGTTTGAGTATAGCAGCTTTAGCAATTGATTTCCATTCGTACAAGTGGATTAAAAGGGCTTCTATCAAACCTTCCTTGCAAAGTTTATCGGTTCAGTTGGAGTTTTAGAAACTTCTTTCAAAAAGTAGTGTAACCTTCCTAAAATTGTTCATTCATCTTTTTCCATACCACAACTATGGTATAAAAAATACTCGCTTTGTGGGATTGTGGGGTAGTGGAAGTGGCTGTATCTTTGCTGTATCTTTGCTGTATATAAATCACTAATATATACCATTATGAAACTACAAGCCATTTGTCCTATATCGTCGCAACAAATTGACGAGCGTATTCCACGCATCAACGGTGCTATCACCGTACTATTACTCGTGTTGTTTGCTCTTACACAGCATTATTTTATTATCCTGTTTTTGGTAGCTGATTTTTTTGCTCGAGCCATTGAAAAACCCGATTACAGTATTTTGGCAAAATTGTCAAAAGCAGTATTAGCTAGATTTTCGACTACAGGCAAGAAAACAAATGCTGGTCCAAAGATATTTGCAGCCCGTATAGGCTTGGTATTTAGCTTGTCTATAGCAATATTTTCATTGTTCGGTGTAGATTCCGTTGCTACTGTTTTGGTGGTTATATTTGGTATTTGTGCTTTTTTAGAAGCTGCCTTTAATTTTTGTGTAGCATGTAAAATTTATCCCTTTGTTTACAAGTTTACCCACTTGAACGAAATGTAAGTTTGATTTTTAATAGTAGGTTGTGAGAATTGGATTGTTAGCAATAACAGTCCAATTTTTTTATAAACGTAATTCAGAAATAGACAGTTCAATATCATTACAGTTTAAATCACAAATTGCTAACGCTAAAGGAACGTAGTTCTGATTTCTTCGTAGAAAATAATGATTTTCGTCATAATAGAGGAACGTAGCTCTGATATCTATATGTATTAAATCCTAATTTGTCTCGCTTTTTTTCTGCTAACAACATGTATAAGAATTTATTTTATACATGGGGCTTTTCCCCAAACCCTAATTACTTTTTTTCCCCGAACTAAAGTCGGGGTGTGCCACTTGACACAATAAAGTAATCAAAAAAGCTCAAGACTCCGCCCACCTCGCTCTAAAAACCGACGCTCAGCTTGCTAAAACAGTCCCAACTCGCTCCTTTGTCGCTCAAACAGGACTATTTCTTAACGCCAGCTTCACTTGTTTTTAGGCTCATCGGTCGAGGTCAGTCGGTAAGTTTGAGAGTTGATGTGCAAAATTATACTATCATGTAAAGTGGCTTGAAAATCCTACTACTATCATAAAGGTAAGATTATCACCTTATTTATCAAAATACAATTTTTCCGAATGAACCACAACTTATTGTAACGTAAACACAAACATAAAAAATAACAAAACCACTGATAATAAATAGATTATCAGTGGTTTTGTTTAGTTGGTGGACCTGGAGGGAGTCGAACCCTCGTCCAAACAAGAAATTAATACGCTTTCTACATGCTTATTTTCGCTTTTATTTTCGTGTTGTAGCAAGACCGAAACCACCAACTACAACCTTATCCTCTTTATTTTCACTTACCATACGAGGCGATGATAAGCTATCCCTGATTTAGTTAGCACCTCTATATCAAACCGCCTCAAGGAGTGGGCATTTGAGAGATGTCTTGTTTCAGCACCTTGTACCGAAATTAAGCTAATCTACTGTTATTCGATTAAGCAGCAAGAGCGTAGTTATTTTCGCCAATTAGATTGTTGTATGTTCAGATTAAAGAGCTACTCATACAAAGCTCTGCATGCTTACATACCAATTTTACTCGCTGTCAATTCCAGTCAAGCCCAATGTTATGTACTACTTAGCAACACTTACCGATCTGATTTCCCTGATAACGGTAATTTTCACTTGACCAGGGTAGGTCATTTCGTCTTGAATGCGTTTCGCAATTTCTTGCGAAAGTCTTTCTGTTGCTTGGTCATCAATTTTATCTGCGCCTACAATTACACGTAGCTCTCTACCTGCTTGTATGGCGTAGGTTTTCATTACACCTGGATACGATAGGGCAATATTTTCTAAGTCGTTTAAGCGTTTGATATACGCTTCTACAATTTCGCGTCTAGCACCTGGACGAGCACCCGAAATAGCATCACACGCTTGCACAATAGGAGCGAGTAGGGTTTGCATTTCTACCTCGTCGTGGTGAGCTCCAATGGCATTGCAAATATCGGGTTTTTCTTTGTATTTCTCTGCAAGTTTCATGCCTAAAAGTGCATGTGGTAATTCTGGTTCCTCGTCTGCCACTTTGCCTATATCGTGCAAAAGTCCTGCTCTACGTGCTTTTTTCGGATTTAAGCCCAATTCGGCTGCCATAACGGCACATAAATTAGCCGTTTCGCGCGAGTGTTGCAATAAGTTTTGTCCGTAAGACGAACGGTATTTCATTTTACCAATCAAGCGAACCAATTCAGGATGCAATCCATGCACACCCATATCAATGGTGGTACGTTTACCAATTTCTACTATTTCTTCTTCAATTTGTTTGGTTACCTTAGCTACTACCTCTTCGATACGAGCAGGGTGAATGCGTCCATCTGTTACCAATTGGTGTAACGATAAACGTGCAATTTCGCGTCTTACTGGGTCAAATGCTGATAGTACAATCGCCTCTGGGGTATCATCTACAATAATTTCTACTCCTGTAGCTGCCTCTAATGTGCGTATGTTTCTACCTTCGCGACCAATGATACGACCTTTTAATTCGTCAGATTCGATATGAAATACCGTAACTGAATTTTCGATTGCCGTTTCTGTTGCCACACGTTGTATGGTATTTACCACAATTTTTTTAGCTTCTTTGTTGGCTGTCATTTTGGCTTCGTCCATTATTTCGTTAATGTACGAGGCTGCTGTTGTTTCGGCTTCATTCTTTAACGATTCTATTAGGTTGTTTCTTGCTTCTTCGGCAGATAAACCCGCAACAGCTTCTAATTTTTGTACTGCTTGGTGATGCAGTCTATCTAATTCTTCTTCTTTCTTTTCATTCAAACTCAACTGATTTTCATAGTTTAGCTTTATACTTTCTAGTTCCGCTGCTTTTTTCTCCAGTTGTTTTTCCTCATTCTCTATAAACAGCTCTTTTTGCTTAATTTTAGCCTCTATCGATTGAATTTTAGCATTACGAGTGGTCATTTGTTTTTCATACTCTGCTTTTAATTGGATGTATTTTTCTTTTACTTCCAATAGCTTACTCTTTTTAAGAGTTTCAGCCTCAATTTGAGCCGCATCAATAATGCTTTTGGCTCGTGCTTTTTGCACTATTTGCACCACTATTGCCGATACCGTAGCACCGCCAACAAATCCCAGAATGATATAAATAATTGTCATTTATAATAGGTATTAGTAAATAAATAAAAACATTGCAAAAACAAAAACAACAGAGTTGATTTTGAGAATTGCAATGTTATAAAATCTGCGTAAAAAACTGAATAGTATATTATTCCTCGTTTTTAGTGTCTAGTTGATTGTTTTTCAGGTATTCAGCCAATCGATTATCCAATGCTTGAATGGTAGATATAAATGGAGAATTATCTCTTTCTTCTTCCAATCTCAAACTAAGTAACGATAATTCAAAAGCTACCATTATCACATAGTCAATGTCATTAAGGTTTCTATCGAACTTTTTACGATAAGCTAAAATTCTTTCATTCAATTGTTTAGCTGCTTTTCGATATATTTCTTCTTCTTCTCTTCTAATTTTGATAGGATAAGAAGTGTCCAATATCATTACTCGAATGGTGAGTAAGTCTTGTTTTTCCATATCAATCATTGAGCAGTGCTATGCAATTGTCAATTTCACGCATCATTTTCGACAACCGTAACTTTCCATCTTTGATGTCTGTTTTAGAAAGAGCAACTGTTTTTGCAATTTTCAGGTTGTCGTATTTTTCTTGCAATTCTACTATTGTCTTGTGAGCATGCATAAGTTCCTTATTTTTACGGTCATAATTATCCTTGAGGGTTGCAAGTTGAGATTGATACGAATCCATTTTTTGCAACAACATAGAAATACGACTCTCAAAACTTTTTAGTAACTTATCGTGCTCTTCAGTCATTTTTGTAAAATCTATACAAAAATAGAATATTTTGAATGAAAAAAAAAATATTTTGTGATTTTTTACATAAACAAGACTCTCTAATTGCTAAAAAAGGCATCAACTATATATGGTTGATGCCTTTTTATGTGTATTATGTGTAAAAAAATTATCTTTTACGTTCTTTGATTCTTGCTTTTTTACCTGTTAAAGCTCTTAGGTAATATAATTTTGCTCTACGAACTTTACCATTTTTATTTACCTCTATTGCATTGATAAAAGGAGAGTCCATTGGAAAAATTCTTTCAACACCTACGTTTTCAGATACTTTGCGTACAGTAAAACGTTTTTTTACGCCATGTCCTACTATTTTTATAACAACACCTCTGTATTGTTGCACACGTTCTTTGTTTCCTTCGATAATTTTGTAAGAAACAGTAATTGTGTCTCCACTTTTAAAAGCGGGTAATTCTTTTTCTGAAGCAAATGACGCTTCGGCTACCTTAAGTAAATCCATTTTTGCTAATTTATTAAATTCAACATTACGACATAATATTACAGACCCCCATGTTCGTGCAAGAGATTATGCCAAAAACGACTGCAAAGATAGCATTAGTTTTTTATCTTACAAACTGTTGCATGTTTATTTTACACAATTTGTTTTTATTCAAAATTTTGCGTTACTTTGTAATTGTCGCTTACTTTTTTATTTCGAAATATAATGAAACATAACTAGCATGTCAAAATTATACATATTATTGGTATTCGTACTAGGCGTTGGTTTGGCTACTTATTTCGTAAGGCAACCATCACAGCAAATTACTATTCATTCAGAAGCTATTTTGGTAAATGCTGATGTGGGGCTATCGCCGTGTGTTGCTATTGATGAGTTTGTGCAACCATTTAAAGATACCATTGATAGTGAGATGAATACGGTAATTGGGTATGCCCCTCAAGATATGACTGTTGGCAGGCCCCAGAGTTTGTTGTCTAATTTTGTAGCCGATTTATTGCTCGAGCGTGCTAATACCATTATTCCTACGGCTATTTCTGTTGTCAATATGGGAGGTTTGCGTAATTCAATAAAAAAGGGCGATGTTACAGTTCGTTCGGTGTTTGCGGTTATGCCTTTTGAAAATGAATGTGTTATCGTTGAAATGAGTGGAGAGGCTATTTGGCAATTGGCTAACGAAATAGTAGCGGTAAAGGGTGAAGGATTTGGTGGGATGCAAGTAGTTGTGAAAAATAATACATTGCAACAAGCGTATGTTCAGGGAAAACTTCTTGATAGAAAAGCTTCTTATCGTGTAGTAACGAGTGATTATTTACTAACAGGGAAGGATGGGTTAACGGCATTGTTGCAACATAAAGTATTGGTGAATCCTGCTATTAAAATGAGAGATGTTATATTGGAGCACATTGTAAATGAAACAAAACAAGGAAAGCCCATTATTGCAGAAATGGATAATCGTTATCAAATTGAATAAAGTTATGAAACAAAGGACATATATATTCCCCCTGTTTATATTAATCAGTATACTTTTTTCGTGTACTTCTGGCGAGCGAAAACTCGTCATTTTGCATACCAATGATGTACATAGTGCTATTGAGCCAAATGAAAAAGGCGAGGGTGGTGTTGCTATGCGTTGTGCAATTATTGATAGTATTAGGCAGAGTGAAGGAGATATTTTGTTGGTTGATGCTGGGGATTATTTTCAGGGAACTCCCTATTTTAATTTTTTTGGAGGAGCCGTAGAAATTGAAGCTATGAATAACATGGGCTATGATGTGATAACGCTTGGCAACCATGAGTTTGATAATGGCGTTGAGGCTTTGGTCAAACAACTTACATCATCAAAAGCTACCATTGTATCTACTAATTATGATGTTTCAGAAACAGCTTTAAAAGGGATTGTTTTTCCGTATACAATTACTGAAAAAAATGGTATTAAAGTTGGTATATTTGGCTTGGGAGTTAGTCCAGAAGGGTTGATACGCAATGATTTATTTGGGAAAATACATTATAAAGATCCTATTAATAGTGCTAATAAAATGGCTTTTAACTTAAAGAAAAATGAAAAGTGTGATGTGGTTGTGTGCTTATCGCACTTAGGATATAGGTATACAAACAATACGGAAAAAGTATGTGATTCTATTCTTGCGATACGTTCTGCAGATATTGATGTAATTATTGGGGGACATACTCATGATTTGATAGTAAATAAAAAAATAAAAAATAAAATGGGCAAAGAAGTTACAGTTGCACAAATGGGAAAAAATGGTAGGTATGTGGGGGAAATTAAAATCAGTATTAACTAAAAAAAGCTCCGATTAGAAGCTTTTTTTAGTGTGTATATTCTTTATTTTTTAAATCGATACAATTTTACGAGTATTTTCTTAATAGTTGTATTCTCCATATAAGAAGAGAATTTATCAGCATCTTTGCCATAAGCAAATAAAGGAACAGGAACGGGACTGTGATAACTGCTTGTAAATATAGTCTGTAATTTTTTTGTATCTGTATCCTTACCTAGTATTTGTAATCCACCTGTTTCGTGGTCTGCTGTTACAATAACTAACGTTTCTTTATTTTTATCTGCAAAATCCATTGCAACACCTACAGCTTTGTCGAAATCTAGCGTTTCTTCGATAATGCCATCAATATCATTTGCATGTCCTGCCCAGTCTATCTGAGATCCTTCAATAAGTAAGAAAAATCCTTTTTTATTTTTACTAAGCACATCTAAGGCTAATTGTGTTCCTTCAGAAAGCATATTTCCTCTTCCTTCAAACTTGCTTGTCATTCCAACGTCTGCTAATAACACGCCTTTTTTGTTGGAGTCGGATATAGAGGCTTCTTTTATTGAAGAATATACCCCATACCCTTTTGCATGTAAACTGTCAACAAGGTTTTGTTTATCTTCTCTTTCGCTAAAAAATTTTCGACCGCCACCAATGAAAACATCTACTCCCGAGTGTAGAATGTCAACAGCTATTTCTTCTTCCATTTTTCTGTTCACTTGGTGTGCTAAAAAACTTGCAGGGGTTGCATGTGTTACAGAGCTTGTAACTACAACGCCTGTACTTAATTTATTGGTATGAGCAATGCGTAGGATAGATGGTATTGCTACGCTATCTGGATTCATTCCAATCATGCCGTTTTTTGTTTTCACACCACAGGCAAGAGCCGTGCCACCTGCCGCCGAATCAGTAATGTAATGATCAGCAGAATGGGTGTCTACAAGTCCAATATAATGGGCTCGTTGCATATTTAACGCACTGTCGGCAACTATGCTAGAGGCATGAATTTGATTTAAACCCATACCATCTCCAATTAAGAAAATCACATTTTTTACCCTAGCAAACGTGCTAATTGGGATGATAATGCTGATAATAAATACAATAAATAGGTTTTTTCTCATGGTTTTTGTTTGTTTTTATTCAATTAAGTCATCAAGCTCAGTTTTTATATTGTGTAGTTGTTTTTTTATTTTTTGTAGGGTATCAATAATTTCAAAATTTTTTTTAGTTGATGCTTTGTTCTCTTTTAAGCGTTTCTTTATTCCATCTAATGTTAATCCTTTTTCTTCTTTTAAATGTTTGATGAGTAAGAATTCGTCAATGTGTTCTCGCGTATAAAAACTTGTTCCTTTATCGTTTTTTCGAGGCTTAATCTTATCAAATTGCTGTTCCCAGAAACGTATAGCAGAAATATTAACATCCACTAATTCAGCTACTTCTTTTATGGAGAAGTATAGTTTTTGTTTGCTTTCTTGTATGTTGTTAGTAGCTTCTTCCATTAGTAGAGTTAATCAAATACACGTCCATAATTAGCAGATATTTGTATCATTTGATCATATTCTTCTGGAGATAAATCCATAAAATAATAGTTTTGAGGATTTTGAGGTTTTCCTTTCAAGCGTACCTCATAATGTAGGTGAGGACCTGTTGATTTACCTGTATTTCCTACAAATCCAATTACTTCACCTCTACTTACCTTACTGCCTCTACGTAGCCCTTTTTTGAGTTGGTGCATATGTGCATAAACAGTAACATAGCCAAAACCATGGTCGATAAATACAGCATTTCCATATCCTTGTTCCCATCCAGCTTTGATAACAGTACCATTGCCAGTAGCAAAAATTTTTGTACCTGTTGGTGCCGAAAAATCCATTCCTTTATGAAATCTACGTGTATGATAAATTGGGTCAATTCGCCATCCATAGCCAGAAGCTGTCCTTTTTAAATCCTTGTTAGGAATGGGTTGTATAGCTGGAATATGTTGTAGCTTTTTTTCTTCTTGTTTAGCTAATGCTACAAGTTCGTCAAAAGAATTAGATTGAATATATAACATTCTTGATACCATATCCATTTTCTGACTGGTAGCAATGACTAAATCAGACGTTCGCATTCTAAGAAGTTTTTGGTACCGACTGCTGTTGATATAATTTCTACGTCGGATACTCGAAGGAATAGAATCCACTTGGAGTACTACTCGATAAAAATTGTCATCACGTTGTTGAATATTTGTTAGCACTTCCATAGCATCATCTAATTGCCTAGAAAGTAACTCGTATTGTGTGCTAATACGTTTATTTTCAGCTTCTAGTAACTTTTCATTAGGAGATTTGACCGTAAAAATGAAGATAACAAAAAAAACGATGCCCATTAAAATACTTCCGATTAAATATTGTCCAATTTTAATCAGACGGTGCCTAATTGTATTGTCTATTCGATCGTAGTTAAGGGTGTGTTCGTTAAAATGATATTTTGCTTTTCCCATGATTGTTGTTTCCTAAAACCAATCTGTTTATTACACAGGACAAACAGATTAACAAAAGTAGTTTGAAAATTCATTTAAGACAACAAAAATAACAAAAAAAATACTAATTTTGTGGCTTGAAATCTGAATTTGCAAATTATTTTAGATACCAATATCTAACTGCTTGGTATAATTTAGTTTGTATACTAGATACGTATGTTTGATTTGATAAATTTTAATTGAAAAATAATAATGAAATCTGCCAAAGAAATTAGAGAATCGTTTACATCCTTTTTTGCATCCAAAGGACATAAGATTGTTCCGTCAGCACCCATGGTAATTAAGAATGATCCAACACTCATGTTTACAAATGCGGGGATGAACCAATTTAAAGATATTATTTTGGGAAATGCTACAGTCGTATATCCTCGTGTAGCAAATTCGCAAAAATGTTTGCGTGTAAGTGGCAAGCACAACGATTTGGAAGAGGTAGGGCACGATACTTACCACCACACCATGTTTGAAATGTTGGGTAATTGGAGTTTTGGCGATTACTTTAAGAAGGATGCAATTGATTGGGCATGGGAGTACCTAGTAGAGGTGTTAAAAATTAATCCAGAAATATTGTACGTTACTGTTTTTGAGGGCAATCCAGCCGAAGGCTTAGAAAGAGATAACGAGGCAGCAGCATATTGGGCACAATATTTACCCCAAGACCGTATTATTAATGGTAGTCAAAAAGATAATTTTTGGGAAATGGGAGATACTGGTCCATGTGGTCCATGTTCCGAAATACATGTTGATTTACGTTCAGCAGAAGAAAAACTAAAAGTACCTGGTGTAAAATTAGTAAATGAAAGTCATCCACAAGTGATAGAAATTTGGAATCTTGTGTTTATGCAGTTTAATCGCAAAGCAGACGGTTCGTTGGAATTATTACCTGCCAAACACGTAGATACTGGCATGGGATTTGAACGTTTGTGTATGGCAATACAAGGAAAAACATCGAATTACGATACGGATGTATTTCAACCTATAATTAAAGCAATGGCTACACTAGCTGGGGTTTCTTATGGGGAAAATAACGAACAAGATATTGCATTGCGTGTAATAGCCGACCATATTCGTACGATTGCTTTTTCGATTACCGATGGTCAGTTGCCTTCTAATGCAAAAGCAGGGTATGTTATTCGTCGTATTTTGCGTAGAGCGGTGCGATATGGATATACGTTTTTAAATCAACGTTCATCGTTTATGCATGCATTACTTCCAGCACTTATTGATAGTATGGGAAGTGCTTATCCAGAATTAGAAGCACAAAAAGGGTTGATAGAGAAAGTGATTAAAGAGGAAGAAGAATCATTTTTACGTACCTTAGAAACAGGTATCCGTTTGCTCGATAAAGTAATTACTGAAGCCAAACTTGCAGGTAAAACAACCATAAGTGGTAAAGATGCTTTTGTATTGTACGATACGTATGGTTTTCCTCTTGATTTAACTGAATTGATAGCCAAGGAAAATAACGTAATGGTAGATGTAGCAGAGTTTGAACAAGAAATGCAAAAACAACGCGAAAGAGCCAGAAATGCAGCCAGTGTAGAAACGGGTGATTGGATTGTAGTTCGCGATGGAGAATCAGTATTTGATGGGTATGATTTTGCTGAAATGGATGTACAATTGCTTCGTTACCGTAAAATGGTACAAAAGGGAAAATATCTATACCAATTAGTTTTCGATCGAACACCGTTTTATGGAGAAATGGGCGGTCAAGTAGGAGATACTGGCTATATTCTTGCAGATACTAAAAAAATTGCCATTGTTGATACTAAAAAGGAAAATGGGTTAACGGTACATATTACATTAGAATTACCAGAAACTATTGATGCTACCTATACAGCAGTGGTAAATGTGGAAAAACGCAAAAGAATTGCGGCTAACCATACAGCAACCCATTTACTTCACGAGGCATTACGCGAGGTATTGGGTACACATGTAGAACAAAAAGGTTCGTTTGTGTCGGATGAAGCATTGCGTTTTGATTTTTCGCATTACCAAAAAGTAAGTGCCGAAGAATTAAAAACAGTAGAATTGATCGTAAATAAAAAGATTCGCAATAATGCATCTCTGCAAGAATATAGAGAATTACCTGTTGATGAAGCAAACAAAATGGGAGCAATGGCATTGTTTGGCGAAAAATATGGCGAAAAAGTACGTGTTATCCAGTTTGGCACTTCGGTAGAATTATGCGGTGGTTCGCACGTACAATCAACTGGAGAAATCGGAATGATTAAACTTGTGCACGAAAGTTCGGTAGCAGCAGGTATTCGTCGTATAGAAGCCTATACAGCAGACAAAGCAGAAGCGTATATTACAGCTCAATTAGATGTACTTACAGAAGTTAAACAGTTATTTAATAACCCTACAAATGTGGTAGGTGTAATCACAAAATTTCAGCAAGACACACTTCAATTAAAAAAACAGTTGGATGGCTATGTGCAAGAGTATGTAAAACAGACTAAAGCAACGTTATTAACTCAGGTACAGCAAATTAATGGCGTGGATATTATTGTGTTTAAGTCGCATGATTCGGCAGAAATTTGCAAAGATATAGCCTTTCAGTTTAAATCACAGTTTGCAAACATCCCATTTGCTTTTGTAGCAGCGACACAAAACGATGACAAGGTAAGTGTATCGTTGTTGTTATCAGATAATTTAGTAAAAAAAGGATTACATGCTTCTACAATCATTAAATCGATAGCATCAGATATTGATGGAAGTGGAGGAGGGCAACCATTTTACGCAACGGCAGGAGGAAAAAGGGCTTCGGGTATAGATACGGCTGTAAAAAAGATTATTGAATCGATAACTGCTTAGTAGGAGTAAACGATATAACTAAAAAGAGGAACAATTTATTTTGTTCCTCTTTTTAGTTATATAAAGTAGTAAAACTTTATTCTAATTACACTACGCTTTTTGCACTTTTTTTACAATAGCTTTGAATGCTTCTGGTTGGTTCATAGCTAAATCGGCAAGTACCTTGCGGTTGATGTCGATGTTTGCTTTGTGTAGAGCTCCCATAAATTTAGAATAAGACATTCCTTCTAATCTAGCAGCTGCATTTATACGTTGAATCCATAATGCACGGAAGTTACGTTTTTTGGTTTTACGGTCACGATACGCATACTGTAACCCTTTTTCCCAGGTATTTTTGGCTACTGTCCATACGTTTTTTCTAGCACCGTAGTAACCTCTGGTTAGTTTTAAGATTTTTTTTCTTCTTGCTCTCGAAGCAACATGATTGACTGATCTTGGCATTTTCTTCTGTTTTTTTGAATGGTAGCGTCACTAATAGGTGATCTTTCGGCTATTCATTCGGTTAATACTGAATTGATTTACAAATAAAATAAACTTTGACGTAGACTATTTAAGTGCTAACAAAAATTTAACATTGCTTTCGTCTGTTTTGTCAACAAGTCCGAAACTAGTTAAGGCTCTTTTTGCTTTGGTAGTTTTCTTCGTCAAGATGTGCCTTTTAAATGCATGTTTTCTCTTGATTTTTCCTGATCCGGTAAGGGCAAACCTCTTTTTGGCACCGGAGTTAGTTTTCATTTTTGGCATTACGTTGTATATTTAAAAATTAAAAAATTATTTTTTCTTTTTGGGCGAAAGCATAATGATCATTTTTTTTCCTTCTAATAAAGGCATTTGATCCACTTTTGCGTATTCTTCTAAGTCGTTGGCAAAACGTAGTAGCAAGACTTCTCCTTGTTCTTTAAATAAAATTGAACGACCTTTAAAAAATACAAAAGCCTTTAGTTTATCACCATCTTCTAAAAATTTAATAGCATGCTTCAATTTAAAATTATAATCATGTTCGTCAGTCTGTGGACCGAAACGAATCTCTTTGACTGTAACTTTAGCCGTTTTAGCTTTTAGTTCTTTCTCCTTCTTTTTTTGTTGGTACAAGAATTTTGTATAGTCAATTACACGACAAACTGGCGGTACTGCATTAGGCGAAATCTCAACTAAATCAAGATTAAGTTCATCCGCTATATGCTTTGCTTGTGCTAATGTGTAGATACCGGGCTCTACGTTTTCTCCTACTAGACGAACTTCAGGATGATGAATAGCCTCATTGGTTTTGTGGGCTTCTTCTTTTTTCTGAAAGTTTCTATTGGGTCTCGGTGTAAAAACTTTTGCTATAGTAAACGTCCTCCTAAATTAAATAATTACTAAATGCTTATTTTTCAGCCCGCAAATATAGGCTTTTTTTATGATATATCACAATTTATCGTTAAAAAAATAGTGGTTTTTTTATTTTTCAAGTTTACCGAATCTATTTCCTTTCACTTGTTTTTTATTTTTAAGTTGGATAGCTATATCATATCCATCTGTTTCTATTTCTCTTACCTTTTTTATTTGCTTATTGCTCTCTATTTCTTGTTGTAGAGTTTCTGGTAAGTATGAAATAGTTTTCGGTGATTTTTTGTAATTAATCTTGGTCCAAGCTCCTGTTTGGTCGAATTCTATTTGTGTTTTATCTGCTAATAAAACCTTGAATATTTGTACTTGTTCTATGTCAACGCGACTTACTTTTTGAATTTGGATATTGCTAAAATGAGTCTCTAGAAAAATACGTGCTTTTTCAGGTAATTCATTTTGAGCAAAACTAAAAACTACAGTACTTACTGCAAGGAATAGGGTTATTAGTAATTTTTTCATGAGTTCAGTCTATTAATTGATTATGCTAAAAATTTGTTAGTCATGTTATTTACTTCATCTACTATTAGCTGTGCAAAATCGTTGATGGAATAGGTTCCTTTATCGCCTTCGCCTTGTTTGCGTACAGATAGTTCGTTGTTTTCAGCTTCTTTCTCGCCAACGATTACCATATACGGTATGCGTTTTAATTCGTTGTCACGAATTT
>ERZ795049.3761-NODE-3761-length-15722-cov-5.158805_pt1 | contig 15722 bp, 14 predicted proteins | sample MGYA00375133_ERZ795049 | MGnify/ENA primary metagenome ERZ795049 (study PRJEB30178, sample SAMN05720147) | activated sludge metagenome | isolation source: anaerobic digester from wastewater treatment plant | place: Japan | collected 2015-04-20 ...
TACAGCTACACTCAATTTATGTGAAAGAACTTGTACACAGGAGATTGTGCGGACTGTGGATACTACTGGACATGTTTTTGCTGGAACTCCTGCTGATATCACTTATACCTGTGCTGGCGATGTTCCCGTGGCAAATACAGCTGCTGTAACGGTTACTGTAGCCAATGCTCGTGGCTGCGAAACAACGGTTCCGTTTATCGTAAATAGAGCTTTAGACATCATTCCTGCTTTATTCTTTTCTCCAAATAATGATGGGGTAAACGATACATGGGAAATAGAAAATATTGGTCATTACCCACACGCCATTATTGAAATTTACGACCGATTTAGTAAATTGCTAATAACGTATAAAGGAAACGAAACTGGTTGGGATGGAATGTATTTAGGTTATCCAATGCCAATGACAGATTATTGGTATATTATTACCATACCCGAGTTGGGCAAACCCCGCACTGGTCACTTTACGTTAAAAAGATAAATATACAAAGAAAGCAGGTAAAATAACCTGCTTTCTTTCGTTAAAACCATATTTGTATTATTGTTTCTTTTTCTCTTCCATCAAGGCATCAATCACTGCTACTGCTGTTACATTAACGATATCTCTTACCGAACTTTCAATATCCAAAATATGAATAGGTTTTTTAAGCCCCATTTGAATAGGACCAATACTGTCAGCCATGCCCATTTCGAGCAATAACTTGTATGCACTGTTTGACGAACTTAAACTTGGAAAAATCAAGGTATTTACTTTTTTCCCAGTCAGTTTTGAGAAAGGATATTTTTTATCGCGTAATTCTGTATTTAAGGCAAAGTTCACTTGCATTTCGCCATCAATAACTATTTCAGGATGTTCATTGTGAATTTCCTGTACTACTTTATTGATTGCAGCTGGACTTCCTGTTGGTTCTGCACCAAAGTTAGTATACGAAACCATTGCCATGACAGGATCGTATCCAAATAGTTGAACTGAACTGTGTGTTAGTTTTACAATATCTTTTAATGTTTCATGCGTTGGATTGCGATTAATGAGTGTATCTGCAAAAAAATAAATCCCCTTTTTTGTGTTCAAAATATGCATAGCACCAATATGATTTAATCCTTCGCGAAAACCGATCACATCTTTAGCGACTTGAATAGTATCCGCATACTTTGAATATACGCCTGTAATCAAAGCATCAGCCTGACCCATCTCAACCATCATCATACCAAAATAGTTTCTTTCATACATTTTTTCGTATGCGTCTTCAAACGTCATCCCTTGACGATAACGTTTGGCTGTTAACTGTTGAGCAAACTCAATGCGTCGATTTTCCTCCCTATCGTGACGTAAATTAATAATCTCAATACCCTCTAAATTAATATGATTCTCAGCAGCAATGCGTGCAATTTTTTCTTCATTTCCCAATAATACAGGAAAACAGATACCTTCTTTGAGTGATGCTTCTGCAGCTTTGAGCATATTAATGTGGTTGGCTTCCGAGAAAATAACTCGCTTAGGCTGCTGACGAGCCGTTTCGTATATATAGCGCAATATCTTATTATCACGCCCCATTAGTTCTTTTAGTTTTGCATCATACGCTTCCCAGTTGTCAATGGTTTTGCGAGCTACCCCCGATTCAATAGCGGCTTTTGCTACAGCAGGAGCTACAATGGTTAACAAACGAGGATCTAAGGGTTTGGGTATAATATATTCTCTACCAAAACTAATTTTTTTAAGATTATAAGCCGCACTTACCACATCAGGCACTGACCGTTTTGTTAATTCGGCTATCGCTTTCACGGCAGCAACTTTCATTTCGTCATTTATCTTGGTTGCACGTACATCGAGTGCTCCCCTAAAAATATAAGGGAAACCCAACACATTATTAATTTGATTAGGATGATCCGATCGACCCGTAGCAAAAATGATATCTTCACGCGAAGACATAGCTTCTTCGTAGGATATTTCAGGATTTGGATTGGCTAATGCAAACACAATAGGATTTTGGTTCATCGTACGAATCATATCAGCCGAAAGCACGCCTTCTACGGATAAACCTAAAAAGACATCAGCTCCTGCTAAAGCTTCTGTTAATGTTTTAATCGTTCTATCCGTTGCAAATGGCTTTTTTCTATCATTTAAATCCGTACGTTGTTTGTTGATAACTCCTTTTGAATCAAGCATCACAATATTTTCGAGTTTTGCTCCTAACTGAATATACAATGATGCACACGAGTTTGCTGCTGCTCCTGCACCATTAACCACAATTTTTACGTCCTCAATATTTTTGTTTGTTAATTCCAATGCATTGATTAACCCAGCAGCAGAAATGATGGCTGTACCATGTTGATCATCGTGCATAATAGGAATATCCAAATCACGCTTTAATGCATCTTCAATCTCAAAACATTCGGGAGCTTTAATATCTTCTAAGTTGATACCTCCGAAGGTAGGTGCAATCGCTTTTACTACTTCTATAAATTTTTTAGGGTCTTTTTCGTTTACCTCAATATCAAACACATCAATACCCGCAAAAATCTTAAACAACAAGCCCTTACCTTCCATAACAGGCTTTCCAGCTATGGCACCAATATCACCCAATCCGAGCACAGCTGTACCGTTTGAAATTACAGCTACTAAGTTGCCTTTAGCGGTATAATCATACGCTTTACTGGCATCTTTTTCTATTTCTAAACAGGGTTCAGAAACACCTGGGGAATAAGCTAGTGATAAATCTCGTTGCGAACTATAGGGTTTAGTTGGTACAACTTCTATTTTGCCTGGTTTACCCTCTGCGTGATAACGTAAAGCATCTTCTTTATTAACTTTTGCCATAAATATTATTTTTGCTACACAGTAGCGATTAACTTATAAATTGTAAGAAAAAATTATACAAATGTACGTAAATATTTATTGATAGAGCATTCTACTTACTACAATCCATCTAAGAAGTTACTATTTTTAACTCTTTTTACACATCATACTAAGGGCGTTATTTACTCTGATACTTTCATCACAATTTTTCCTACATGTTGATTCGACTCCATTCGTTCATGTGCCTCTTTAATGAGCGTCCAATCCATCACTGTATCAATTATGGGTTGCAAACGTCCATCTGAAAAAGATGGTAAAAATTGTTCAGCAAACTCACGTGCTAATTTTCTCTGAAATGATAAGGGTCGATTACGTAATGTAGAGCCAATGACAGTAATTCGTTTACCAATAATCTTGCGTAAATCAACTCCCGAAACGTCTGCTCCACCCATCAATGCTAGCATTACCATTCTGCCGTCCATAGCTAATACCGAAATATTGTCGTTAAAATATGAAGCCCCTAAAAAATCGACTACCACGTCAATGCTATTTTTACCCATTACTTCTTGTACTACATCAACCCACGACTCTGTTTTATAATCAATGCATACCGTTGCTCCTAACTTAGCACAAATAGCATGCTTACTGGCTGATGCAGTTACAACTATTTCGGCTTGCATGGCATTAGCCAATTGAATAGCTGCAGTACCTACACCTCCTGATGCGGCGTGTAGCAAAACTTTCTGTCCTCGTTGCAACTTTCCCTGCCACTGTAACGCTAAAAATGCAGTAAGAAAAGCTTCGGGTATAGCTGCCGCTTCTTCAAAACTCATTGTATCTGGCATTCTCCACAGCATTTCAGCATCAATAGCCACATAACTAGCATACCCACCTCCTGGAATCAACCCAAACACCTTATCTCCAATTTTCCAGGGGCTCGAAACAGGTGCTTCTGCAACTATTCCTGCTACTTCTAACCCCATCAAAGGGCTGGCTCCTGCAGGAGAAGGATATTTCCCTTTTCGTTGCAAAATATCCGCCCTATTTACTCCAAATGCTTTTACCTGCACCATTACTTCATTTTCTCTTAACACAGGTATATCTACCTCTCCTATGTACATTGTTTCAGCATTTCCTATGCTATTTTGTGTAATTGCTTTCATTATTTTACTTATTTGTATTCGTTTATGCAAAGATACATATCTAAGCTCAGAATAGTACCTTGTAGATGCAAAAAAAAGACCTGCAAACTACATGCAGGTCTTCCTTAAACTATCAGTATGTAATATTATTTAATTTCCTGCTGTGGCGTTTTTATCAGTTTTACCAATAAAGCCCCTAGCAAGAGCATAATACCTGCTACCATATACGAACCTGCATAAGTACCTGTTATATCAGCAACCATACCTCCCAATATCGGACCCACTATACCTGCAATACCCCAGCTAGTGAAGATAATACCATAATTAACCCCTAAATTTTTTACGCCAAAGAAATCGGCTGTTACTGCGGGGAACAATGCAAATAAAGCCCCGTAAGCTATACCTGCCACGGCAAAACCAACAACCAATAATGGGAAAGAAGTATAAAATGAGAAAACGAACATATTAATTGCTTGTAATAAGAATACAATTAACAAACCTGTTGTACGACCCATTTTATCAGATAAAAATCCACCCAACACACGACCAGAAGTATTAAATGCAGCAAAAAGCATTACTAACCAAAAAGCATTTAACTCTGGATTTCCTGTTTGCACTCTGGCTATACTTACAATATGTCCAATAAGCATCAAACCTGCTGTGGCACTCAAAAAATAAGTCGCCCACAACAAATAAAATGGCTTTCTTTTCATCATGGCTTGCCAGGTAAAATCAGCCGAATGAGCTACTACCTTCGCCCCTTCTTTTGCCTTAGGTATATAATTAGCAGGAGGGTTGTGTAAAATAGCTCCAAAAATGCTTAAAAAAACGATGGCAATAATACCCAAAATCATAAATGTACCTTGTACGGTATTTCCTTGTAACAAATAATTAGTTAACGGAGCCATGTAGATAGAAGAAATTCCAATTCCTGCAACAACAATTCCTGCAATTAAACCTTTCTTGCGAGGTTCAAACCATTTGATAGCAGCAGGTGTTGCTGCCGAATAAGCAAAACCCATTCCCAAACCAGCTACCACACCAAATGTAAGTACCATCATCCAAGGTGTATGTACAAATGCAGACAAGAAAATACCCACACCAAATAATATTCCACCACCCAAAGCTACAACACGTGGACCAAACTTATCTTGTAATTTACCTCCAAAAACAGTCATAAAAGCTAATAATGCAACACATACTGTATAAGGCAAAGAGGCTTCTGTATTTGTCCAACCTTCTGCTACTAATGCTGCTTTAATTACACTCCATGAATACAATAATCCTAAAATTAAATTAATCCCCATAGCAGAGGATGTTACCACCCAAGCTGTCGCTTTTTGATTTGAACTCATTGATTTTTTGATTTTAATGTTTTAGTTACTAGTAATTATATAAATAGTTCTTCGAACACAGAATAAGGCATTTTACAAAATCGATGCAAAGAAAACTATTTTATTTTAATTAGTTAGTATTTTACTGAAAGATAGATTAATAAAAACAACGCAAACGTTTGTTTTCTTACAATCAAACAAAATAAAAATGAATTTTAGCTTAACAAGATAAAAAGGTTTTTTTATTGCAATATTTTTCATACTTTTGATGTAAAATTATAGACTATTGACGTATGATGATTGACGAAAAATATTTATTTGCTTTTGCATTAACTTTATTTGCAGGGTTAGCAACTGGCATTGGGAGCTTAATGGCTTTTTTTTCTAAAAAGTTTAATCCAAATTTTTTATCAGCTGCCTTAGGTTTTTCAGCAGGAGTAATGATTTATGTATCTTTTGTAGAGATTTTTTTCAAAGCAAAAGAATCGCTTACGGCTTCATTAGGAGATGTTACTGGCTATTGGATGACGGTTGTTTCATTTTTTGCAGGAATTGCCTTAATTGCACTCATTGATAAACTTGTTCCTTCTGGCGAAAACCCTCATGAAATTAGCAATATTGAAGAAGCTAATTACAAAAATAGTACGAGTAATGACAAACTCCTTCGTATGGGTTTATTTTCAGCTTTAGCTATTGCCATACATAATTTTCCGGAAGGATTAGCAACATTTACGGCTGCTTTAACTGATCCCACATTGGGTATAAGTATTGCAGTTGCTATTGCTATACACAATATACCGGAAGGAGTAGCAGTTTCAGTTCCAATTTATTATGCAACAAAAAACAAGAAAAAAGCTTTTTGGATGTCATTGTTATCTGGATTAGCCGAACCAGTAGGTGCAATAATCGGATTTATTATTCTACGTCCATTTTTAGATGGTGCTACATTGGGAATTATCTTTGGTGCAGTGGCTGGAATTATGGTTTATATTTCGCTTGATGAACTACTTCCTACCGCACGTGAGTATGGAAAACACCATATCGCTATTGGTGGTCTTATTGCAGGGATGGCTGTTATGTCGGTTAGTTTACTATTATTTGCATAAAATGTTCAGAAATGAAATTGCGCTGTGTTAGGTATACTTTATTTTTATTTTTTTTCTTGGTTTTTACAGCTTGTGGCTCTTTGGTAGTGAAGAAACAAGAAAAAATCTCTTTGTACACACATACAACACTAATTGATGGTCAAAATCGATTTTACAAAGTATATGTTCCTAGCCATATAAAGAACAATCAGACTATACCACTAGTTATTGCTCTACACGGCAATGGAGGTAATGCCGAGGCACTTATTAGAGAAACCAAATGGCACACAAAGGCTTCAAGCGAAGGGTTTTTAGTAGTTGCTCCCGAAGCTTCACGACCCAACCCAAATAAACCTCGCAATCAGAGAGATAATCGTCAAACATGGAATGATGGTTCTGGTCGATTTCATTCTGGAGAACGCTCTATTGATGATGTAAAGTTTATAACCACAATGATCAACGAATTAAAAAACACATATAATATTGACAAAAACAAGATTTTTGTAACAGGTTTTTCTAATGGTGCATCAATGACTTTCCGCTTGGGAATGGAATTGGACTGTATAAAAGCAATTGCCCCGGTAGCTGGAGTTAATTGGATCAAAAATAATACATCCAATAGAAAAATTTCTCTCCTGTATATTATCGGAGCACAAGATAGAGCTAAGCCACTAGAAGGGGGTATTACAAAAACGGCAAATGGCATTGTGTTAGAAAAAACACCCAAGCCCCCTATATATGAAAATATTAAACGATGGGCTACATTTATTGATTGTATTGGGGAACCAACAACATTTACCCTTGCCCAAGGAGTCAGCGGATTGCGATTTACCGACTGCTCATCTAATACCTCTATTGAATATATTATTGTTGATGATTTGGGGCATATATGGCCAGGGGCAAGACAAATAATACCAAAATCAATAGTAGGAAATGCTTCTGAGAAACTAAATGCCACGGAGTATATTTGGAATTTTTTTAATACCGCAAAATAAAGAATATGAATACTGAAAATATAACATTAGCATTCAACAAGATTATAACAGATATTGTAAATTGGCTCTTGTACGATTTTACGTATATACTAATTAGTTTAGTTGTTGTCATTGTTTTGATTTGGCTACTCAATGCCATCTCTCGCAATCTAGAAAAAGTTATCCTAAAGCGTTCGGATGCTTTGCACGACAAAGAAGCTCAAAAAAGAGTAAAAACTTTAATGAGCATTGGCAGAGGCATTATGCGCCTCATTTTATGGGCAATTTTTGCATTAATTTTACTAAAACGTATTGGAATAGAAATAGGTCCAATTATCGCTAGTGCAGGCATTGCAGGTATTGCTATCGGTTTTGGAGCTCAAGAATTAATTCGTGATTTTCTAGCAGGTTTTTTCGTATTACTTGACAATCAAATTAGAGCAGACGACATCGTAGTAATTAATGGAACAACTGGGGTAGTGGAAAAAATTGAATTACGTACAATTCGTTTACGCGACCATTCTGGTGTAGTTCATATTTTTCAACATGGAAAAGTCAATACCTTATCTAATATGACCAAAGAATGGTCGGCATTAGTATTTGAAATCGGTGTAGCATACAAAGAAGATGTGGATACGGTAATAGCTATTATGAAATCAGTAGGTGAAGATTTAGAAAAAGATTCAAGATTTTCAGGAAATATATTAGAGCCTATCTCTATACTTGGAGTAGAACAATTTGCCAACAGTTCTATTCAACTCAAAGTGCGTATCAAAACCCAAACAGGGGAGCAATGGCAAACTAGAAGAGAATATATGCGTCGATTAAAATATGCATTTGATAAAAAAGGTATTGAAATTCCTTTCCCTCATACCACACTGTACTGGGGCGAAAAAAGCAAACCCATGGATATTTCACTACAAAAATAAATCGCACCACTGGTGGAACTGCACAACAGAATGTGAACTAAATTTTTGCAATTTCGTTTCAATCCTTGTGATAGATAATTCTTCTTCTAGATGTGTTTTCGAAAAAAATAAATCGGCAAAACAAATTAATTGCTCTTCTAACGATATAGGTTTCATGTCTCGTAATGGGAGAGGCAACTTGCGAGTTACAATATCTTCCAAACTAATACCTGTACCTGTATGGCGTTCGCAAACTAGGGCATGCTGAGGCAATTGTTCTTCCATCAAGATGCCAGACCCTAAATAGCCATGACAAACATATGGATAAGAACCATAACAAGCAACACTTGGGGCATTGGTTAAATGTATCCCAATATCGTGCAACATAGCTGCCTGAAAAACAAATTCTGTATCTATCTTCAATTCAGGATGATTGTGAGCAATAGAAAGGGCTTTATTAGCAACACTCTCGCTATGATTTACCAATATGTCATACGCTTCTTCATTTGAAGAATAATATTTTTGTAAAATTACATACGGATTCATTATTGTATTGGTTTACCAACCATCTCAATGGCTTTTTTCACAGTATTATCTTGTAAATTAAGTATTGGATAAAATGCTTCATCACCAAGCAAATTACGAGCAATATATGCTTGTAGTAAATTTGCTAAGAGAGCTTTCGATTTCGCAATCTCTTGACTATTGCGGGAAACACCTTTTTGTTCTGCATAACGAATAAATTCGCTAAAATAAGTTGTTTTCTTTACTAAGTATTCTACTAATTTTTCCCACGTGTCATAAGTAGATAATTTAGCTCGATGCTTATCAACAAAAGCAAACGAAAAATCATATACAATGCCATTATTTAAAACGTTTGTGTAATATGGTGTATAATAGGTAGTATCATGAGGGACAAAAATGTCGGGCATAATACCTCCATTAGCATATACAGTTCTTCCTTTGGCAGTATAATACTTCAAACTATCAGCAAAAGAAATACTATCTTTTTGGAACATTTCACCATGTAATACTCGTTTTTCTATTTCTACATCATAATTTTCATCCGACTCGCCTGACTTGTACGGTTTCTGAATAGAACGACCTGATGGTGTGTGATAGCGAGCCACAGTAAGCCTTAATTCAGAGCCATCGGACAACGGAATTTGTTGTTGCACTAAACCCTTACCAAAAGAGCGTCTGCCAATTACCCATCCCCTATCATGATCTTGAATGGCTCCAGCAAATATTTCGCTAGCAGAAGCAGACCATTCGTTTATCAACACACAGATATTCTCTTTTCGGAAATTACCTCTTCCATCTGCAATGGCATCTTCTCTGGCTTGATTAACTCCCTCTGTATATACAATTAATTGACCTCTTTTTAAAAATTCATTCGTCATCTGAATGACAGCGGATAAATACCCCCCTGAATTGTTGCGTAAATCAACAATAATATTATTGCATTCTTGTTCACGTAATATGACTAATGCATCTAAAAATTCACGGTATGTATTAGCCCCAAAATTACTAATTTTGATATAGCCAGTAGAATCGGCTATTACGTATACCACATCTATACTTTTTACTGGTACATCTCCTCTCACAATATCAAAATCAAGAGGCAAGGGGCTTCCGTTGCGTTTAATCCGTACTTTAACAATACTGCCCTTTTCTCCTCTCAATGTTTTTAGCACTGTGGCATTGGTAACATCAGCTCCTACAAAACTACTATCATTCACTGCAATAATACGATCACCTGGCAATATTCCCAATTTTTCAGAAGGACCACCAGGAATCACATTCACAATCATAACCGTATCATTCTGAATATTAAATTGCACCCCAATACCACTAAAACTACCTTGTAACTCAGTAGCTGATTCTGCTACTTCTTCTGGAGTTAAATAAGCTGAATGAGGGTCGAGAAATTTCAGTATCTGTGGTATAAACTCTTCTGTTAAAGCATTTTTATCTATAACATCCACATAATTATTGTCTAACAAATACATAATTTCATCAAACTTATTCCCTTGAACCTTTTTAGGAATAGCAAAACCTGTAGTTTGTTCTGCCTGTTGATAATACAAATTTGCTAACAATATTCCAACCGCAATGGATATACCAATAATGATTGGATAAAGCAATTTATGTTTTTCCATACGTTAATTATCTAAATCAATTTTGAGCACTTCTACCCCGGCTCTCACGAGCAAATCAACCCCATCAGTAACATGGTATTCATTGGCATACACAACCCTCACAATACCCGATTGAATAATCAATTTGGCACATTCTATGCATGGAGATGTCGTTACATATAACGTAGCTCCTTCGCTACTATTGTGAGAACGTGCAATTTTTGTAATCGCATTTGCCTCTGCATGAAGCACATAGGGTTTGGTTTTAAAACTTTCGTCTTCACAAATATTTTCAAAACCACACGGCGTACCATTGTAACCATCAGAAATAATCATTTTATCTTTTACTAATATTGCTCCTACCTGACGGCGTTTGCAATACGAGTTTTCAGCCCAAATAAGAGCCATTTGCATATATCTTTTGTCTAATACTAACTGTTTTGTATTCATATCTCACTATCTAAAACGAATTGATACTGTTCGCTGTTTTATTTTTCCAGTAATTGTTGAATGGATTGTTCCAATAAAGGTAACGAAACATTGCGTGCCACTATATCTCCTTCCTTATCCAACAAAAATACAGTGGGTAAGGTTGATATATTATACGTTTGCAACAAAGGAGATACTAATCCTTTCTTATCATGAACAACTGTATAGGGCAACTGTTTGGCAACAACAGAAAATACAGCATCATCGTCAAACGAAACCTGATAAATGCGTAATCCTTTGCTGGCATATACACGGTAAAGTTCTTGTAGCAATACAGTATGTGCATATGAATTTTCGGATTGAAACAACGAAAAATCCACTATAGTGGCACGCCCTAAGGATGCTGATAAAGAACGCTCTACCCCTTGCACCGTGGACAAGGAAATATCAATAAAACCTTTGCCAACTATTTCTCTAACTAGTTTATCTTCTGCATTTTTGCGTCGTTGCATACCTTTTAGCACCACGTCTTCGATATTCTTTGTACGTGCCGTTTGTGGATAATGCACTTGCAAGGGTGTAGCCACTGCAGCATACACTTTTACATCTTCTTTATCATAAGGATTAAACACATAATACCCATTAATCTGCTGATACAAAGCAAAATAAGCCACACTTGATCGCGTATCTTGATATACCTCTTTGCGTAAGAAATCTTTTAGTTGACGAACAAGCTGCGTCGTTTCTTCTGTAAAATCTTGTGCCACTATTTTGCCACGTTGATACTTATCTTGACTAGCTGTCATCTTACGTTGTGTCTGTGCAACATAGTGCACAATGGATTGCATGCGTTTAGATGCTGCTGAACCAACTATACTATCTGCTTGACCAAATGTTTGTTTGTTTGAATAGACAGAAATCGTTTCGGTAGAGTCGGCTACTAAATACAATACACCTTGTTGCAAACGCAAACGCACATAGTGAGGTTCAACTGCACGAGGAAAGGAAAAAGAAAACTTGCCATTTTTTTTAAGTACTTGATAAGCGACTATCTCTATTTTTCCCAACTCAACTTTTTCCAAAAATAAAGTGTCTGTTTCAACTCCCGACACTGTGCCTTGAATGGTATATTCTTCCGTTTGAGAGCATGATGACAATAAACAAACAAACACCACGAATAAAAATAAGATTGATTGCTTCATACTGCTCATACTGGTATAACATTACATGTACCGAATACCCTATAATAATTGTGTAAATAAACCTTGCAAAAATACAACATCTTTCAGCTAAAATCAAAAAAATCGTATCTTTGTACGCTTAAAATGAGTATTTTATTGTCTATTAACACATATTGCTAATGAATACCGCATTCCGATTAACACGTTTTTCCCTTTTTGTTCTTATTGTACTTTCTACAATGAGTTGTAGAAACGAACAAAAACAATTTTTTATAAACGAAGGTTTAGTATATGGTACCTACTACCGCACCACCTACGAGCACTATCAAGATATAGAAGTTGACATAAAAGAAGCTATGGCGAAAGTAGGAACATCTTTATCTACATTTGACAGCCTTTCTGTAATTTCTCGGATTAACAGAAATGATAGCACCGTAGTGGCTGACACTTATTTTACGGAAGTATTTACGACGGCTCAACAGGTTTCAACACATACGGGAGGTGCTTTTGACATAACAGTTGCACCATTGGTAAACGCATGGGGATTTGGTTTTGACCCTCAACATGAAAGAACAGCCATCCTAATAGATAGCATCAAACAATGGGTTGGATACAACACAATATCCTTACAAAACGGCAAAATCCTGAAACAACACCCACAAACGCAACTTGACGCCAGTGCTATAGCCAAAGGATATGCGTGCGATGTAGTAGCTCAGGTATTACGTGAGGCTGGTATCGAAAATTTTTTGGTGGATATTGGTGGCGAATTGGTAGTAAAAGGACATAATAAGAGAAACACTGATTGGCAAGTAGGTATCAACAAGGCAATTGATGATGCTACGCAACAAAACCAAGAAATACAACAAATTATTTCGGTAACAGATGTAGCCATTGCTACTTCGGGTAATTATCGTCAGTTTTACTACGAAAACAACAAAAAAATTGCCCATACCATCGACCCCCGTACTGGCTACCCTACCAATCATTCGCTGTTGAGCACCACCGTAATTGCTCCTACTTGCATGCTGGCTGATGCGTATGCTACTGCTTTTATGGTAATGGGAAATTGGGAAGAAATAATGAAAGTAGTAAACAATGCTGTTCCTCCTATTGCTGTTTTTTGTATTTTTGAAGATACTACAGGCAAACATATCGAAATGGCTTCTCCTGGTTTTGAACAGTACCTGCAGGAAAAGTAATCGGTAATTTATCACAAACCAAGCTTACTTACGGATAAAATTTGTGTATTTTATCACCACGTATTTTATGTTTAAACAAAAAAACAACTATTTTTTATCCCTCTATGCCATTATTAAACAAATCCATCCAATAAAAATTGCTTCTTCTGATTTCGAAAAATATCTCTATCAAAAGAAGCAATAAGGTGTTATCAGGAAATTGGAAAAATCCTACATATTCATACCACCACAGCAGTGAATAGTTTGCCCAGATACATAGCTAGACATATCCGAAGCCAAGAAAGTAGCTACATTCGCCACATCTTCGGGTGTACCGCCTCTACGCAATGGAATTTGTGCAGCCCATTGGTCTCTTACCTCATCCGAAAGGGCAGCTGTCATTTCGGTAATAATAAATCCAGGTGCAATGGCATTGGCTCTAACACCTCGCGAGCCCAATTCTTTGGCTATCGATTTGGTTAAACCAATCATACCTGCTTTGGATGCAGAATAGTTACATTGTCCAGCATTACCACTTACGCCTACTACTGACGACATGTTGATGATTGAACCTGTTTTTTGTTTCATCATAATAGGTGTGATGGCATGTACAAAGTTGAAAGCTGATTTCAAATTTACATTGATTACCATATCCCATTGTTGCTCAGTCATACGCATCATCAAACCATCGCGGGTGATACCTGCATTATTTACTAAAATATCAATACGTCCAAATTCTTTTAAAATTTCAGATACCACATTGTGTGTATCGTCAAAATTGGCAGCATTAGACGCATACGCTTTGGCTTTAACACCATAAGCAGCTAATTCTTTTTCTACGGCTTTGGCATTGTCATCTACAGCTAAATCTGTGATGGCTATATCTGCTCCTTCTGAAGCGTATTTCAATGCAATAGCTTTACCAATACCACGTGCAGCTCCTGTTACTACGGCTACTTTTCCTTTTAATAAACTCATAAATGTATGTTTTTTATTAGATTTAACGGATGCAAATGTACGCATTTTATCAGAAATCTTATACATTTTATATAAAAAAGGGGGAAATGTGATGTTGCAGATTACTATAAACAATAATTTTTACGCTACATAGTATTGTTATAAAACACAAAGAGGCAAGATTTCTCTCGCCTCTTTATGCTAAAAAAACAGATAGATGTTTTTTAGAATTTTACCACTTTTTTAGTGGCTATTACTTTGTTAGCCTTGTACATATGTACAATGTAAATACCACTTGTCCATTGAGATGTTGGTATGGTAATGGCACTATCAACATTCGTTGTATCATACATCGAAACCCCTACAGCATTGGTAACTAATATTTTATCTAATTTTTCAGCCGACTGTACATGAAGCTGATCTGTAAACGGACTTGGATACAAAACTACTGATACAGCCTCGTTTTGTGTTAGTTGGGTTACTTGATCAAAAGTAACTGTAATAGTTTTATCCGTTGTCATTGTTATAGTTTCTGAAGCTGTAGTTGATACCAAATCGCCACTCCATGCCACAAACACATTCCCATGATTAGGAATGGCCGAAATGGTTACTTGCTCATCCTTGGCTACAGGCACAGCAGTAGTATAAGCTACATCACCAACTTTTACTGACCCATTTCCAACAACTTGTATGGTCAACCATTGGGTTTCAACTGGGATAATTCCAGAAAATGTAACCATATAATCATTGTTGGTAAAATGAGTAATTGTATTATCTACATTAATTAGTCGTGGTTGTAAAAGTGGAAATCCTGTCTTTTCAATCAATATGGCATAATCCCCAGGAGGAACTCCATTAAAATTGTAATACCCATTTTCATCTGTCAGAGTCTGAGAGATAATCTGATTGTTGGCAACATCAAACAAATATACAAGTAATTGTTCAAGAGGATTATTGAAGGCTCTCTTATTTTATGGCACTTACTACCAACGGGTCATTTGCCCTACTACCACCGACTCATTTTTAAACTCGTTGTGCGTATAAAAAGAATTATGAGGCGAAAAACAAAACAAAATAACAGGAAAGCCTAAGGGTGGAACTAAGATGGAGTCGTTTGAATCAAAAGAAACATACGAAAAACTATCAATGTAGGGTAACAATGAGTCTGTAACTACAGGGAAAAATGTTGCATGTTGCATTCAATTATTTTTTTACAAAAATAGAAAAATTTATTTAACTTTGTAAAAAAATAAATATGGCAATTATCAACTTAGAAAATATGGAGTTTTGGTCTTATCATGGTTGTTTTGAAGAAGAACGCCGCATAGGCACCAAATACGTAATAAGTGTATCGTTAGCGGTAGATATGCAACAAGCAATGGCATCAGACAACTTACACGACACGATTAACTACCAAGAAGTGTATTCGATAATAAAAGAAGAAATGGACATCCCATCAAACCTTATCGAACACGTAGCGGGCAGAATACAACACAGACTAAAAGAACGTTTCCCACAAAGCACTCAACAAACAATTTCTTTATCCAAATTCAATCCTCCCTTAGGCGGTCAAATTGAAAAAGTTACCATTGTTTT
>ERZ795049.3765-NODE-3765-length-15714-cov-6.146561_pt1 | contig 15714 bp, 15 predicted proteins | sample MGYA00375133_ERZ795049 | MGnify/ENA primary metagenome ERZ795049 (study PRJEB30178, sample SAMN05720147) | activated sludge metagenome | isolation source: anaerobic digester from wastewater treatment plant | place: Japan | collected 2015-04-20 ...
TCGATATTTTGGATATCCGCAGAAGAGAAAACAGGATGTTCAATTGTCTCGATAAGAGCTCTTACCAATCTATTCATAATGCTAACTGTCACATTATGCCAGTTATTCGATATTTTCGACTGATTCCTAGGTTTTACCATCAGCAACAGCTATTAAGTATCCCTTAATAACTGAATCGGGCGTATAAATCAAGTACATTTTTTTGAAACAAGGTACTCTGTCTTTTTCATGTTTTTCACAAATATGAGCCTCTACTTTCCCAAAGTCATCGCTAAAGAGGCTATCCTCAAACTGAACTATAAAATATTTCTTACTAGTTGCGCATCCTCTAATCCTCATCGTCAAAGCTACTACTTTTTATAGCAAGACCAAGGGAGAATCCCTTTTAAGATTCTCCCTTGGTCTTTAGCTTAATTATCTATCAAGCCATACTCTTTTTTAATTTCGTTTAACGTATCTTCAGAGGCTGAACTTTTTCCCTTTTTCCAATTGCGTAAAAGTGTTGCGCTAAGTGCAAGAAAAAAAGCTGTTCTTTTTTCAGGAGATAAAAGAGAGACTCTGTGATGATACTCAACTTTTTCTTTATCACTTTCTTCTGAAATAGTTAATTGACAAACAGGACAATAAGGTTCACTTTCTTCATAGTCTTCTCCGCAGGCTTTACAGCGATGAAGATTTGACTTTGAAGAAGTTTCCACCTTGGGCTTTTGATTCAAAAGATTCAAAAAACTATGTAGCATATTTTCGAGAAACACAGTTTTATACACATAGCCAGCCAATGCATCTTCAGTTTTGATTTTTTCTAAAGCATAGGCTTTTATGTATGAGAGATAATCTTGCCTTTTCTCTTTTTCCAAAAAGTGCTTTTCAAAAAAATCATCAAGGTTCATAAAAAAATCAGAGGAAAACTCAGAAACTTTTTCTCCAAAAACTTTGGCAACAATAGCATACGATTTTGTTTCTTTCACATCCCCAGTATTAGTAACTTTACTATGTATAGCTTTACTATTATTTGTCCCCGTTTTAAACACGAGTCTAGAGACCGCTTTAGAACCGTCAATACCAGGGTTTAAATCAGGGTACTCAGTCTTTTCTGTGGACTTTATTTCTGAAACAAGGGAATTCCACTGCTCTTCGATAAAGTGAATATAAACAAAGGTGCCATTATTTTTGACAAGCGCTTTATATATAAGCCCCGCATCTTCATATTTTTGTATGCGCTTGCCTATTGTCTCTGTTGTTTGAATCGGAATCATTTTTTGTAAGTCGTCAATTATTTTTTGATACTTCACATAGACTCCTGTTAAATACTGCCTTGGTTTTGAAAAAAAGACTTTCTTTGAATGCATTTTTCCCGATTCTTTAAAAACATAAAGCCAATCTAATATAAAATAGTCGACACAATTTAAGCCTCTCGCCATTAGCGATGGCAAATAAAAATTACTTCCGAGCCATTTTTTCAAATCCGTCACCTCCTGTCTTTATTTTTAATTGCTTGTTTGGCTGAATGTTTTTACGTTTCGAAAACTGAAGTTCATAAAACCCTAATCGTCCATCATGAAATGTAAAGCAGACAGTACATTTCCCATGTGTAATATTCTGCTTTTCAATTTCGGTTTTTATTTCTAGCAATACTTCATTTGTCATTTTGCACCTCCCGTGTTTCGATTGGCAAGAATATAGTTTTCTAAATCTTGCTGTAAAACAAAAACTCTTTTTTTTATTCGAGTTCGAGGAAGTTCTTTTTCTGTAATCAAAGAATCCAATGTAGATAAACCAATGTGCAAAATTTTTGCCACTTCTTGGCGAGACAATAAAGTCTCCTCAGTGAGGTTTTTAATGCTAGTTATTTTTGATGTATTCATACTAACTCCTATGAAAGCCCAAGGCCTGTAGGCTTTCAGTTTGTAATAAGGAAAGGCTAAGCCCTTCCTGTACGTACATATAAGAGTGTAGCAAATAATAGTGGGATTATTAAAAACGCTACTTCTTGCTATTATCGATACTATATAATAGCAAAAAAGCGTACCTATTCTTTAGGAATTCTTTTTGCAAAAAAGAGAGCTTGCATATCCTTTGGTAAAAAACGCTTTTCTGTTCTTTCACGGTGTTCTTCATCTATCTTTTTTACCTCGGCATCAATTAGTTGTATATATTCTTCTTGTTCTAAAGCAGATTTAGTTTTTTTCCCTTCTCTCTTTTTAGCCTGAGAAAGAATATTAGCAAAGTTTTTTTTCCATATTTTTTTATCCATGCCTAAAACTTTTTTAAGGATACTCCAGCTATACTCTTCTTCTTCTTCTTCTTCTTCTTTTTCTTCTTCTTCTTCTTTTTCTTTTTCTTTTTCGCCATTGAAATATTTACATTTGTAGTAATCAATTGAAGCTAGCAAAAGATGCAGTGAAAAATATTTATTATAAATATAGTTATCATCTAACGCCTTTCTTTTTTTAGACTCAACTCTGCTTAAAGCTATTAAAAAGGGAAATGGAAGGTAAAAATACTCATCTTGAAAATCAAAAAAATCATACTTGATGCCTGTTTTATTTTTTTCATTTTCGTTTTGGTCCCTTGCTTTTTTTAATTCTTCTATTTCTCTTTTAAATTCTTCTTTTTCCTTTTTATCTTTTTGGTCCCTTACTCTTTGTATTTCTTCTTTTTCATTTTGTTCTCTTTTCGCTTTTACTTCTTTAAAATATCTTTCCTCTTCTTCAAGGAAATAAAAAACATCTTCTACCAATATCCTATCGTAAAAAGTTTTTACAGAGTTTTTGCTGAGCCCATTAACAATACGGTACTTATAGAAAAAAGCACCACTTATAGAAAAGAAAAATAGAGATACAAAAAAATAATCTAAGGCTGCTCTAGAATAAACAATACAAACAAGTGTTATACAAAAAAAAAGAATCCCTAAGAATAAAGAAATCAAAGCGCCTAGATTCTGTATTAAACTATATTTTTCATTATCGAAAATCACTTTTCCTTTAATTTTTTTATACAGGTTTTCCGCTATTTTTTCAGCGTCTTTTTTTTCCCCTTGAAAGTTTACCGCCTTATTAAAAAGGTCAGAATTATAAAATCGATTCCCTGTGTTGTTTTGACTTTTCTCTGCTTCAATTAAAATATTTTTTAAGAAAAATTTTTCCGCTTTTTTCTGCTCTCCATTATATTTTTCTAAAGAATATACAGAGCATTGTATATTGGCAATAGCCAATAACAGTGCATATCTATCTACACGTTCATCTATTTTAGCTTCTAGGTTTTTCCATTTAAAAGATCTCGCTCCCATAGCATTTTATTTCCTTTGTTTTTTGTATTTATATTTATGAGTATAGGCATATTTCAAAAAAAAGAAAAGGTAAAAAAAGTAGACTAATTGTTAAGTGTGTATTTCTCTGCTCTCATTTTTTGTAAATATTTTTATCTGCAATATTGTATTCTTTTCTCCCTTCTATGCCTTTTTACGTCACATTTCTATGGTGGAGACTGTGCAATGGAATGTGCAATGATTATCGAAATAAAAAAATCTGAAGCCAGAAAAAGCCAGAAAAAGCCAAGAAAAGATTGACGAAGGGCGTTTTTGGTGCTAAAATGAGCTAAAATTTAGTGTACTAGGGAAAATGCACGGGTTTGAAGCCGCTCTTAATCTGTGGGTCACAAGTTCGATCCTTGTATGGCTCAGCAAAAAACATTTGTTTTTAGAAAATGTATTGACATTATTTTTCAAAACGAGTAATATCAATAGTGTTCGCTAGTAAAGCGAGAGTGGTGAAATTGGCAGACACGCTAGACTTAGGATCTAGTGCCTTAGGCGTAAGGGTTCAAGTCCCTTCTCTCGCACTTTATTCTAAAACAAGCGACAATTTTTGCGGGAATAGCTCAGTGGTAGAGCGCCACCTTGCCAAGGTGGATGTCGCGGGTCCGACTCCCGTTTCCCGCTCTACATAAAAAGCGATTCGGAGTAATCTGAATCGCTTTTTTTATACTACTTAAAACCATCAAATTCAAGATGAAAAGGAAAAGTCTATGAAATCAAGCCACACAGTAAGTAAAAAAGAAGCCTCACAAGCAAGTCTCGCTGTTACCGTCAAGGCAGCTGACGCTGAGGGAAAGTACACAGAAACGTTGCAAAAATATGCAAAAAGCATTCAAATCCCTGGTTTTAGAAAGGGTAAGGCACCGCTTTCTGTTTTAGAAAGTAAGTATGGAGAATCTCTCAAGGCAGAAGCTGCAGCAGAAATTATTGATGCGTGTTTAGAAGATATTTTTACAAAATTCGACGAGGAAAAATCTGAATACCGTCCACTGGCATACGCACAACCACAAATGGATAGCGTACCGGAGTTAAAAATAGGTGAAGATTTTTCTTTTGAGATTCGCTACGACATAATGCCAAGCGTAAAAGTAACAGACTTTTCTGGCATCACGATAAAAGAGCCACAGGTGAGCGTAGGAGAAGCTGAGCTAAAAGAAGAATTAAAGGCTATTCAAGAGCGCAATGCAATGGTTGTCGATAAAAAAGATGACGCAAAGGCAAAAAAAGATGACATTGTTACTATTAACTACTGCGAACTTGATGAAAAAGGCAATGCTCTGGAAGATACAAAACGTGAGGGCTTTGTTTTTACCATTGGCTCAGGTCAAAATATCTACAAAATAGATGATGAAATTATTGGTATGAAAAAAGGTGAAACCAAGGACATTACCAAAACTTATGATGACAAGGAAGAAGATCCAGATCTCAAGGGAAAAACAAAACATATTCGTGTAACAATCGACGGTTTAAAGGAGCGAAATCTTCCTGAACTTGACGATGAACTTGCACAAGATGTGCATGAAAAATACAAAACGCTCGAAGACTTAAAAACTGATATTCGAAAAAACCTTGACACCGCTTTGGAAAATAGGCTTCGCGAGCTTAAGTCAAATGATTTAATCGAACAATTGATAGAAAAATATCCTATAGAACTACCACAATCGATGATTGCTGCCGAACTTGAATCACGCTGGAGAATGATGGCACAGCAATTCCAAACAACGGTTGAACAACTAGACAAGATGGTTGCCTCTTCTGGTCAAACAAAGGAAGCTATGCTCAATCAAATGTCTGGCGACTCAGAAAAAATGCTCAAGGGTAGAATTATTGTAGAATCTCTCCTAAAAGACTCAGATATTTCTATCAGCGCTGAAGAAGTTGATGCAGAATTTGAAAAAATTGCAGAAGGTGCAGGTATTTCTCTCGATGAAGTGAAAAAACACTATGCGGATCCCCATAGAAAAGAGTATCTTATAGATGATATGAAAGAGCAAAAGCTCTACAAAGATTTATTTACCAAGGTAAAAATAAGCAAAGGCGATAAACTAACATTTGCCGCCTTGTTTGAAAATACCGCAGAGTAATCTCGCTATTTGAATTATATTTTGAGGATGCAATAATGAATGAAAAGATGCACACACTTATTCCATACGTAATTGAGCAAACAAGCAATGGTGAGCGCTCATACGATATTTTTTCACGGCTTTTACAAGATAGGATTATCTTTGTAGATGGTGAGATAAACGATATTTCAGCTGACATCATTGTTGCGCAGATTCTCTTTCTCGAGTCGCAAAATGCAGAAAAAGATATTTCAATGTATATCAATTCTCCTGGTGGCTCTGTTACTGCCGGCTTAGCTATTTACGACACCATGCAGCATGTTCGCCCTGACATTCAAACGATTTGTATGGGACAGGCAGCGAGCATGGGAGCCCTCCTTCTTGCAGGTGGAAGCAAGGGAAAACGCTACGCCCTCCCCTCTAGTCGCGTGATGATTCATCAACCTTGGGGTGGTGCACAAGGTCAGGCAGCAGATATTGCAATTCAAGCTCGGGAGATTATTCGCTTGAAAAAACTTACTATAGAATACTTTGCCTATCATACAGAAAAACCAATAGAACAAATTGCACAAGATATGGAACGAGACTTGTTTATGTCCAGTGAGGAAGCTATGGACTATGGAATTGTTGACCATATAATGAAGCGGAGGGAAGATGGCTCTAAATAAAGATAGAAAAACCTGTTCTTTTTGTAAAAAGCCTGAGGGTCCAAACCGAATGCTCATAAAGGGCGCTGATCAAAGTTATATTTGCCAGCAATGTAGTTCTATTTGTAACTCTATTTTTGCACAAACAGATAGCGATGAGAGTGAATTTATTTTAACCGATATTCCTACTCCAAAAGCATTTAAAGAGCATTTAGACCAACATGTCGTCGGGCAAGACTATGCAAAAAAAGTACTTTCCGTAGCGGTGTATAATCATTACAAACGGCTTTCGCTGCAAGGTTCTCGCTTTGAAAAAGATGCGGACGAAGTACAGATAGAAAAATCAAATATTCTTCTCATCGGTCCGACGGGTTCTGGCAAAACACTTTTGGCAAAAACTCTCGCACAAAAACTACAGGTGCCTTTTGCAATTGCCGATGCTACAACGCTTACCGAGGCAGGTTATGTTGGCGAAGATGTTGAAAATGTCCTACTCAAGCTCATTCAAGCAGCCGGTGGAGATATAGCAAAGGCAGAAAAGGGTATTATTTTTATCGATGAGATAGATAAAATCACTCGAAAGTCTGAAAATGCTTCTATTACACGGGATGTTTCTGGTGAAGGTGTGCAACAAGCTTTGTTAAAAATAATCGAAGGCACAATAGCGAGTGTTCCGCCACAAGGTGGGAGAAAACATCCAAACCAAGAAATGATTCCTATGAACACTGAAAATATTTTATTTATCTGCGGTGGCGCCTTTGTAGGACTTGAAAAAATTATAGAAAAGCGGGTTCATGACCATAGCATGGGTTTTGGAGCACAAACAAAGTTGCGTAGCGAAGAGTCAATGATGGAGCTTTTAAACAAGGTTATTCCAGATGACATTGTAAAATTTGGTTTAATTCCTGAACTTGTCGGGCGCTTGCCTCTCTCCGTCGCTCTGAAAGAACTTACCGAAGATGACTTGGTAACTATTCTTACTGAACCTAAAAACTCGATTATCAAACAATTTAAAGCATCGTTTTTATTTGACAATGTCGACTTGCAGTTTACCGATGAAGCGATTCGTGCCATTGCACATACTGCGATTAAACATAAAACAGGTGCCCGTGGCTTACGTTCCATTGTCGAAAAAATGCTTCTCGATATAATGTTTGAAGTGCCTTCGTTAAAAGAAGGAAAAAGCTTAACTATAACTGAAGATGTTGTTTTAAATACTGAAAAGGCAACCATTCAATTGTTGAAAAAAAACAAGGCCTCTTAAGCTTCTAGATTTTCTAAGACTTCGATTGTTTTATCGGCTGTTTTAGTCCAGGAAAAACGCTTTACCCAGTCTAAACCATTTTCTATCATTGTCTCGCGTAATTTTTCGTCGTTTACAATGCGTTCAAGGTTTTCAGCTATTTCTACTGGGTTATGTGCATCAAAATAGATCGCGGAGTTGCCGGCAAATTCGGGGAGGGAGCCAGCCTTTGCACAGAGCACAGGAATTCCAGTTGCCATGGCTTCCAAGATGGGAAGCCCTACACCTTCTGCTATCGAGGGAAAGACAGAGGCGTCAGCGCAGGAATAGAGCTCGGGCAAATTTTCATGGGGAAAATGTCCTGTTAAAAAAATATCTTCAGCGTATGCAGAAGCGGCGACAGCCTTGTGAATGCGTTCAGCCTTATCTCCATCGCTTCCAGAGAGTACCAATCTATGTTCAGATTTTGTTTTGCTTTTAAATAAATCAAATGCGTCGATGAGCTCGCGGTGCATTTTATGCTCGCCTTGTAAACGAGATACATAGATAAAATAGGGGCGTTTTATAGAAAAAGGTTTTATAACAAGGGTGTCCCCCGTCAATTCCCTATGCGGATAAAATAAACTATGATCGATTCCATTGTGTATAACTTCGATTTTAGCGTCTTTTATGCCAAGTTGTATTAAATCCTTGCGAATATACTGACTTCCTGCAATTATTTTATGTACTTTTTTTAGTTTACGTACAATAAAAGCTCTTTTAAAAAAAGGTTTTTCTGCGAGAGCAAGTGAAGCAATTTCTTGCACAAGAGCGACCGAGGGAACAGAAAAACGAGCTGGCATAAAGGAAATGGGATTTGGATAGAGAACAATATCGAATTTTTGTTTTTTAATAAAAGACAGGATACCGATGCGATGCCAGAGCTTCAAAACAGGTTTTTTTGTAGAAATAGGCACAGCTTCAAAGCTATTTGCAAAGGCTTCTGAGTAAGTATACCGGTCAATTTCTTCCCCGAACAATATAAAGTTATGCTTCGTTTTTGAGTCAATGTTTTTAAATAATGATATAAGATATGAGCCGATTCCACTTCTTCCATGTTCACAGCCAAAGGTATTTATTCCAATTTTCATTATTCGAATTATAGCATATATTATTTGTCTGTGCTATACTTTTTCTAATGGAAAATGATAATCAAAGTTTTAGTTTTTTTTCACTTCAAAAACAATTTATAGACAATCTAGACAAACAAGGCATTGTAAAACCAACTGCGGTTCAAGAAAAAGTGATTCCTGCCATCCTTGAAGGGAAAAATGTTTTTTTTGAATCTGAGACTGGGACTGGAAAAACCTTTGCCTATCTCCTTCCCCTACTAGAAAAAGTAAGCTTTACAAACAAAGATGTCCAAGTTATTATTGTCTCCCCTACTCACGAACTTGCCTCACAAATAAAGGGACAAATCCAAATCCTTGGCGATTTTTTGGTAAACCTTTGTATCGGTGGAACTTCTTTGAAACGGCAAATTGAATTTCTCAAAGAAAAACCGCAGGTTGTTATTGGTACTCCGGGAAGAATTTTGGAATTGGTGCACTTAAAAAAACTCAAACTCGCTGGTTTACAAGCGATTGTCTTCGATGAAATAGACAGGCTTATGGCGAAGGAATTGCGCGATGACACGATGCTTCTTGCAAGCCTTACGCCGAGTGAATCGCAACTCATCGCCTGTTCGGCTACGATGAAAGAAAATCTTTCTGAAAAAATAGCCCTCAGCGCAAAAAAAGAAATTGAAAGCATTTATATAGAACCTGAAGATATTTTACAGAAAAATATAGAACATATTGCCTTGTTTTCGGAGCAAAGAAACAAGGTTGATGTCTTGCGTAGTTTTCTCGCTGCGGTAAAGCCAAAAAAAACCCTTGTTTTTACCTCAAAATTATCTGATGTGCAAATCATAGCAAGTAAGTTAGCGGCAAGAAAAATCGCTTCTGCTTCTTTGTTTGCGAGTGCAAGCATGAAGGAAAGAAAGGCTGCAATCGACGGTTTCCGAAGCGGGAAATTTCAGGTTTTGGTCACCAGTGATTTATCTTCTCGTGGTTTAGATATCCAGGATGTAAGCCATGTTGTTCAAATGGACTACCCTTCAAACGAGGTATTTTTTATACATCGGGCAGGAAGAACGGGAAGAAGTGGCAATATGGGGTATAACGTTTTAATAGGTGATGCCTGGGAAATGAGAGAGTTTTCAAAGCTTGAAAAAAAACTAGGGATAAAAATTACCCCGAAACAACTTTCAAGTGGAAAATTGCTTGCACCAAAGCTCTAAAATGAGTATCTTAGTAAAAGAATCTTAGTCTCCAGACTGTATACAGTTTTACATACATAAAAAGAGGAGTTAAAATGAACGAAGAAAAAGAAACAAGCAAAAAGAAGCAAATGAAATTTAGTCCAGGAACATTTATTCTCGGGATTATTGTTTTATTTGCCCTTATTCTTGTATTTACCAGTTTTTTTATAGTTGATGCAACTGAACAAGCGGTTATAACACGCTTTGGACGCTACCACAAAACGCTCGGCTCAGGCCTACAGTTTAAGCTTCCCCTTGGCATAGATAAAAGCTATAATATTCCAGTAAAAGTAGTCCAAACCGAACAGTTCGGCTACAAAACCATTAAAGGCGGTATAACAAATAAATACAGCAACGAAATGTTTAAAGAGTCCACCATGCTTACGGGGGACTTAAACATTGTGGATGTTGAATGGATTATCCAATACCGCATCGTAGACCCATCTGCTTGGCTTTTCAATGTCAAAGATAAGCAACAGACAATTCGCGATATTTCGCAATCTGTTATAAATACCCTTGTAGGAGATCGAGCTATTCTCGACGTTATGACAACTGAGCGAAGTAGTATCCAAGATAATGCCGTTGAGATGATGAATGATAACTTCAAATCTCTTGGTTTAGGTATAAATATTATTACTGTGCAGTTACAAAACGTTGTTCCTCCTGCAGATGTGCAAGCAGCCTTTGAAGACGTAAATAAGGCAAGCCAAGATATGGAGCGCTTTATAAACGAGGGTTTAGAACGCTATAATGCAGAAATTCCCCTTGCGAAGGGTGTTGCAGACCAACAAATTCAAATTGCAGAAGGCTATGCGATAAATAAGGTAAATCGCGCACAGGGTGATGTCAGTCGCTTTCTTGCAGTTTACGACGAATACCGAAAAGCTCCCGCTGTTACTCGCGACCGACTCTATCTTGAAGCAATGGAGCAGATTTTCAAAGCAAAACAAAATACAACTCTTGTAGACAAAGAACTTCAAAATATCCTACCTATAAAAAATCTCGGAGGTGCACAATGAAAAAATTCACTATAGGCTTAATTATTGTTATCGCTGTTTTTATTGTATTCCTTATGATGGGACCCTTTTATATCATAAACGAAGGAAACCAAGTGGTTGTAACGCGCTTTGGAGAAATTGTTGAAACGCATACCGAAGCTGGCTTGTATTTTAAGATACCTTTTATAGATATCGTTACCACCTATCCAAAACTTATTTTATCGATTGATGGGGACTCGCAACGAATTCCGACAAAGGAAAATCAGTTTATCATAGTCGATACTACGAGTCGATGGAAGATTTCTGACCCTGCGCTCTTTTATCAGTCCTTTAAAACGCTTGAAGCGGCCTATACGAGGCTCAGCGATGTTATAGATTCTGCGACAAGGACGATTATTACCCAAAATAGGTTGAGCGAAATTGTTCGCTCTTCAAACCTTATAAATGAAGAAGAGAGTATTGACCCAAGCATAGAATCGCTCAGTGATGAGGCAACGGACCAAATCAGCTCTCTTATAAATGTTGCGACAAAGTCTGAGTCGGTGCATAAGGGAAGACGGCATTTGACGAATGAGATGGCTATAGAGGCTCAAAAAATGCTGCCACAATATGGTATAGAACTTATCGATATTTTGCCACGGCAAATAAAATACTCTGATGAAATGACTGAATCTGTCTATAACCGAATGATTAAAGAAAGAAATAAGGTTGCACAAGCCTATCGTTCCTTTGGTGAAGGGCAAAAAGCAGACCAACTCGGAAAACTTGAAAAAGATAAAAAACGCATTGAATCTGAGGCTTTTAGAACAGCGCAGGAAATAAAGGGGAAGGCAGATGCTGAAGCCTCAAAAATTTATGCTGATGCTTTTTCTGTAGATCCAGAATTTTACACCTTTTGGAAGAGCTTGGAATCCTACCAGGAAACAATACCGCTCTTTGACGCAAGTTTTTCTACATCTATGGATTACTTCAAGTATCTGTATAATGCAAGAGGTCGCTAAATGAACTTAAAAGCTCATGAGGATGCTGTCTATTTACACACTGAAATAGGCAGCCGAGAGTTTGCACAATCAAAATTATTTCCTTTATTAAAGGAAGCAGGCTTCCTTGTGAGCTTTAATGACAGTGAAATTGATTTTACAGAATGGTTTTTTACCGGCACCCAAGAGGATGCTGGTAAAAAGACAAAAATAATGACGCTCATTGGTCCTGGCTTTGAAGCTAAGTCTTTTTATGAGATTCTCATGGAAGGCGAGCGAGAAAAAAAACAAGATAGTATATACCGTATTCAAAGAGCCTATACAGAAGCGCTAGAAAAAAACATAGCCCTCCCCAATACTGGTCCTATGGGCATTTTGGTGTCAGAAGACTCTCTCTTATTTTTACCACAAGAACTCTGTCTTCGCTCTTTTAATGCCTTGTCTGAAACAAAAAAAAGCGAGTTCTTTGGTCGGTTTAAAAACCGCTCCCTCAAGGGTCAAGAAAGCATAGACTTTTGCCTTGCAGTCTACATATATATCTATCTTACAGGGGACTTCCCCTACCCGAGTCTCGATGAAGAAAAACGGCAAGAACATATACAATACGCAGAATGTATACCACTTCATTTATATAATCCTTCTTTTCCACAAGATATGATTTTTTCAGTAGAGTCCATTCTTCAAGGGAAAAAAGAAAAGCCATCCTTGCCCCTCCTCGATAAAAGCTACCTGGAACCAGAGATAACCGAAAAAAATCTAGATATATTGCGAGAAAAAGAGCGAAAAGAATGGTTAGAAAAAAAACAAAAAAGAAATAGTCGTATTATTTTCTTAAAAAAACATGCAACAAAACTCATCATTTTTCCAGCTATTTTTTTTCTCCTTGCCCTCACCATCATAGGTTTTATGAGAGATAAAAAAGCTGGTCCAAACTCCCTCGGTTTAAGCGATATTGAAACGATCGAGGCCTATTACACGGCGGTTAATACGCTCGACCTGAGCCTTTCATCAAATCTCTTATACAAAAAAACAAAGTCGCCATATGAATCGATTATAGCTACCTATCACGTAGTCAAAATGACTAGAGAGTCTTATGAGCGCATACGCCCCTTTGTGCACCCCATAGAAAAAATACAAAATGCAAGTTTGGTAGATTCTGGTATGTTTGGGATTAGCCATCTAAAAATTGGAGATACGCTGCTCAATCCTTTTTCTCAAAAAGCAAGTGCACAAAATAAAATTGCAGTACCTGATATAGCAGATAATGAAAAGAGACAATATACTGTCAAATTTTATTTTATCAAAAATGAGGGTGAAGATGACCTCGTTGTAGAATTTTGCGAAGACTATGTAGAACTTGTTTTTCATAAAGATCGCTGGCTTATAACGAAAGTTTTGCCCTCGTCAAACATACAAATTGAAGACTATGTTCTCTTTTTAGAAAAACTAGAAAACATTGCAGAGCTACCATTGGAAGAAAAAATAAAGCTGCTCGAAAAAGAATATGTATGGATGCCAAGTCTAGAAGAACTATATTTTATACAAAGTGAAAGAGAAGATGATGAGTGAGAAAGCCTATAAAAGACCCAGCTGGGACGAATATTTTATGGAAATTTGTCAAACTGTGGCAAAACGTGCTACCTGCGACAGGGGACGAAGTGGTTGTGTTATAGCAAAAGAAAATCAAATCCTTGTTACCGGTTACGTTGGTAGTCCAACTGGTTTGCCGCATTGTGATGATGTTGGGCATAAGCTAAAAAAAATGGTGCATGAGAGCGGCGAGGTAACGCAGCACTGTGTTCGCACGGTGCACGCAGAGCAAAATGCTATAACACAGGCAGCAAAACGAGGGATTGCCATTGACGGAGCGACGCTCTACTGCAAGATGACGCCCTGTAGAACCTGTGCCATGCTTATAATCAATTGTGGCATTAAACGAGTTGTTTGCGAAAAAAAATACCATGATAGCAAAGATTCTCTTGAAATGTTCTCGCAAGCAGGTGTAGAAATACTGCATTTACAAGAAGAAGTACAAAAATACGAGAATATGTAAAAGACCTCTCAAAAACTGAGTCTTTAAGAACCTATAAATAAACAAAGGGCGTAAACTTCTTTTACTCCAGCTTCTTTGAGCACGAGCGCGCAACTTTCCAAGGTTGCCCCAGTTGTCATAATATCATCGATTAAAACAACTTTTGACGGTAGGTCTTTTATACCATCTTTTAAAGCATAGACTCGACCGATTGTATCTAAGCGCTCCTGTCGGTTCATTTTTTTTTGTTGTCTACGGCTTACACGTTTTAAAAGGTTTAAGATTTTATGTTTTTTATTTAACGAGAGTATCTTTGTAATTTCGTCTATTTGATCCCAGCCTGTTTTTCGTATTTTTCCCGGGCGCGGTGGTATGGGAACAAGGGCTATGCCAAAGAAAAAACGCTCCAAAACTTCTGCATACATTTTTGCAATAACCGGTGAAAAAGAACGGTTTCCCAGAATTTTCCAGTAAAATAAAACTTCCTTTTTCCATAAACGATAGGAGTGCAGTGGTAGGACAAAATCGACATGTTCCAGCAAAGGTGAATCGCGACAACTGAGACAGGTTTCTTTTTCACTTACAAGAAAACTACCACATTTATTGCAGTATTTAGTTAAATCCTTTGGGGTTTCCATAAAATCTGCAAGGCAAGGATTGCACAATAAAAAAACGCTCCTTTCTCCGCAACGCAGGCATTTTTCATTCCCACAAAGAAAGGATAAAAAGCGATGGAGCTTTTCTTTCCATTTATATATACTAATAAGGCTCATACCTTATTAGTGGCGTTTTATAGGTACTTTTATTTAATTATAAAGAAAAATTTATCAATATACAAAATTCTATCACTGGCTTGTTTCCAAAATGCACTCGAAGGATAGGCGTCGACAATGGTTTGGTATGATTCTCGTGCAAGCTGTATGTTTCGCATTTTTCCGGGTTTTTCGTATAATTGTCCACGCAAAAACCAAGCCTCGTCAGTATTGTCTAAACTGACACGTAAAAATTCGTCGAGATATAAAAGGGCATCCTCTGGCGCATTATTTGCCATGGATTCTTTTGCACTTGACAAAAGCATTTCGCTCGGCATTGTTTCAACTGGCGGTAAAAAAGCGAGTTCTTCTAGCTCAGGTTCATCGCTCAAAGCTGACTGAGACCCTGCAAGAAGTTTTTGCCCTTCGTTTTCTGCAGTTATAGCCTCTGGCGCTTTCAAAGCATCTTCGTAGTCATAGCTGTCAATGAGTTTTTTTTCAGAATCAAGGGCTCTTTCATCACTTATAGTCAATTCAATTGTATCTTCGATATATGATTGTGAAAGTGGATCCGATTTATAAAACTCAAGGCGAGTAAGCCCTGGTTTCGTTGTTTTCAAAGTAAAAAGTGTATCCCCATCTACTATTTTTCTGCCCACATAGGATACAAAATTTTCCTGCCCTTCTTCTCCTATATAAATCCAACCACTTCCTGGATAGCGTATTTCTAAAAACTGATTGTTTTTTGCATCAGCCTTTGTTTTACTTGCAAGCTCCTTTATTTCTGGTAGGCTTTTTTCCTCTGGCTCAGCAAATTGCGCTTCTTGAATGTTCTCGGTTTTTATTTCCTGTGCTTTTGTCGCTTCCTGAATCGGGGGACTGGGGCTTGGAGTTTGCACTACTGGTGCTTGTGTGATTTGTGGCGCTTGTGCTAGCTCGGCAACTTGCGGACTAGCAGGCGGACTTGGAACTTGAATCGGTGTTCTTTGTAAACCTTCAATTTCCGTTATCACCTCTTCGGTACTCGGTACTATATCAGTTTTTTCTGTTTCCAAATCACCTTGCCATATTTTCGCTTCTGTTTTTACTTCTTGTGTTTGAACGGGAATAAGTTTTTTTTCACTTTTATCGCTATCTGCAACTTCATCGGAAACAACATTGTCAAAAACAGCTTGATTTTCATCGCTCTCTAAATCCTGTTCTGGAAAAAAACCAAGACTTTCTACGATTGGCTCTTCAAAAAGAATGTCGTTTTTTTCTTCGATAGTTTCAAAATCTTCTCCAACAAGCTCATCGGGGATAGGCTTTGTATCGGTTGAATTATTTATATCACTTGTATCGT
>ERZ795049.3772-NODE-3772-length-15700-cov-4.733909_pt1 | contig 15700 bp, 15 predicted proteins | sample MGYA00375133_ERZ795049 | MGnify/ENA primary metagenome ERZ795049 (study PRJEB30178, sample SAMN05720147) | activated sludge metagenome | isolation source: anaerobic digester from wastewater treatment plant | place: Japan | collected 2015-04-20 ...
TATTGATTTTATTAAGGCTGTAACTGATCACTTATTCTTCACAGTTATTACAGTTACTGATGAATTGAATGCTTTTAAGGTATTTGAAACTCTTAATGCACGTGGCGTACAATTATCATCCTCTGATTTGCTAAAAAACTACATTTTTTCAATAGCTGATTCTGAGAGTCTTCATAGAATACAGCTTGAATCTCTCGAGAATTCTTGGGCGGAAATTGCCGGTATACTAAAAAAAGGGCAAGTATCTGAATACCTAAGATTTTATTGGAACAGCTATCATACCACTGTACGCAAAAATCAGTTATACAAAATTATAAGAGATGAAGTTAAAACACCAGATCAAGCTTTTTCATTAATTCGTGATATGAGAAAGAAAGCAGAGATATATTCTGCTCTTCAAGATCCGTCAGATGAACTTTGGGTTGGAAAAGAAGAGATACAAAAGAACCTCGAATTATTACAAGTATTTAATATAACACAGCCTCTATCTTTATTGCTTTCAGCCTACGATTTCTTGGACGAAAAAACCTTTTCTTCTCTTCTCTCAAAAATTGTTATCTTATCTTTTCGTTATAATATTATTTGCGGCAAAAATCCAAATGAGCAGGAAAAGGTGTATAATAGAATCGCGGTTAAGATTTCTTCCCAAAAGAAGTTTGACGCATCAGAATTGAAAGATTCAGCTATATACATAAGCGACGAGGAATTTGAACAATCTTTTTCGTACAAAGAATTCCCGTATTCAACACGAAATAATAAGATTGTAAAATATATACTTGCCCGTTTGGAAAAATTCGAATCAGCGAGTTCCTTTGATTTAGACAGCTATACACTGGAACATATTTTACCCGATAATCCCGACGAAGAATCATGGCCGTGGGATGACAGAAAAATTCAGCTTTACCGGTATAGGCTGGGTAACATGACCTTGCTTGAGACAGCAAAAAATAATCACATCGGGAATGCATCATTCTCTGAAAAACAGGAAGTTTACAAAAAATCTTCTGTCCCTTCAACAAAAACTCTTGGAATTTTGGATACTAAAGAATGGAAAGAAAAAAACATTGATGATCGACAGAGAAAAATGGCTAGAGAAGCAAAAGGTATTTGGAAAATATAGAAAGATTCCTTCTTTCATGCTATGAGCGGCACAAAAAGTAAAAAAAAGGATTCGTTAGCGTTCATTCGCGTGTATTCGCGGTTTGCTTTCTCTCCTTTCTGTACTTCCTGTCGTTTCTGTTAAGTCTGTTTTTTCCTTACCATGAACGGTACAGCCCCTAACAACGACACAGCTCCTGTTACCACAATAATGCCTCCAAGTCCGAACCTGTCTGATACAAGACCGAAAAGAGGTGCAAGAACAAAGGCGCTGAGCGTTACGATGAACGAAGAAAGAGAAAGCATTGTTGAGCGGACATCGCTTGTAACAAGCCGCTGAAGTTCTGCCTCCAGTACAACCGAAAAAAGAGCCATAAGTCCGTACCACAAAAAATAAAGCGGAATACCGATTACAGGCGGTAAAAAAACCGTAAGCGCAAAAACGATACCGCCAAGAATAAGAAGCATCACTACCTTTTTTTTCTTTGCCTTATCAGCAGAGTCGAAACTGAAGTGCTCTGCAAAAAAACTTCCCAAGCCCTGCACACCGAACCGTACTGCACTCCACACACCGATGAATACCAGCGGAACACTATAATTATCAAGAGCCCAGAGCCCGTCATATTCATCGACAAGACCGTAAGCCCCGCCTGCAAGACCGGATGCGGCAAGTATCGTGATAAGAGCCGGTTTTGATTTTACAAGATTGATTATCGACTTGAAAAAATCTTTCATTCCTTCTGTACGTTTCTCTTCATTTTTATACTCTTTGAGCGATAAACCTATAAGCGCAGAAATAAGGGCTGCACCGGATGAAACAAGAAGAGTGAGCGACGGAGAATAAGCGTAGAGAATGCCGCCCGTGATCATAGCAAGGGCGATGCCTGCCATCTCTATCATCCCGCATATGCCTGCCGCTTTTTCATAACTGATACTTACGCTCTCGTGCGTAACAGCTTCATACAAGAGAGCTTGACGTGAACCGGAACAGAATGATTCCTGTACTGCCCAGCAGAAAAAACCTAAAACTGCAAACAAAAAAGACCCGTTTATAAGCCAGAGAAAAAAACCGGCCGCTTTTAAAATCATGCCTATAACCATCATCTTTTTTTTACTCCAAAAGTCTGCTAGAAAACCGGTAGGGAGTTCGAGAATGACAACAGGCAGAGCCCAGAACATCATTAATAATGACACATCCATGAGGCTGAAACCGCGCGCGGTAAACATTATGAGATAGACGGGGTATATTGGTACAAAGCCTTCAAAAAGAGAAAAAAGATAAAATTTTAATAATTTCATAAATACATAACCTCCATAAGAAAATTGAGAAACATTAAGTCTTTCATTTTATGGAGGACCTCGGGCATAGTATCAGCGTCATAAACCTGAATACATAATTATCCGCAACATATAATAAATGTAATCGATGAAAACTTATACGTCAAGAAAAAACAGAACCTGCTTTTTCCCAACTGATAATCCCTTTTATACAAATTTACAAGTCTTGTTTACTTTTTGTATAAAGAAAGTCTCATACTTAAGCGTATTCACAGGGCAGGCATCAACGCAGTGACCGCAGCCGACACAAAGACTGTCTGTAACCGGCTCTTTCTTTTTTGCACTTGATGCAACATCTATGGACATGGGACAAACGGCGGTACAAACACCGCATCCTGTACAGGATGTAATATCAGTTGCAATTCGCTGTTTACCCAATTTTGCAATGAGAGACAGGAATGTTCCAAGCGGACAGTAATGACAGTAGCCGCGCCCGGTCCAAAAAACCCAGAACACCATCGCTGCCATAAGCTCTACAGACAAATACTTAAACACTTCTAACAGAGCAATAGCATCCATGTTTGAAAAAGCCGGATACCGCCGACATACAGGAGCCAGATAACAGACAGCGTTACTGAAACAAGAAGCATTATCAGTCTAAAAACTGATAAACCCTTTTTTGCAGTGACAGAAAATTTTTTCTTTTTACCTGCTAAGGGGAAAGCTGCTGCCCAAATTTCAGAAGCAAAGCCGTTCATTAGACAAAGAGAGGAACACTGAACGCGGCGGCCGAACAGAAGCGTTGCAAGGAAGACAAAGATGTTCATTACAATAAAAAAAACAACAGCTGCGCTTATACCGGATAAGCCCCATAAGGGAATGTGGCGAACGTAAAAAGATGAATCATGAGCCATGAGCTGCAGACCGGTTGTAGCCCAGGGGAGAGGCATCGCAGTGTAATAAATCTCGCGGTTTCCTGTAAGTAAAGGAAGAAGGACATGAATTATGACTGCACTGCAGATAAAACCTGCAAGATTGAGTTTATACAGTTTCCGTTTTGCTATATTTGGAAATGCAAAAAGCGATAACACTGAACATACAATAATGAGCATGGTCTTTAACTCATTTTCAAAAAACTCATATAACTTATGAATAAAGTGAGCCGCTTCTGCATTCGTTTTGTCTGCTACAACGAAATTTAAAAATGCAACAACAAGACAAAACGTAATGTAGAACAGGAGTAAAAACTTAAGCAGTTTTACCGCAGTTTTCGGCTTAATGAGCGATGGCATATTTTTCATAATATTAGTTATACATATAAACTCTCAAGCAGTTCAAGACAAGTAGTAGAAAAGCAAGAGCAATAATCCTCTCCACAATAATTTTACACTTCTTATTTTAAAAAAATAATCGGGTAATCTTCATTTGCATCATACACTAAACCAGCAGAATCGGTAAGAATATGACCGTCCTTATCAACAGCCTGAATAGTAACTGTTGCGGCTAGAATTGGTTCATCTTCGGGAATACTGCCGAAATCTTCGCGTAAAGAATTAGTATCTCTAATAAGAATCGTATATAAAGTATCAGCGCCGGATGCAATCGAATGACCGAAACTGCCGTTCTCTGTTTTAACAAAAAGACGGATTTCATAGTTCTCCGCATCGTTCACCGGCTCCCAAGAAAACTGCATAGCTTTCTCATAACCCGGCTTTATAACTTCTTCTTCCATAACGGCAAATTTAGGACGTATTTGTATAGCAAATACCGTGTCTTCTCCGACTCCTACTGTAACAATTTCCGGTATATGAAACTTGCCGGCATCTTTTAACTGATAAGCCGAAAAACCGAAAATTACTTTATAAGAAGCTTCCGGTACACCAAAGAAATTGAACAGACCTTCTTCATCACTTACAGCGGAGAACGTATTTTCATTATAATCAAAACCCATATCCATATACATTGAGTTTTCTTCATAGGGCATAAGGTATGCGCTAACACCGGACAAAGGTGTTCCGGAAAAAGTTATTGATCCGGAAACTTTTTTTACTTTTCCGCCGTTTTGTGAACGAAAGGATTCAATCATTTTTAAGCCGTTTCGGGAACGCTGCCATGGTCTTTGTATTTCTATATCGAAAGCCTCTTGTCCTTGTGCAGCAAGCTCTGCCCTATATTCCTCGAACGAACTTATTGTTCTATTAAAAAGTTTTTCTGCCTCATCCAGCATTCCCTTCTCCAGGTACAGATGACCCAGCTCTGCAAGGACACCGTCCGTATCGCTGCACTCATCAAACTTCTCTGATCCGGCAATAGAAAGATAAAAATAATCCATTTCCTTATTACCTGATGCTCTTGCATTTTTTGCAAGGAAGTAATAAGACCGCCTCGCTTGAGATAAGGATGTTAACTCTTCAAAACCTTCAGCCGCTTTTGTAAGGATATCTTCTGCTTCAATATATGAGCCTGATGAAGTAAGAAATAAACCCAATCTTTCATACACATTCCACTTCCACATCTCCATTTTTTGTGCTTCCGCAACCCGGAGTATTTTCTCACTAAAGTTTTCATCGACACGGACAGTTCCTTCTTGATTATGCCTTTGTGAACTAAACCATGGGCCGATTACAATATCCTTTGTGTAGACCGCATCAATACCGTTTGAAGAAGGCAGAGAGCTAAGAATAAGGTCCTGTGTTTTTTCATGAGACGGGAAAAAACGGATCATTATATCAGTTAGCTTATAAGCGCTCTCCATTTCATTTTTCTCGAGACTAACAGATATTGCCCCGTATAAGACCCGGGGTAAGAAAACCCCATAGAGGACTAATAAAAGAACAGAAGCTGTTAAGAAAAAGAACGCTCTAATGAGCGCAGTCTTAGTTTTCATTCCATTTCTCCTCAATGAGTGATGCATAACGGATAAAGGCAAAGGGCGTGTTATTGTCGATTGAGATACTAGAAGGATTCTCTCTTGTAAAAAAACCGGATGCGGTAAAGGTAAACACAGAGAAACCTACAACAATCAGAATTGAAAGAATACAGGCTGCCTGTGTTATACGTAAAAACACAAGAGCAGCTTTCTCAAGCGGATTGTGTCTTTTTTGTAATGCAAAACTGATAACCTCATCTTTTTTGTTAAAATGAATTGAATCAACACTTTTTTTGAACAAATCATGCATAAGGATAACCCTCCTTCTTAAGCAATGCTTCGAGCTGAATTTTTGCCCGCGATAATCTGCTTTTTACCGTCCCTTCCGGAATAGAGAGACAGGAAGAGATGTCGGCAATGGAATAATCATTAAAATAAAATAAGACAATGACGGCTTGTAATTTAGGACTAAGACTTGCAACAGAGGTTCTAACATGCATGAGATCATCAGATTTCTCATTAACAATTTCGGGACTGAATGTATGATCGCCTTTTACCGTATCTGAGAACTCATTATGGTACTTTCTTTTTTTTCTATACCGGCTTACCCTATTGAGCGCTATTCTGTACAAGTATGAGTAGGGTTTTGACTCGCCCCGGAAAGGAGAAGATGAACAAATAACCGATACAAATACATCCTGAACAATATCCTGCGCAGTATGTTCATCGCCCGTTAAGAGAGTTACAGCCTTTGTTAATGAGTCTCCGTATTCATCCATCCAATTTTTTACGAGATTAAGCATTACCTGTTTCCTGAACTATTAGAGACACATTCTTTTAAAAAGTTCCATTTAAATATTTTTTTTTACTTCACTCTCATTGTTTTTCGTACAGGCTTTCAATCAGTGCTATTCCGCTTTTTGTTTTAAACAGTTTTTTCTTAACTGAAGAAATCTGATCTGCACTCATTGCATCTTCAAAGATGTTAACTATAAAGTCTGCTTCTATGAGGATTTGATAATCAATCCCTTCAATATTATTGTACGTATGATGATGAGCGATGAGAAATGAAATCCGGTCCAGAACGTCCTCCGGTAATGACAGAGGAGACAGAAGATCCCTTGCAACAGGAGGTCCTTCTATTTCCTGATAGTTTCCTGCACACGAATTATATTTTTTTTCGGCATTGTGAATGCCTATGTCGTGTAAAAGTGAAGCAGCCTCAATTATAAAAATTTCTTCATCAGTGCAGGCCTCAGAGTGTGCAATAAAGGACGCAAACGAAAATACTTTAAGCGCATGATTAATGCGCGGCACATCGCTCCCATTGTAGGAAATCAAGGCCTTTGTAACGGCAGTTATTCTATTCAATTTCAGCTTCCTTAATCATTTTTTCGGTTCTACGGCTGCTTAAAAAACCTATTGCAGACATAAGAGCTGGAAAAAGGATAATCCATAAAACCGCTGTAATCAAGGAAGTTTTCAAGGATACTACAATATAGTCAGTTGACAGATCTTTATTGCTTATAATCTGAAAAATAAAGTATATACAGAAAAACAATAATGCAGAAAACAAATATGCGAAAAATGCTTTCAGCTTTGATTTCTTTTTACCCGTGGTGTCTGATAAAACCATCCCGGAAGGAATAGAACCTAGACGTATAAGGAAAAAGAGGTGGACAATTCCTCCTCCTAGAAAAAATAACATTGAAAAAATACTGATATCAAGTCTGTCGAATACAAGCCCGAACAACATACCCAGAAATAAACAAAATAACACAAAGACAAAACTGTAGTTCCCAGCCTTATCTATACCGGACCTCAAACGCTCATCGCTATTATACAGCGGGCCGAACAGAAGCCTATTCAGTGTATCAGTCTTATTTTTCTTCATAACTTTCCTCCCAGAATAATTCATCGAGTGTCTTATGCAGTTCTTTTGCAATCTTAATGCATAGATTGAGCGTGGGATTATAACAGCCCGATTCAATGAGCCCTATAGTCTGCCGGGTTACACCAACCTTTTGAGCCAAATCTTCCTGTTTTAATTCCAGCATCAGCCGTGCAGCTTTTACCTTATTCATAGAGAAATTGTAATATATAACTAACCTCATGTCAATTATATATTACATACAAAATTTTAATCAAATATCGTGGGATAATCCGCACTCCTGCTATGTTTTGTTCCATTACATTGCGTCTATGATACTTAGTCACGAAAAGTGCATCATCAGCTCATACTATGAATAATCAATTTATATTTTCTTTATTACGCAGCTTTTTTCTTTCCCGCTGCAATAAGCAGGATTAGAAGCAGAACCGGAAACACGATGCCCGCTAACACACCGGTGTTTAAGTTTCCGCCTGAGGCGCTCGAAACGAGACCGACAAGGGTTGGTCCGCCGCCGCAGCCAAGATCGCCAGCAAGCGCCAGAAAAGCAAACATTGATGTACCGCCGTTTTTTATGAGTTTAGAGGCCGTACTGAATGTTCCCGGCCACAAAATACCGACCGATAAGCCGCACAAGGCGCAGCCTATAAAACCGAGAACCGGGAAGGGAGAAAATGAAATGAGAAGATAAGAGCCAATACAGAGCACAATACTCAATTTCATAAAACGCGCAAGATTTATTTTATCGCCGTATTTTCCATAATAAAGCCGTGAAAGTCCCATCATGAGCGCAAATAAGCTAGGACCGGCTAAGTCCCCGATGGTTTTACTAACACCTAAGCCCCGTTCTGCAAACACAGACGCCCACTGACTCACGCCCTGCTCGCTTGCACCTGCACAAACCATCAATACAATAAGAAGCCAAAAAGCCTTTGTTTTAAATAATTCCTTTAGAGTTAAGCTTTTTTCACCATCTGCAATAAGATGATTAATTGGAACCTTTGCAAAGAAAAAGATATTTGCCAGAGGAACTAAGGCCCAAAAAAAAGAAAGAAACATCCAGTTGACAGTGCCGAAAAGCACAAAGAAGAGTGTCGAGATGAGCACTACACCTACATGACCCCAGCAGTAAAACGAGTGAAGGAGGCTCATCGCCTTTTCTTTATTATCAGTAGGACTAGCTTCCACTATAGGGCTTATAAGCACTTCCAAAAGTCCGCCTCCCACGGCATACACTACAACTGCAATAAAAAGCCCAATTGAAGGATCTGAAAAAAATGAAGGAAGCACAGGAAGCAAAACCAGACCCAAGGCAGAGAAAATGTGAGCCAGAACGACCGACACTCGATAGCCGATTTTATCAATAAACAGAGGAGACAAAAGATCTGTGATGAGCTGCACCGAAAAGTTAAGCGTTATGAGCAGTGTAATTTTTGCAAGCGGTATATTATAGCTTGTCTGAAAGGTGAGAAACAACAGCGGTGCAAAATTGTTGATAATTGCCTGAACAATGTAGCCCGTAAAACAGGCGTAGACGGTATGTTTGTAAGTAAGTTTCATAGTTACCCATAATGATATAGTTCTGTGTAGAAATCAAGCATTCATTCCGGCTTTTTTTGCTTTCTTTTGTCCGGTATTTTACTCATACCTCAGCGCTTCACAGGGATCGAGTTTAGATGCTCTTCTTGCCGGTAAAAAACCGAAAGCAAGTGAGACAAGCACCGAGAGTAAAAGAGACAAAGGTAAAGCTCCGGGAGGAACAAGAGCCGGCCATTGAGATACACGCGACACAATTTGAGCAATGATGTATGCCAAGACAACACCCCCTAAACCGCCGGAAAGACAAACAGCCAGCGACTCAAGCAGAAACTGCTGTCCTATCCATGAACCTCTTGCCCCCAGTGCTTTACGGGTTCCTATTTCTCTCGTTCTTTCTTTAACTGATATAAGCATGACGTTCATAACACCAATTCCTGCAACAATGAGAGATAATCCTGCTACAACTGCAATAAACGTTGTAACTAAGCCGGTCATAAGAGACACTTCTTCTATCGCGCTTTTTCCGGACTCAACTCTGAATTTATTTACTCCTTCGCCCCAGTATCCGTGATTCCGTGCAAACACGGCTAAAATAGCCTTTTCGGCCCTGTCTATAGTTTCTTCAGACTCAGCTTCTGCAAGAATATTCCATGCTCTATTTTGACCGCCGAACCTTGTTGCGGTTGAATAAGGGACAAATAATGTCCCGTTATTTGTATTATCATAATTTGAAAAACCGGAAAACAGACTCGTTTCTTCTTTCTTAAGAATTCCTATAACTTCTACCTCGCCAAAGCTTCCTATTGTAATTCTCTTTCCCAAAGGGTCTTCATAATCATGAGATCCCGGTTTCCCAAAAAGCTTGTCGGTGAGGTTTGCTCCAAGGATTGCAGCCCTTCTCTTTTGTACATCATCTTCTGCATTAAACATTCTGCCCCTTTCAAGCTGCAGTTTTTCCATAGGAAAATAATCTGATGAAACACATACAAGACGTGTTACATTTGACTTATTGCCGTAGCCGGCTTGAAATTGGAACTCAGATAAAGGACTCACACCCCTTACAAGTCCGGTCAAATTCTTAATATCTTCAATATCTTCATCTGTTATTGTTTCGGGAGAATCAACGTAATTAGTTTCCCACAAGTAGCGCCAATTTGCAGAAATACTTAAACTGGTCGGGCGTCCGTAAGAACCCATCTCTTTCATAATGATTGTCTTTAATCCCTGCCCTGCTGCAATTACGCAGACAACAGCTGTAACGCCGACAAGAAGACCAAGAGCGGCAAGCAGGGCTTTTCTCATATTCGAAGCCAGTGAATCAAGAGCCTCTGAGGCAATGTACTTTATATTCATTATTCCCTCGCCAGTGCTGTTACAGGATCAAGCGCTGCCGCACTTTTTGCAGGTGTTATACCAAAAAAAAGCCCGACTCCAGCGCTCACAAGTACTGCAATAATTATTGCCTGAGGCGGCATAACATACTGCCATTTTGAAACAAGAGACACAATCTGTGTTATTCCTATTCCAAGCACAATACCAATAATGCCTCCCGTCAAGCAAAGAAAAAGAGACTCTATAAGAAACTGACTCAAAATATCGCCTGAGCGCGCGCCTATGGCTTTTCGAATACCTATTTCACGGGTGCGCTCGGTAACAGCCATGAGCATAACATTCATAATTCCTATTCCGCTTACTAACAAAGAAATTCCTGCTATAAACGCTATTACTCCGGTTACTGCAGAAAAAATTGTCCGTATCATTTTGAGTGCGCTTTCAATGACTTCAATTTTAAACCTGCATTGATCGTTTACCTTTCCATAGGTGCTGTTCAAATAATCTTCTATGTTCTTTGCCGTACTGCTTACAGCATCAACCGAAGAAGCGCGAATCATCAATTCAAATACTTTAGGCGATCCGAACCATGTCCAGTCAATCGTTCTTTCAAGCACCGAGTATGAGAGGAAAACCGTATTTCTGTTTGCTCCGTCGCTTAAAAGCGCTTCCTTCTCAGGATATTTGAGTACTCCTACTACGGTATAATCAAATCTTCCAATAGTTATTTCAGAACCGAGAGCATCCCCCTTGGGGAAAAACTGTGAGGCATAATCCTCTGTTAAGACACAAACTTTTGCTAATGTATCTTCATCGCCTTGATTAAGCGTTCTGCCTGCAAGAAGTTCCCGCGGCCACATATCCCAGTAATGAGGATCAACACCGTATATTCTTCCTTCCTCACTGACCGTTCCCTTCGTTATTTTGTAGCGTTCATTATTTGTACGGACAAAGAGTGTATTTCTGTTTTTTAAGCGGAGTGCCTCCACATCTTTATTAGTCATATAAATCGGGCGCGCCATATAATCAGAAAGTTCCCAGTTGTTATACACGACAATAAGCCTCGCCCCAACACTGTCAGCCTGATCTATGAACTCGTGACTCATCATGGCCCCGGAAGCAATAACGGCAACAACAGAGGCTGTCCCTATTATCATTCCTAAAAGCGACAAAAATGTGCGCAGCTTATTGTGCCGTATTGAGTCTGCCGCCTCATTGATGCCTTCCATTATGGTCATAAAATAATCCTCTTATCGGGCGTCACGTGTTCATCAGAATTTATAAGCCCGTCGCGGATATGCACAATACGGCAGGCGTGGAGAGCAACATCGTACTCATGCGTAACCATGACAACCGTGGAACCTGCAGTATTTAAACTTTGAAAAAGAGCCATAATATCTTCACCTGTTTTTGAATCAAGGTTTCCTGTCGGTTCATCGGCAAAAAGGATTCGGGGATTAATTACAAGAGCGCGGGCTATTGCAACACGCTGCCTCTGGCCTCCCGACATTTCATTAGGACGGTGATGAGCCCGGTCTGTTAAACTGACTCGGTCCAGGGCCTCAAGCGCCATTTTTTTCCTCACTGCAGGTTTTATTCCTGCATAAATCAGCGGCAGTTCAACATTACGTAATGCGCTCATTCTTGGAAGCAGATTAAAAGTTTGAAACACAAATCCTATTTTCCGGTTTCGTATATCGGCAAGATTATCATCAGAAAGAGAAGCTACATCTTCATTGTCAAGAAAATAAGATCCCGCTGTCGGCCGGTCAAGGGCGCCGATGATGTTCATCAATGTAGATTTACCGGAACCCGAGGGACCCATTATTGCAATGAACTCGCCCTCTGTTATTGTTAAATCTATGCCCCGTAATGCTTCAACTTCCGTTTTACCCTGCAGATATTTTTTGCATATATTTTGAAGCTGAATCATAGCCCTATGTTCTCCTTCAAAACCTTCATGCCTTCGCTGAGCATCATCGTCATATCGGATACAACAACATCACCCTCTTCAAGACCTGATAATACCTCAAGAGAGCTGACCGTACTCAAACCTGTTTCAATTTCTCTTCTCTGCAGCGTATACAACACAGCAGACTCAGATTCTTTATTCTCTGATGAATCTAAGACGGCAGTTGAGGCAGCATCAGACTCTGCATCTGATAGTGCATCCGGAACGGCAAGCCACACTGCATACGGCGAAGTTCCGGGGATCAGGGAAGAAGCTGGTATTATGAGACAGGAAGAATTGAGTACAGAAACTATGCGGGTTACACAGGAAGCGCCTGTTCTTATGGGAAAGGATCCTGCATCAATTAAGGCAACCTGAACCCTGCATACTCTGCCGCCGCCTTCGTTCATAATACTTGGCCAAATTCTTCTAACCCTTCCTTTTATTTCTGTTCCAAGCAATGAATCGGTCGTAACCGCTGCAGCCATGCCTTCTTTTATTTTACCAATATCAACTTCATCAACAAACACTTCTGCAATAATCGATGAAAGATCCTCAATTTTTGCAACTATAGACTGAATAGTCAGCCGGTCTCCCACCGAAGCACCTATCTGTGTCACAACACCGGCCGATTCAGCCTTAATAACACAGCCCTCGAGCGCTCTTTGTGCAGCTTCTACAGCAATAAGCGCCCGCTTGTACGACGGTGTCTGCTTAATAAAGACGTCATCTTTTTGAGCATTAAGAACCGGAGTCTTATCTGACCCCAAGCCCTGTGCAACACGAAGACGGTCTTCGGCATTCCTACATGCAAGCCTGGCAGAATTCTGCTGCTCAAGAATTTTTTTATAATCTTCTTCTGCAAGACCGTCCACTTCGCGAAGTTTTTCTGCCGACGCAGCTGCCCGTGCCGCCTGATCCAGTGCAAGAGACGCTCTTTGTATGTCGCTCCGCATTGCTGAAAATTCAAGATACAAGGATCTGCTTATTTCTTCGAGGGCAATTTGAGCCGAGGTCAAAGCTTCCCGTGCATCCTGCTCATCAACAAGGGCAATAATATCCCCTTTTTTTACGGTGTCACCCGGTTTAACAAGAACGTCCTTGACAACACCATTTGTTTTACTTGAAACAACGGAATATGAATCCGCTTGAAAACTTCCCGATGCCGATATTTTCTCTTCCAATGATTCTTTTACAACAGATGAAAGAGGAACAGACATAACAGATGTGCTGTTTGCTCTGTTTATAAATATAAAAGCTAACACTCCTGCTATAAGCACTAATGCAATAATTACAATTGTAAGCCCTCTTTTCTTACCTTTCTTCATGTGTCTCTCCTGTGTGTTTTATGCCGAACAAGTCTTCCGGATTCATCCCAAAATACGTATATACCGATAATGCGGCTTTAAATCGTGAAATTCCTTCATCTTTTAATGCAGATTCTGCCTCAAGAACAGAAAGAAAAGCCCTGTCTTTATCAAGTGCTGTAGCTGTTTCTGTTTCATAGGCGCGTTCAACCTCTTTGTAGCGGGTCTTAGTCTGCGCAAGTATTTGAGAGCGCAGCCGTTCTCTTTCACATGATGTCTCATATTCATCCATTAAACTCTGCCCCTGCTGAGTACTGTTCTGTCTAGCTGATAATTCTTCCTGCACAGCTGCTTCCTGCTTCAAAAGTGCTGCTTCCTTTCTAAGCTTTTGTGCACCCGCAGGAAGAGGAATTGAAACAGAAAGCGAAGCAGACCACGAAGGATCCGAATTCAGTCCGTCTGTTTTTACAAAGGTATTTGGAAACCCGGCTCTTCCGGACAGTGAAAGAACAGGCGCATACTGAGCTCCGGTTAGTACGCTGTTCATCCGTGCAGCAGTAACCTGCAATTCTGAAAGCTGAATATCGCTCGGAGTACCGGAAATTTTTCTTAATTCTTCGGGTCCAATGTGCGGGGGAACAGTAAGGCCGGATATGTCTATACCTTCTATTCCTGTAGCAGAGGAAAGCCGTACTGAATATAGATTAAAAAGGTATTGTAATTCCTGTACCGATATTCTAACCTCATCACAGGCTTTTTGAGCACTGTCAAACACCGAAAAACCGGTGTTGCCGGATTCCCATTGAATTTTTGCAATTTCTGCTTCTTTTTCTGCAAGAACAAGCCGTCTTTGAGCAAGCTGCAGTTTTCTTGAAAGGGATTCAGCATCGAGGGCGAGCCGTAATACAGCATCCAATACAGACAATTGTCTTTTTTCTGCTGCAGTTTTTGCCTGGACATAAGGAGCTTCAATGCTCACAAAGACCGCAGCCTCCGTTAAAGACTGATCAATAAATTTCCCGTTAACAAAGACAGGAATACTTGCAGATGCGCTGATACCAAGATTGTCTGTCTTAATATTCTCGCCAAAGGAAACTGAATAATCAGAGCCTGCCTGAATCTTTGCACCTGCAGGAGCCTGAAATCCGGCATTTATTCCGGCTCCGGCGGCAGGAGTTATGACAGGATCAGAAAATGCTGTACCCTGTACACCGCCCTGCGCAGTCACAGAACCTGAAAATATTTTTTCTCTTCTATCCGCTTGAACTTCTGCAAATGCTGTCTGAGCGGAGATCACCGCACTAACATAATCCGGATTTTTTTCTTTAACAGACTCTAATATTTGTCTTAAGTCCTGTATTTGACCAAAGCATAGCGTAAAAGCCAGCAGGAACAACACTATACCAATACGTTTTTTCAATTTTCGAGCTCCCTATATTATTTAATGTACTTTCATTTCTTACATAAACAAATCGTTCATATATCAGTTACACATCATTAGTGTATTATACTACTAATACACTAATAGTCAATATATATTATTCACTTTTTACTTGATGAATTCGCTAAAGTACCTGATAATAGAGGTGAGAGCAATAAACATCAAGGTGATATTTTGGATACTGAATCTGCAGAAAATGAAAAAAGAGGACCTCCCCAGGATTTGGGTCGAAAGGTCTTTTTTGTTTATCCCCCCAGCGTTGTAAGAGAAGAACTTATAACCCGCCTCATAGACAATGAATACGAAACATATATGATTAAAGATATTAAAAGAGCAGAAATACTTCTCGAAAAGTATCCTACTTCAATCTGCTTCGTTAATATTGACACAGGAATGACAGAGCCCGAGTGGGAATTATGGATCCGAAAAATTATGAGGGAGCCAAAATTTTCAGGAGTGGGCATTGGTATAGTTTCCTACAACAATAACGACCGGCTGCAGAAAAAATACCTCATGGATATTGGAATACAATGCGGGTACATTAAGCTCAAACTTGGAAGAGATGAAAGTATAAAAATTCTCCTTGCTACACTTAAGGCAAACGAAGCGAAGGGCAGGCGTAAGTATGTTCGTGCAGACTGCTCAACAGATACCCTGACCAGTTTTAATTTTACTCATGGAAGACTTACCGTTACCGGCAAAATACTCGACATTAGTGTTATAGGATTTTCCTGTATACTCAATCCTGATCCGAATATTGCAAAAAATACGCTCCTTGAGGATGTCCAGTTAAAACTTAGAGCCAGCCTCCTACGCACAAACCTCATAGTCTTTGGAATGAGACCGATGGGCGACAGAACACTCTATATAATTCTTTTCCCGCCCACTCTTGAGAACCATCAAAAGAATAAGATAAGAATCTATATTCAGAGTGCTTTACAGATTTTTATAGAACAGGACTGCAACGAAGCTTTAAAAAATATGCCGAAAGAAA
>ERZ795049.3775-NODE-3775-length-15696-cov-7.315389_pt1 | contig 15696 bp, 12 predicted proteins | sample MGYA00375133_ERZ795049 | MGnify/ENA primary metagenome ERZ795049 (study PRJEB30178, sample SAMN05720147) | activated sludge metagenome | isolation source: anaerobic digester from wastewater treatment plant | place: Japan | collected 2015-04-20 ...
ATTCCAATAATCTACAGAACCAACCATAGCAAGAAGTTGTCCAGTTTTAGGATCTATAACCACCATAGAGCCATTATGTACATTATATCTTTTTGCATTATCTACACCTTTGGCAATCTCTTCTTCTGCTATCTGCTGAATAGAGTAATCAAGAGAGGTTGTAACTTTTAATCCACCTCTTTCAACACGATCTACACCAAATTCTTTCTCTAAAAGGCTCTTAACATAGAAAACAAAATGTGGAGCTTTAATATCAATTCTCTTTGTGTTGTAAACCAATTCTTGGTCCTTAGCAGCTTGTATCTCTTCCTCTGTAACACCAGTCAGATTCTTGTGTTTTAACATCTGGTCTAACACATAAGTTTGTCTTACTTTTGCTAAATCTGGATTAGTACCGTACAAAGGAGAGTAGATTCCTGGACTCTGTATAAGACCAGCAATTAGAGCACTTTCTGCAAGATCCAAATCTTCTACATTCTTTCCAAAATATGCATTTGCTGCAGCTTCAAATCCGTAGTTAACACCTCCCAAAGGAATCTCATTCATATACATCTGTAAAATCTCATCCTTAGAGAAAGACTGTTCTACCTGCATTGTAATCAAGACCTCTTTAATCTTTCTTGAGTATGTTTGCTTGTAGGCTTCCTCTCCTAGAACATCATACAAAATTGTTGTCTTAACCAATTGCTGTGTAATTGTACTTGCACCTCTAACAACTGTTCCAGCTGTAAAATTCTGTATTACTGCTCTCGCAATACCCATGTAATCAACACCTTTATGCTGGTAGAACTCAATATCCTCAGCTGCTAAAACAGCCCATTTTGTATGCTCTTGCACCTTATCTATTGAAACAAACTCTCTGTTTTGATCCCCATATACTGTATAAAGAAGCTTCCCATTTCTATCAAAGATCTGTGTACTCTGGTCGGAAGTTCTCTCAACTAGCTCATCTGGAGAGGGTAGGGAACTTTGCAAATTTTTAAGATACAGACCCAAGCCAAGTAAAGCAATACAAACCAAAAAGAACCCGACACCAACAAAAATATATAGTGCTTTTTTGAACTTCTTTTTGGAAGGTGTCACTTTTCCTGCTGTATTAGGACCTTGGTTTGACTTTGTTCTTTTATTAATATTCGTTGAATTATACTTCTTGAAGTTGTTATATCTCGCAAAATCCATCCTTTTGAGAAATCTATCGCTAGATGTAGATCCATTTCTCCTTCTAGAACTATTCGTTATACCTACACTATATCTCATTGAGAATCTTACATTAATTAATACTTTAATATATCTGAATTGACTTAAACTTTCAAGCCTGAATAATTACTTTCTGTAATCTTTTTGTAAGGTTGTTGGCTTTAAAATATTTAGGTATGAAAAATCTCAAACAAACAAGATTTTTAGTTCTTTCTAACTCACAATCTTTTTGTCAGATTGTAAGAGAGAATATACAACAGTATGGAACGATTCTACATTGTAAAAACATATCTTCGGCCATAGGAAATATTGAAGAAGATCACCTTTTAGCCATCATTATAGATAGTAACATAGAAAGAACAGATTGTTTACAATACAATACTCTTTTTCTTACAATTTTTAGAAAGAATTACTCTGACTTAACAATTATTTTCCTCGAAGAAATTACTCAATCTGACATTTTAAAATATTATAGATATTGTATCCAAAATCTTTTTTCTGTCTCTAGTATTAATATCTTTCTTGTTCCAACTATTGCGAGAATTCTTCATTTAATACCAGAACCAGATGGGGTTGTTCTTAAGGATAGGGGAATTTCTCTCTATTTGAATTGTAACTATGTTATATACAAAGGATGTAAGATATTTCTAACTAAAACTGAGATGCTGATCTTACAATATCTTCTTAAGAAAAATTCTGTCTGCAGTAAAGAAGAGTTAATCTATCATCTGTCTAATACAATCGGTAAAGAAATCTCTCTGGCATATTTAACTGTCAATATATCTCGGTTGCGCAAAAAAATATTTAAACATACAGGTGTGAATCTGGTAAAGAACAGAAATGGTTTTGGATATTATATATCTGTTTAAATTTTCTTTTTCCAACTGACTATCTTGTTTAATGCTTCAATTGGAGTTAGGTTATCCAAATCAAGCGATTGTATTTCTTTTTCAATCTCGGAGTCTTTAGCAGTAAATAGTGGATACTGAAATCCTGAATTACCGTTTTTGCCAACACCTTTTGTTGAATTCAGTACATTAATATCTCTTAGCTCATTTTTTTTGACAAACATACTCTCTTGTTCGAAGCTTTCCAGTATTTCGTTGGCTCTATTAATCACCTTGTTTGGTAGGCCAGCCATTTTTGCAACATATATTCCATAACTTCTGTCTGTACCACCCTTGATAATCTTCCTTAAAAATATGACTGTACCTTCTTCTACATTTTCTTCAACCATGACATTGTAGTTTTTTACACTCTCTGGATATTTTTCCTCTAGCTTGAGAAGCTCATGATAGTGTGTAGCAAAAAGTGTTCTAGCTTGAACCTCTGTGATTAGATACTCTGCTAGTGCCCAAGCTATGCTTACACCATCATAAGTACTAGTGCCTCTACCAATTTCATCAAGAACAATTAAGCTGTACTTGGTTGCATTGTTTACAATATTTGCAGCTTCGTCCATTTCTACCATGAAGGTACTTCTCCCTCTTGCTAAGTCATCTGATGCTCCAACTCTTGTAAATATTCTGTCTACTAGAGATATCTTTGCACTATGTGCTGGTACAAAGCATCCAATTTGTGCCATGAGAATAATAATAGCAACCTGTCTAATATATGTGGACTTCCCAGACATATTTGGTCCTGTTAGAATGCACATACGGTTTTCTTTGGAATCCAATTCTGTGTTATTAGAGATAAATTCCTCCTCTACAATATTCTCAATAATAGGATGTCTTCCCTTCTCAATCATGATAATTCCATCTTTTTCACCCATTTCAAAGATCTCTGGTTTACAGTAATTGTTCTTGTGTGCAACATATGCAAAATTAGCAAGTACATCTATATTTGAAAGATAATTAGAGTATTTTTGCAAATCATTTAATACTGGAAAGAATGAATCTCTAAATTCACAGAACAGATTATATTCTAATGTACAAACTTTCTCCTGAGCATTAAGAATAATATTCTCTTTCTCTTTAAGCTCTTCAGTAATATATCTTTCTGCATTTACTAGAGTTTGCTTCCTAATATATCTCTCTGGGACCTTTTCTTTTTGTGCATTTGTAACTTCTATGTAGTACCCAAAGACATTGTTAAAGCTAATTTTCAAAGAAGGTATACCTGTGTCTTTCTTCTCCTTTGCTTCGAATTCTGCTAGCCATGTTTTACTATCTCCTGCAAGTGATCTTAATTCATCTACCTCTTTGTTAAATCCTGTCTTTAATATGTCTCCTTCTAAGATTGTGAGTGGGGGAGAGTCAGAAATTGTTTTTTCTATTTTTTCAATTAATCCTTTTACTAATTTCTCGTCAATGTCAAAAGATATATTGAAATCTTTTTTTAGAATATCTGTAATCTCTAAGAAGTTCTTCAGAGAAAGTTGTAACGAATTGAAGTCTCTAGCATTAACTCTTCCAAGACCAATTTTCCCAACAATACGCTCTACATCTCCTATTTCATTTAATTTCTCTCTAATTTGTTCTAGACCATTTCTGTTTGCAAATAATTTGTCTACTTTATCTAATCTTTCCTCAATACTTTTTTTGTCTAACAATGGATTTAAAATCCATGAGAAGAGTAATCTCTTACCCATTGGAGTAGAGGTCTCATCTAATATACTTAGCAAAGAGTTGGATATATCTCCAGAGTAGGCATTTCTAATTAATTCTAGATTTCGTATAGTGGCCTTATCTAGTATCATTGTATTGTCTATACTAATCTTCCTTGGCTTCTGGATATGTTTTGGAGACATTAGCTGTGTCTCTTTGATATATTCCAAAACCATAGCAACAGAAACTACTTCCAAGGTTTCATTTTCTAAACCTAGATTTTCAATGCTTTTTAAATCAAAAAAATCTTTACATACTTCTTCAGAGTACTCTTTCTTTCGCAGCCCTTTGGAAACAAAATGTACTGGCTTATCATCAAATTTAAAATTCTCCTCTCCTTCTACAAGAAGAATTTCTTCTGGATCATACGAGGTAAGTATTCTGCTTGCTAAATCTTTTTTGTTGTTTCCAGATACTAAGAGAAACTCTCCAGTAGAGACATCACAGAGAGCAACAGAGGTAAAGTCTTTTTCTTTGAAGAATGCAGCAAGGTACTGGTTTTTAGAACTTTTTGCTCTTTCTCCATCTAGAGTTCCTGGGGTAACTATTCTTGTTATGCCTCTTTTAACTATACCTTTAGCAAATTTAGGATCTTCTAATTGGTCAACTACAACTACACAGTAACCACTTTCTATGAATTTGGGTAGGTACTGGTCTATGGCCTTGTGTGGAAATCCTGCAAGTGGAGTAGGGTTGTTTTTTTTGTCTCTGGTCGTAAGGGTAATGTTTAATACTTTAGAGGTAATTTTTGCATCTTCACCAAATGTTTCAAAGAAATCTCCCATTCTGTAAAGTAGTATTTTATCTGGGTATTGTTTCTTAAAACCCAGATATTGTTTCATCATAGGTGTATCTTCCATGTGAGAAAAAGTATATCACGAAAAGGGATATTTAGACTACAGGTTATTTACCTAGTATTAATTTTGTTTCTTCATCTGAGACTGCTTTTCTTGCTTCTACGATATCCTCTGGTAAAACAGCAACTCCATACACTCCTGATTGAACACAGAACCTTAAAAGAGAATTACTATCTTCTACTATAACGATGATTTTAGCTTCTCTGTCTTTTACAACTTCTATAATATTCTCAACTACCTTAAACACACTATTTCTTCCTAAGTCATACTTAGCATTCTTGGCATCTAGTTTAATACCTTGCATCTGTTTAACAATTCTTGGCATGTTAAGAATTAAGCCATCTATCTTCGTAGCCACAATTTCATCTGCAAGTATAACTTCAGATGGGTTATCCAGTATTGCATAGATACTAAAGGATGAACTTCTTCGAAGTTTCTCTCCTAAAAGAATCTTTTTGAACTCTTTCATAATATCTTCATTCATTGGAGCATGTATACCCAATGATACATTTCTTTTCTTGTATATATTTCTAACTCTCTTTACTATCTTAAGAACTCGTCTTAACATCTCTAAATTATTTATATAGTGTGTTCCACCAAAGACCTCATCTGAAAGAGCATTGTTTTCAAACTCTTTTCCTCCAACAAGAGCTTTAAATTGACCAACAGTACCAGAGCCTATCGAAAGAACTACTTCATCACCCTGTGCTAAATCTACATATTCTAATATCTTCTCAGATATCTTAGTAGAGTAATCTACAAATTTCTTCTGTTCTACATGTGAGAGTATATGTCTTCCATCTGCGAGCATTATTTCATCTAAATCTACATAGACAATACCATTTGAATTTCCAACCTTGTCTAACATATCCTTAGCAGGGAGAGTACACATGGAGAAGACTTTTGTAGCAGAGGGGGAAAGAGTAGTATCTCTTGGAATTAGAAGACTTGGCTTCTCCTCCTCAACCTTTACCTCTTCGTCCTTCTTCAAAAGATCTACACTTACAACACTCCCATCTCCGTATGCTTCTACAACGGGATGTAGCGTTTCTTCTTTTCTTTCTACCTCTTTGTATATACTGCCAGTATTTCCATCTACTCGAACCATATCCCCATCCTTAAGAATTTCAGATGCCCCTTGGGCTCCAACAATTGCTGGTATCTTGCATTCTCTACAAAGAATAGCTGTGTCGCTTGTTAATCCTCCTGTTTCCATGATGACACCTCCACAGGAGATAATCATGGATTCCATTTCAGAGGAATATCTCTTTACAAGTAAAATATCACTACTGTTAAATTGTCTATTTACAAATTCATCTACCACTGTGATTTTCCCAACTGCAATTCCAAAACTTGCCCCTATACCAGAGAGAACAAAATCACTACGCTCAGTTTTGTTTTCTCTAATCTCTTCTGTCTTTTGCTTTGCAACACTTACTAGCTTTTCAAAATTGTTTACTGCCTCGTTGCTACTCTTTTGAACAATTCTCTGAGCCTCAGACATAGCCTGAGAGAGAAGCATCTCTTCGCTACGATACCTCTCTAGGAGTGCAACAACTACATCTCTTAGTGTTCTCTTTGCCATACTCATATCTCCCACTGTAATTCTGTCTCTGTGCTCTGCAAACAGTGGTTTGTTCTGTAAAACCCATACTTTACCACCAGAGATTACCCATTCTACATTCTGAACTTCTCTAGATTTGTTCTCAATTATTAAAGCAATCTTAGATATCTCTTGCATGTCCTTGTCATTTAACTTCTGCCTATGACTCCAAGCATTAGAAATTTTAATCTTCTCCTCATTGCCTCTTGCACCTTTCCCTCTGTTCATTGTTCTAACCTTCATCCACTCCTGTGGAGCTATGTGTTTTTCTACAATACTTAAATCTCTCTTGTTAAGCGTATATGAATCTGGTGTAACTTCTCCAAGGGATATGACATCTCCAAGACCATAAACAGCCTCTATACTTAGCTTACTTTCATCTTGTGTAATTGGGTCAATTGTAAATACTACGCCAGAGATTTCGGATTGAACCATCTTTTGAACTACAACAGACAGTTTGACCTCTGACAAATCTACATCCATCTTGGAGGCATATGCCACAACATCATCTGTAAACAGAGATGCATATACCCTTTTTACTGCATCCAAAAGATCTGCAAAATGTCTGACATTTAATTCAGTAGCAAATATTCCACTAAAGGAGACCTCTTTGTTTTCAGGAAATACTACAGAAGATCTTACAGAAACCCAAGCATCTGAAAATCCTGAGAGTCTTGTATATGCACTTAAAATTTCTTCTTCAACCTCTTTCTCGAAATTGTTTTTCAAAAAGGCTAATTCAATCTCTTCTCCCTCTGGATTTCTGCCTTTCTCAAGTAATTTCTTCTCTTCAGAAGAGAGTGCTTTAACACAGAAATCTAAAAATACTTTACTGGAAATAACAAAAAAATCTGGAACTGGAACATCCATATCCTTAAGCTGAAAAAGGCTTAATCCTTTTCTACCAACTCTATTTTCATTTAAATCTTTAGATGAGAAATCTTCAAAAAAGAATACATTGCTCTTTTTTACATCGGTATTTTCCATTCGTATATTGGGCAGTTAAATAATGGTTATATACTACTTAAACGATACCTTTAGCTTTTAATTTTTGCAAGTCTATGTAAAATTCGTAAACTATTTTTGCCAAAACCATAACGGGTACTGCTATTAATGCTCCAACAATTCCGAAGAGGAGTAGGGCACTTACTACACCAAGCATAACTATGACTGGCTTAATACCAACTGCATTTCCCATAATTCTTGGCACTATGAAGTTATTCTCTATTTGCTGATACACAATTGAAACTATAATTATAATGATTGTCCCGACAGGTCCAACCGTAATTAAGGCAACAATTATTGCTGGGATAAGTCCAATTGTTGCACCAACATTTGGAACTGCATCAAGAAGTGCTATGAAAACAGCCAGAGGAAGTGCAAATGGAACTTTAACAATGGAAAGTATTATTAATCCGACAATTCCAGCGATTGTACTTACCGTTATTTGTCCAAGAATCCATTTTCCTAATTTTTTCTGTACATCTACAAACAATTTCTTTACCCTCTCTCTTTTTTCGTCTGCTGTAATTCTAATTAGTCCAAACTCTAAGAGGGAATCGTATTCTAATACCATATACACAGAAAAAATCAAAGCTGTAATAACAAGTGTTGTAGTACTAAAGAATGAAGAAAGTGCATCTGTTATACTTTTAAAACCATCCGCCGCAGGAAGATTCTTGAAGAAATCTGTTACATATGTTGAGACTGCATTTGCATCTAATGAAAGACCACCAAAAGAAATTCCCTTGAAATTTGCAACCTCTTGAGAAATCCAAGTTGGGAACACTGCTATAAACTCTGATAGCTGATTTATGAAAGGTATTATAACGATTGAGAATAATCCTAAAAATACCAAAATCCCAAGAAAATAGGTAAGGAATACAGACCAACCTTTAGATATTTTCTTACTCATAAACCAATCTACAACAGGCTTTGCCGCTGTCATAAATATGAATCCTAAGAATACAAAAATAACTATTCTTGAAAGCTGTTTACCCCAGAATATTACTGCAAGAAGTAAAAGAAAAAGCAAAATTATCTTCCAAGAGAACTCTACAACAACAAGAGGTCTTCTATCTCCCTCTTTCCTTTGATAATCTAGAACCTCTGCGAGTTCTTTTCTGTTTTGAACTTCTTCTTTTAATTCTTTACTATTATCTCCAAAAGAAAATATTTTTTTCATTCAATATGTAAAAAAATTTACTGATATAATTATACCAATTATTTACTCACATGTACTAGAGAAAAGGGGAGTATTTAAACTCCCCTCTGAAAACTAAGCCTTTCTGTTTTTGTACAACAGAACTCCTGTACTTGAAAACATTCCAATCAAAGCCAAAATACCAAATAGTATCATCAATTTGTTTCCAAACAAAACAGACATTGCTTCATCTAATTCACCAGCAGCTACTGGGATGGAGGTATCGTCAACAGCCTCTCCATTAACACTACTGTCTTCTGAGTATATTACTCTAACTTTCTCCTCTACCTTTGTCTCATTTCCAGCCTCATCTTTAAGCTCTATGTTAAATACATTTGGTCCTTTCTCTAGAACTATTCCAGATATTTTGAAATTACCATTTTCATCACATGTTGCTCTGTAAAGTCCTGTTCCTCTTTTAACAGTAACCTCTGCATTTGGTTCTACAACTCCAGTTAAAGAGAATGTCTCAGTCCCAACCTCACTAGGATATTTAATCTTGGATATTGTAGGTGCTGTTTTATCTATGGTTACATAGAGGGTTTCTGAAACAGGAGAGATATACCTTCTTGGGAATCCCTTTACACCTGCAACTGTTACAGCATATTTACCCTCATCTACAAGATTTAGTGTATATTCATACGACCCATCTTTAGCAACTTTTACTCTTTCAATTTCTTCTCCATCTACATATATGAACACCTGGTCATATCCACTTGCAGAACCACGAATTACAACAGAATCTTCCTTTGTTAATTCATTTACACCTACCATCACAGGAGATTCATATGTAGTATTCATCTCTGGATTTCTATTATATTTAACAAACGAGTATATTCCAAAAGATATTAGGAGAACTCCAAGAACAATAAAGATTGTCCCAACTATTCTTGAGATTCTTTCTTGATCTTGGGGTTTCTTTATCTCTACCTTAGAGAGCATAGACTCCTTTTTCTTTGAAATATTTTTTGGTGCAGTTTGTATACTAGATTTAGATTTTTTCTTTGCCACGCTAAACCTATATTAAAATTTATATACCTTCTTCTTCTAGGATAGTATAATACATAAATTAATGCAACTATCTTTGACGATATGAGTAAAGGATTAAAAATAACAGTAACAGGGCTTCTTCTACTATTAGCAGTAGTTCCACTTGTATACTTCCTAGTATACCCAATCTACAATGATATCCTCATGAAGAAAAATTCTTTCGACATATATCGTTTTTCAAAACAGATTTCCATCAATCTTTTAACCAAAATATCTCCAAGTGCAGATGTATTTACACAAGAGGTTTTAGGTGCAGATAGTATAGAGGAATCTCTGAAAGCAGAAAATCTTGTCCTTAAAGACACTTTGTTGGAAGATACAAAAACAAAAGTAATCATAGAGTCTGCAAACATAGAGGGATACATATCTCAAGGTTTAAGCTCCGAAACCATGATGCGTGGCTTCTGGCATTTTCCCACCTCGGTATATCCCGGAACCAAAGGAAACTCCGTAATAATTGCCCATCGTTTTCAGTATCTACCTCCTGCAAAGAACACTTTCTTTAACTTAGACAAAGTAAAAGTAGGTGACAATATACTCATACAAGGAGAAGGAGGGGAGTACACTTACATTGTTACAAATATAAAAGAGGTAAGTCCAAATGACACATCCGTTTTGATGCAAACCGACGACTACAGAGTTACATTAATTACCTGTACTCCGCTATGGACTAACCATAAACGCTTGGTGGTAACTGCTAAACTAGACAAACTATACAAAAAAGTGTAGACTTTTCACACAAATTTACTAATTTAAATACCAAATACATGGAGAATTTTTACGAAAGAAAAGACATATCTAAAGATACAGTAGAATTAAAAATTACAATCCCTAAAGATAACTTCCAAGAGAGTTACAATATCCTTCTAAAAGACTATATCAAAGATACTAACTTGAAAGGTTTTAGAAAGGGTAAAGTCCCAACAGATCTACTCGAAAGTGATATGAAGAGTGGTTTAAAGATAGAGACACTAGACAAACTAGCACCTCTTTACATTAATACGGCAATACAAAAGGAAAATATTGCACCAATTGCACCTCCTACATACAAAGATTTGCCAAAGTTAGAAGATGGAGAGGATGTGGAGTTTACAATTGCAATTACAGTACTTCCAGAGTTTAAGCTTGGGAATATGAAAAAGATTAAGATTACAAAAGAAGAAGTAAATATTACAAACAAGGAGATAGATACCGCAATTGAAGATATTAAAAAGAACAGAGAAACAAAGGAAAAAGAGGTTAATGACAAATGGGCAGTAGAGATTGCGAAGATGTTAAAGATTGAAAAGATAGAAAATCTTGAATCACTAAAAAAATATATTAAAAAAATCCTAAAGGAACAAAAAGAACACATGCTAATACACAAGAGAGAAGAGGAAGCATTGGAACAAGCAATCAAACTTTCAAATATTGAGATACCACTTCCAGCTGTTCAGTTTGAAGCAAGTGAGCGAGAGCGATCTTTCATCCACGATATGCAACAGAGAGGCATTAAACCAGAAGAATTTATGAAAGCACAAAACATTACAATTGAGAAAATGAGAGAGCTATGGGAGAAGGATGCGAAAGAAGCTCTAGAAACAGATGTATTCTTAAAGATTTACAAAAAGGAAAACAAAATCTCTGTATCTGAGGCAGATTTAAATGAAAGAATAGAAGAGATAAAAAAGTCTGCACCAAAGGATAGAGATGCAAGTATATATGATAATCCTCAGTGGAGAGAGTATGTTCAATCTGTGTATGAGAAAGAGAAAGCTTTTGACCATTTTAAGAAAGAGGTTTTAGGAGATACACATAAAGATTAATTCAATCTTTTTAAAATATGTATTTAATACCAACAGTAATTGAAAAAGACAGAGATGGAGAGAGAGCATATGACATATACTCTAGACTTCTTAAGGATAGAATAATATTTGTAACTGGTCCAATTGAAACAGAGATGGCAAATACTGTAGTAGCACAACTACTTTTCTTGGAAAAAGAGAATCCTAAAGAAGATATACAGATGTTCATAAACTCCCAGGGTGGTCAGATTACAGCAGGTATGGCAATACTAGATACTATGAACTACATAAAGTGTGACATATCTACAATAGTGGTTGGTCTGGCAGCATCCATGGGTACAGTTCTTTTGGCAAACGGTACAAAGGGAAAGAGATTTGCACTTCCAAATAGTAAGATACATATTCATCAACCAATTGGTGGAGTAGAGGGTCAGGCTAGTGATATTGCCATAGAGGCAGAGGAGATTCTTAAAACCAAAAGGCTTTTGTATGAGTTCCTTTCAGAGAGAACTGGTAAGAGCGTAAAGCAGATTGAAAAAGATGCAGACAGAGATAAATACTTCACGGCTAAAGAGGCGAAGGAGTATGGATTAATAGATAAAATTATTAAGAAAAGATAATGTCATTAGATGATTACACAGGTATAGAAGAAGGGGCTAAGCAAGAGGCATTAGATTTCATACTTCATAATATAAATCAGATGTATGAATATGGAGTGGAATCTGATGTTATCTCACAAGATGTACATGGCATATCTTTAGAGGATATAGATAAATACATAAGAAAAATAGAAGTTGATCAGGATTCTCCAATTAAGTTATTGACCATAAATTCTGTAGATATTCATGAGCCTATCTATATTAATAATATTTCAAACGAGTTTCAAACATATCCTTTAACCCAAATTTCTTCTCAAAGAGTATATTTTATAGAGGGTGGTAGTTTTGCGTTAGTAATGATTCCCATACCCGTAAAAAAAGATATGATACAGATAATTCTTCAACCTTTAGAAAGCTCTCTTCCATATATACAAGATGAATACAAAAAAATCGCAGAGAGAAGAGATTCCAAGGGAAGAATAGATTTAGAGGAGCTAAAAAGGAAAATACCTCTTGTAAAATTTACTAAGAAGAAGTAACTAGGTGTTCTTCTACAAATACTTTTATCTTTTCTACAACCTCTTGCATATCTTCTACCTTACTAGATGCGGTATATACAGTAATGTCAAATAGCTCATCATTAGTAGTATCTAACCAGTATCCATTTTTGTAGAGATAGAGTAGTAAGGAGAATATTCCCATTCTTTTGTTTCCATCTTCAAATGGATGGTTCTTAATACAGAGGTAATACAACATAGCTGCTTTATCTACTAGAGTAGGGTATAGTTCCTTTCCTTCAATACTTTGAAATGGTTGTGCAAGAGAGCTTTCTAGTCTTCCTTCATCTTTAACTGTGTATCCTGGATCGTTGTTAATTTCTTTAAGCATGTATTCGGAAAATAGTTGGGCTATATATTTTAGTTCTTCTTTGGTAATCATTAGGAGTGTTGTAATCTAAGTATTGCTTGTTTGTATTGTTTCATTGTTTTAGTAAATACTTTTTTAAGGAGTATTTTTTGTTCTTTAGTTAGTTGGTTATTCATATTTGTATTATACATAATACAAAGAAAGATGGTAAAATATATATTAAAGAGGGCGATTAGCTCAGCTGGTTAGAGCATCACATTGACATTGTGGAGGTCACAGGTTCGAGTCCCGTATCGCCCACCATTATTTGACTTTATGTACTAAAAAATTATAATGTTCATTGTTAATTTATTTTTATAAATTCTATGTCTATAGAAGAAGGTTTAAGAGAAATTCCAGAATATCAAGAAATAACTGATGGGATAGAACAACAAGGATATTATACTTTACCTGCTGGAACAGTTGTAGATATAAAACTTGTAAGTGGGATACCAATTGAAGTTCCAATTCTAGACACAAATAATAATATTACAGGTAAGACTGCACATACTTATGATAACATTGATGAAAAAGTAATGTCTCAGGTTGAATTAACCGATGAAACGATGGTAGGTGGTATATTTTTTCATTCCTTTGAAACAGGAGATACAGAACTTATGATTACCTCTCACAAACTTGTTGAAGCACAAACAAAGTTGGATGAATGGTTAAATAGTTTAGCAAAAAAATATGAAATCTCTGATCAATATATCGATGAAGAACACGAGGAGAAAAATACCGGACCAGTGGATATATCCTTGTATATAAAAGATCATCCTGAAGTTGCAGATGAAATACAGGAAGAAGAGAAAAAATTAACAAGAGAAAGAAACGAAGCACAAGCAGAAGCTGAAATGGAATTCTTAAAGAAGATTGGTATACAATTACCAGAAGACAAGACTCTTCTAAGAGTCTCTCTCTTTATGAAAACAAAATAATCAGAAAGTTTATAGTACTGGTACTAATGCCTCGTAAGATGTGTTCTATTTTTTAGGTTCTATGCACTTTAATATAGCCCACCATTATTTATATTCTTGTCCTGTTTATTTTTTCCCTCCCCAAATGTTGATTTATATGCTTTGTATAATATCCTTCAACTCTCTTTCTGTAATCCAATCCATTAGTTTTAAAATATTGGAATATTTCTAAATAATATTTAGAAGGTATATCAGAGGGTATATTATAGCCATTCCTTTTCAATTGTTTTTTTATGTATTTTAATTGATTAAATGTAAAGAGCTTTTTTAATGTGTCTAGCACATTACCGTTCATCTGGTTAAAAATATATGTTACGAAGTCTCTGTATAATTTAACTTCTGTTTCAGGATTATCTTTTTTTGTAATTCTAAGTAAGACAACATCTACATTAGGAATAGGGTTAAAGTCTCTCCTGTCAAAATTCTCAATAACACATAAATCATAAGTTGAAGAAAGGATTGTGGCTATCTGTGTGTTATTAAAGATCCCCATGTACCTTTCACTAGATTCTTTTTGGACAAAGAGGAATGCTTCAACCAATCTAGAGTCAATATCTGTAATTTTGTTGATAATATCTGAGGTTAAAGAAAATGGTATATTTGCAAATACTTTGTATTTTTTATTGGGTAGAGTGGAAGTAAGGAAATCTTCTTTCCTTAAAATAACATTGGGATTATCTTTAAAAAGTTTTTCCAATATATCAAAATATCTTGGATCTAATTCATATGCTATTACATTGTCACAATGTTTTACTAATTCTTGTGTTATTACACCTTTGCCTGCTCCTATATCAATAACAGTATCAAAGCTATTTAAATTAATAGCATCTATAATTCTTCTCAGATTTCCTCCGTTAGTATACAGGTTTTGGGAGTATTTAATATCTACCATATATATAGATTATATCATCCACATTAAGGAAACAGGATTCTTAAATTCCATACCAGAAAGTGTATCCCACCATATATCTCTAGTATTAAATTCTTTCATAGATAAATATCGTTGGTATGAAGAAGTAGCTAATTACAATATTGGTATCCATATACTACCTATAGAAAAGGCTAAGGGGTTAGTATTTGTTACTGTTGTTTTAATAGGTATAGATAGTGTTAATTTACTTTACATTGGTATTATTAGAGTATTACATCATTTAATAATTACTAAATCTAAATCTAAAAATATCTTTTTGTTGTTAGAGGGTATTTTTTAATATATTGACTTCGAATATCCGATAATATATCATTTGTATTGAGAAACTTAATATATGTTGGGGCATACATATATGTTTGGTTTGTCTCCATCATATATATTTTCATTAAATTTTTAGCGTAGTATACATGCGCAAATTTTTCAAAAAGAGAAGTAATCAAATTCTCAGTGTTCTTTTGTTACTTCCACTTCTTGTTCAATCATTTGTAATTCCAATATTTGCTTTAGATGAATTAATACCTGAAACACAGGTAGATATTCCAATAGATACATCTGAGGATATATTGGATGAGGGTATTTCTGATCCTAAGGAGATTGCAGAGCCTACTTTAGATAAGGATATTCCTGTTCCTAAGGAAACTGTAAAACCTACTTGGGTTACTTCTAAAGAATCTGCTACTACTTCTTCTTCTGTTGTATTGGGAGAGAAATATGTATATCCCAATAATTCTGATGTAACTGTTACTTTTTCTAAGCTTCCTACTTCTTCTAGTACTCTTACTATTAGTACAGTATATCTAACAGATGAACAGGTTAAGATTACTAATGCTGCTTCTAATGTTGCTTATGATATTACTACGGATATGGTAGATGGTACATTTAATTATGATCTTACATTACCTAAGGTAGGAGATAGTACTAAGGTTGTATATGCAGAGAGTGTTAGTGATTTAGTAGATGCTAAGGATATTAGTAATGTT
>ERZ795049.3777-NODE-3777-length-15693-cov-5.090293_pt1 | contig 15693 bp, 14 predicted proteins | sample MGYA00375133_ERZ795049 | MGnify/ENA primary metagenome ERZ795049 (study PRJEB30178, sample SAMN05720147) | activated sludge metagenome | isolation source: anaerobic digester from wastewater treatment plant | place: Japan | collected 2015-04-20 ...
CCTCTGGAAGCCTTATAAATAAAGGCTCGCAGGGCATTTATTTTTTCTCGTAGTTTTTCAAGCGAAGTAAGCAATAAAAAATCTTGCTAAATACTTACGTTATTGGTCTGGCAAAAGCTGCCAATTTCGACCTTCATCATCCGATGTCAATAATTGCGTTTTACCCTGCATTGTTTGCACGCGCATAGTGGGTTGCGCGGTATCAAGTAAAAACTCAATGAGCGTCACCTGCGAAATCGGTAATTTTTTTGGCGGTACAAAAACCAATGCTTCACCATCTAAACGTGTGTAATAGATTTTTTCTGCATCGGCCCAAACCATCAACCAGCCCCAGTCGCCTCCACGGGCTATCGCGACCGCAGAAAAATGACAGCCGGCTTCTTGATGCTGATTATAGGTGATGCGTTTTGTGATGCGTCCTTGTTGTTCATCCACGGCAATCACCGCCAAATCTTGTGCGCCATCATCAAACATGTGCTGTTTAAACGCAATGGGTTGCTGTCTGTGGTCTTGTGCTTGCGCAATTGGGCATGGTGGCTGTTTGACATTAGCCTCTTGAACCACCCCATTTTCTTTAGCCTGCAGCGAATTTATGCCAAATATTGCGCCATAAATCATGGTTAATGCCACAGCAATTTGCCATCGTTTTTTTGTAGCGTTTGTTTTCATAAAATTCAATTTATTCATAAACTTCTCAAGTTTTCTCTCTCGCGTCCGATATCCACTTATACCTTGCTTTATGTTGATGTGTCATCAGCCTGCTTATGGATAACATTTGATAACGAAACGTTCAAAAAAAGTGAAAAATTTACAAGACTTTAAACCCTATCATTTGGTTTCAGAAAACGATTCATTCGAGAACCTTGGCCAGCCTTTTACTGGCGACCGCTTACGCACGTCGCAATTATCCAGTGCGGTGCAAAACGCGCTGGAAAAACATTGGGTCTGGGTCGATATAAATTATCACAGCAACACCGGCACGTCCCAAACACAAGCAGCATCATCGCAAGATGGACTGCAAAGCGCAACCGCTTTTAGCAACAGCGCATATCACTTAGCAAAAATCGCCTTTGAAAATGCCAGCGAAGGCATGATGGTGATGGATGCAAACGCCAATATTTTAAGTATTAACAAAAGTTTTACTGCTATTACCGGGTTTAATCAGCAAGAAGTGTTTGGCACCGTGCCAAAAGCGTTACAAGTCACAGAGCGAGAGGCTTGGCGACACCTGCAACTTGATGGCCAATGGCGTTCTGAGTTGTTAAATCACCGTAAAAATGGTGAGGCCTATCAAGAACGGCTGACGGTGAATGCCGTTAAAAATCAACAAGATGAAACGATTTACTACGTGGGGGTGTTTGCCGACATTACCGAGGCCAAACACTCGCAAAACAGATTACACGAACTCGTGAATCACGACCCGCTGACGGGCTTGCCAAACCGCAGGTTATTTAACGAACTACTCGAACATGCCATTAAACGCGCTGAACGAGAACACCATCAAATTGCGCTGCTTTTTGTTGATTTAGACCGCTTTAAAGCAATTAACGATAGCCTTGGGCACCAAGTAGGCGATAAATTATTGTATGAAGTGTCCAAGCGAATTCATCATGCCATGCGCGATAGCGACATTGTGGCACGGCTGGGTGGCGATGAGTTTTTGGTGATGATGGACATGATTAAGCATCCGCAGGATGCTGCTCTCATTGCACAAAAAATTATCTACGCCCTGCAAGTAGAGTTTTTTATTGACGGTAAAGAAATTTTTATTGGCGCGAGCGTAGGCATTTCCATCTTTCCCAAAGACGGTTCAGATGTTGACAGCCTGATTAAAGCCGCTGACATTGCCATGTATCAGGTAAAAAATCGTGGCAAAAATAATCACTGCTTTTACTCGGAAGACCTCAGTAAAAACGCAGTTGAACGCTTTACGATTGAAAGCCAGTTGCGCCATGCGCTTGAGCGTAACCAATTTGAAATGTATTACCAACCACAAATTTCATTGCTGACCGGCGACATTATAGGCGCCGAGGCGCTAATTCGCTGGCGTCATCCTGATTTGGGTTTAGTATCCCCCGCAAGATTTATTCCGATTGCGGAAGAAACTGGCCTCATTGTACAAATCGGTGAGTGGGTACTGCGTCAGGCTGCATTGCAAGCCATTCAGTGGATTAACGATGGCTATACCATGCAGTGGATTTCAGTGAATGTTTCTGGCGTGCAGATTATGCGCAGTAATTTTTATGACACGGTTTACGGCATTCTGATTGAAACCAATTGCAACCCGAACATTCTCGAACTTGAAATTACCGAAAGCACGGTGATGCAAAATACCGAATTTGTGATCGACACCTTCAACAACATCAAACAACTCGGCGTGCGCGTGGCGATTGATGACTTTGGCACGGGCTATTCATCACTCTCTAACCTCAAGCGTTTGCCGCTCGATAAAATTAAGATTGACCAGTCATTTGTGCGCGGTTTGCCAGATGATTTAGATGACGCCGCCATTACCAACACCATTAACGCAATGGCTTGCAGCCTTGGATTTACCGTGATTGCTGAAGGGGTTGAAACCCTTGCACAAGCCACCTTTTTGAAAAATATGGGCTGCTTGGAAGCACAAGGATATTTATATAGCAAACCTGTGACAGCCGCTGAATTTACCAAGTTATTGGCAATCAGCACAAAAAAATACCATGCAAAAGGTAATACCCATGAACAATAATAATCTAATTGACGTTTCCCAACTGCGCGTTGGCCTCTATGTGCATCTGGATTTAGGCTGGATGGACCATCCTTTCACCTTTAGCAACTTTAAAGTGAAGGATGAAACACAAATCGCCAGCATCCAAAAAATTGGTTTAAAAAAACTACGTTACGACCCTAAACGGAGCGACTGTGAACCGTTACCAATAGCAGATTTGTCTATTGAAGATGAAAGCATTGCGAATCAGGAAGTTGTTGCGCCTCCAGTTCCCGCTGACACACCATTGCTCCAACCAGTGCCTCAACAAGTCAGGCTTAAACAACTGCATCATGCCATGGATGAAAGTGAGAAAAAATTTCTAGTCGCCTGTGATGTAGTGCGTAAAGCAACCAACAACATTCTAGCGACACCGCAGACCTCGATTGAACAAGCCGCACTAACCGTGGATGATATGGTTGAAACGGCGCTGATGGAAGGGGATGTGGCCATTCATGCGCTCAACGGCAATCGCTCGAGTGACGCGCATTATCTACACCCGATGAACGTCACGGTGCTGTCGCTTATGATGGCAAAATCGATTGAAATGTCAAAAGAAGATGCGCGGCTATTAGGCATGGCGGCAATTTTTCATGATATTGGCAAAATTGAAATTTCAGGAAAAGTTTTATCAAAACAAGCACCGCTTACCAAGCAAGAGCAATTACATTTTGAGCAACATAGCGAAATTGGCGCCCGCATGGCGAAAGAAGTTGGCTTACCTGCGCGCGTTGGTAAAATTATTTTACAGCACCATGTGCATGCAGACGGCACCGGCTACCCCAAACAAATTAAACCTGAACTCACTGATCCGCTGGCAAACATTATCGCTTTGGTGAATTGGTATGATAATTTATGCAACCCTAACGACCACACCGTTGCCAAAACTCCCTACGAAGCACTGGCGCTCATGTATACGCATCAACGTAACAAGTTTGACAGCAACTTACTGAAACATCTAATTAAAACGGTCGGCATATATCCGCCCGGCAGTACGGTGCAACTTTCTACAGGTGTATATGCCATTGTGGTGTCAGTCAACCCCAACAAACCATTGCGGCCATACGTCATGCTGCACGACCCGCTAGCTAGCCGTCTAGAGCCGAACATCATTGATTTACGTGATGAGCCCAATATCAGCATCAGCCAATGCTTAAGACCAAATCAACTACCCAAAGATGCGCTGGATTATTTAAACCCTCGTAAAAGAATTAGTTATTTTTTAGATGCTGATATTCCGCATGAAACGTAGATAAAAAAAACCGCCATTTCAATTAACGTGAAATGACGGCTTCTTTTGTGACGTTGAAATATTACTTATTGCACGCCTGATGGGTCAGTCACAAAGCCAATTTTTGTCAGGCCGGTTTTTGCCGCAATCGACATCACCTGCGCGATTTTTTCATATTTCGATGTGCCATCGGCTTTAATATGCAGCTCTGGTTGCGGCTCTTTTTTCGCTTCAAGCTCAAAACGTGCTGCTAGGGATTCTTTCTGCACCAATTCGCCATTCCAATATAAACTGCCATCTTCACGAATCGCCAGTTCCACATGGTCTGGCTTGGTAATATTGGGATTACTCGAAGCTTTTGGTAAATCAATTTTAACGGAATGCGTGAGTAAGGGAGCTGTGATAATAAAAATCACCAGCAACACCAACATCACATCTACCAACGGCACCACGTTGATTTCAGCTTTTACCGCATGTTGTTGAGAGTTAAAGCTGCCAAAACTCATGATGCGTTACCTGTTGGTTTTGCCTGATTGTTTTCAGTATTACTTACCGTGAGCATTACAAATAAATCATGTGCAAAGGCATCTAGCTTGGCTAGCCACATACGGTTACGGCGGTTAAAAGCGTTATAGGCAAACACCGCAGGAATCGCCACAGCCAAGCCAATCGCCGTCATAATAAGCGCTTCACCCACTGGGCCTGCTACTTTATCTAGTGTGCCTTGGCCACTTAAACCAATGGCCACTAATGCGTGATAAATCGCCCAAACCGTACCAAACAACCCAACATAGGGTGAAGCTGAACCTGCAGAAGCTAAAATCGTTAAGCCGTTTTCACTGCGTGCAGATTCTTGGTCAATGCCATTGCGAATGGCACGCGTCATAAATTCTGAAATACCGCCTGCGCCCGCTAACTTTTGACTGCCAAAACTGCCGGCATTGCGTAGTGCGCTGAGGCCTTCTGTCGCTAAATTTGCAAAGGCGTTATCGGGTTTGCCTTGTCTTAAAATGCTATTAAGCTGCTCTAATGAGGTGACATCCCTAAATTTTTCTAAAAAGGCCTTTGCGCGCTTGGCTTCTAACCAATTCGCAAAGCTTTTAGTAAAAATCAAGTACCAGCTTGCAATTGATAGAATCAACAAAAACACTAAAACAGCCTTGCCTACACTGTCCACATTTTGAATAAAATTGGCAAAGCCTAACTGGTTTGCCATCTCCTGCCCAACTTCTTGTGCCATTTCAATTTCCCTCTAAAATAAAATCAAATGTTTGTAATGCCACAGCGCGCACTGGCTGGCCATCGCGCGTTGCCGCCTGGCATCGCCAATTTTTTACGGTTGCCAACCCGGCATTATCCAACCGAGTATGCCCAGAACTTTCAATCACTTTGGCTGAAGTAATATGCCCTGTTTCATCTAACTCTAAACGCAGCTTAACTGAACCCTGTTCGCCCACACGGCGCGATGCCGGTGGGTAATTGGGTTCAGATTTTTGTGAACACTGTAGCATATCTCCAGTAATTTGGACCGGTGCGGCAGGTTTTGGCGGTGGCGCCTCAACCACAGGTTCAGGTGGCGGCGTTTCTTGAATTGGCTCAGGTGGCGACGGTGGCGCAACTGGTTCAGTAGGAGCAACCACCGGCGCTTCGGCCACCAGCACTGGCGCGGGCTTGGGCAACTCAATCGGCTTCTGTTTTTTAATTAGTTTCACTTCTTTTGGCGGCGGTGGTTTTGGCGGCTCAGGCGGCGGCTCTTCTTTAGGAGGCGGTGGCGGCTTAATCAAGTTCACCATCAAGGTCAACGCTTCTTGAGGGGGCGGAATTAGCTTATAGCTCATCGCCACATAAAGTAATGCGACATGTATAGCAACAACCAGCACTAGGCCTACCAATTTTTCTATACGGTTTTCGTACACTTCTTTAGTTCATTCTCAAGTTTTTGATTGAATGTTTCGTTGTTTCGGTTAGATGGTTGCCAAGATACTTTGCCAAGTCACTTTGTCATGACACTTGGTGACGCAATGCTTGACGTTTAAAAAAATCTAAATTTATAAAAAATTAAGCTGCTGAAATATATCACAAGCAAGCCATTACTCCAAATGATAATGTTTCTCAACAACCTGCTTTTTTGAGGCGCTTAAAAATAATACTTACATACAGCCAAAACACTCGAGAAAATTTTACTGCCCTGAGAGCCTTGTAAATAAAGGCTTGCAGAGCATCTAAAAAGGTTTGCGTAAATTTAGGCATAAAAAACACTATTTTTTTGACCTCATTGGTTATTCTTTTGGCGTTTTCTAAAAATTACTTTTTTTATATCCTATAAAAAAATTATGCTGAAAATGACGGTCATTCATGCTTTGAAGCACAAATCGACGCATTGATGGTAAATTTGTGATTAAGCATTGCCAGTTTTTGTTGTCGCTTATCTTTGCTTACGTTTTGCACTGCTAACTTTAAATCAACATGTCGCAATAGCTTTGTGGTAATTCCGTATTGCGGCGCTGGATTTGTCCATGCAAATAATAGCCTGTCTGCTGTTGATACCATTTGCGGCACGCCCGTATCACGGCCACTGCTCACTTCTGCCAACTGCCTCGTTGGCTCAACACGACCATCTGTATAAATCACCGCTACATTAAGTACGGATTTTTTCTGCTCTACCTCAGGTGCACTTAGCCAAGAAACCACGGCACTTTGACTGTCGCGCCACGTAAGGCCTATACGGCCTAGAGGGCTGATGTCATCAATTTCAATGGGCTTACCAAAGGTGACACCGCCATCTTCTGAAAATGCTGCGCGTACACGCGGGCGGTCGCCTTCAGCGGTAAACCAGCTTGCGACGATTTTATTTCCCAAAGCGCTAATGGAAGGACCGTTAACAGGGCAACCTGCTATTTTCCAGCCTTCAGCCCCAAGTGGTGCAGGTGGTCGCCATTGACCATCGCGCAGCAATGCCACACGATTATCTCTAATTTCATCGTCCGTGCGCCCACGCCAGGCAGCAATCGCACCTTCAGGCGTGCTGGCGACTGCTGTCCAGCAACAGGTGCAAGTGTTATTGTCGAGTACCTGCTCATCCGTCATTGTTCCATCACGGTTGATATGTGTGTAACGCAAATTAAAGTTGCCAGACTTTTCGGAATATTTAGCTTTATCCTCTTTTTTAACATGCTCGCGACCATCTAACCAAACAATGCCAGCGCCATCCAAGTCTTTAAATATTGTGGCAAATCCATGTTCGGCAGCAATGCCATCTCGATGTGGATGACCAACCTCTCGCCATGTCTGCCCAGCATCATGAGAAATTGCTAGCGAAACGTCATAGTCGTAAGTTTTGCCACCTTTTTGTTTGGCCAACCAATGTGCTACCCAAAAATTTTCATCTATGGCCACTACCGATGAAAAATCAGCCCAATTCACAAACCAGTTCTCGCCCTGCGCAGCCTCACCTTGCCTAACCCAGCGCCCATCATGCACAACACCAAACTTTAATGCATGGCCCTGACCTTTAGGCTCAACCCAACTCATCAACGCATCACCATTCGGTAAAGTACGTAAGCGCGGCAGTCGCCCTGCTTCTGCGACAGGATTATCAAGTGAAACAACAGCGAGCGAATGGTCACCTGAAAAGCCGCTCATTAAAAAAGCAGCAAAACATAATGTGATGATTGAAAGCCTAGTATTTTGTTTCACTTAATGAATAACTTTCATTAAAACTCTGCCTGCCAGCCGAACTCGTAAGATCTAGGTGCCCCTAAATAAAACATTTGATCACCTGTAACCGATGCGGCATAGACTTCGTCTGTTAAGTTTCGCACACGTGCTGTTAACGTACCATATTTAGGTAGCTTGTATGAAGCAAACGCGCCAAATAATGTATACGAAGCATCGCCAAAAGTATTTGCAACATCCCCATAACGTGATGAAACATAGCGCACATCGGCACCCGCTTGCAAAGTTGGCGTGATGTTATAAGTAAGCCAGGCATTGGCAATGCTCGTCGGCGTGTTCGTTGGGGTATTTCCCACACGTGAAACAGCCTTACCCGCTACCACCTGCGTAAACTTATCATACTGCGCATCAACAAGTGAATAATTGCCCTGTAAGGTTAGATCATCCGTCACTTTCATTGATGCTGCAAGCTCAATACCACGTGAAGACTGCTGCCCAACCGGAATTGTCGTTCCCGGATTACCAGGATCAGGTGTTGCTAAATTTTTGCGTTCAATTTTATAGGCGGCAATAGTAGCAGAGCCACGTCCTTCAAGAAAATCAAACTTGCTTCCAACTTCAATTTGTTTTCCTGTCGTTAAATCAAAATCTCTCACTTGCGTAAAAGCTGCCGTTGTTAAAATACCTGCTGGAGGATCTGCAGCAGTACTATATTGAACATAGGCATTGGCCGTTGGTGTGAAATCATAAATCAAACCTACCCTACCTGTGGTTGGCGTATATTTTCGATCAAAATAAGCTGGATTTGTTGCCGTGGCTACTTGATGGTTTTTAACCGATAAATCGATTTTGTCGTGACGTAAGCCCGTGACTAACGAAAATTGATCGGTGAATTTGGTTCTATTTTCAAGAAAGAACGCCAGCGTCTCTACCCGATTGGTACGTTGCGGGTTAAAGCCACGCACCATTCCAGGAATATCAAAAAACTTTTCTGTTGTGAAGTTGTAAGGGTTTACTGTGCTTACATTTAAGGTTAAAGATCTAGGAAAACGCGTTTGTCTATTCACATTATAATCAAACCCAGCCGCCCAATCTGACTTCATCTCCCCAAATTGTGTCTTATGACTTAATTCAACACGATCACCATCAACTTCCTGATCATGTCGCTGCAATAAGGGTGACGACCTCACAACGGCTGTATTTGTGGCATTATATTTATATACTTCTACGTTGCGATAATCTCGCAAAGCATCATAATGGTAAAAGGTGTTACGAATTGAAGTGGTATCGTTCAATTTAAAATCAATGATTGAGCGGCCCCACTTGACTGTTTGCTCATAAATACCATCGGCTGAGTTGTAGTTTTTAAAGCGTGTTCCATCTGCGATTTTTCCATTGCCAACAATTGGACCAGAAGCCGGCCTTAACAACGGAGTACCCCAATAAACGCGATCATCTTGCTCATTTTGATATTCAAGCGCTAATGTGTGAGAAAGATTAGGCGTAAATTCGGTTAACAAAGAGAATGCGCCAGACCAAGCCTCACGCTCATTTCCATCGACATAGCCATTGGAATTTGTTCGATTGATATCGGCGCGAACGTAGTTTTTAACGCCAACATCATCCCCTAACTGACGATTGAGGCCAAAGGATAATTGAGAGGTATCAAATGAACCGTAACTGGCTCGCGCCTGCGTAAAGTCGCCCGACTTGCTTGCCGTCTTAGTAATATTATTGATTGAGCCACCCACAGCACCCGCGCCAAATAAAAAGGTCGAAGGCCCACCGACCACTTCAACACGATCATAAATCCAACTATCTACTGGCCTTGCTGCGATAGCGTCGTACTGCACCGTAATACCATTAAACATTTGCGTAAGTGAAGATGAGCCAAAACCACGATAAGTGACTGAACCTGCCGAGCCAGGCGGCGAAGCTGCTAACACACCCGGCACGCTTTTTAATATTTCTTGTGTATTCGTAGCGCCCCGCTGCTCAATTAAATTGCGGTCTACAATTGTGACTGAAGCAGGCGTTTCTCTAGGCGTTAAGTCAAGCCGACTTCCCGCTGTAGAGGGAGTATCTAATAATAGTGAAGAACCAATCGATTCAGCACGAATTTGCATCGGCTCTAATTGGGTAATGGGCGCTTCAGCAGTATCTGCCTGCACTTGCTCTGCTACATTCACAATTGCGGTTTCCTCCGCAGCCAATAACCCACTGTTACACGCCAACATTACTGCCAGTGCTATTTTTTTCATATTTTTCATCCCTCTAAAATATTGTCATTATTTTTATATCGGGCAATTGTAGAGCTTAATTTAAGTAAGCGGAATGTGGCATATTGTCGCGCGACAATTTGTCGCAGGGCATAATTGTGATGTTGGCTTTATAATGTGATTGTTATCAGATGATTTAAGCGAATTTATTTTGCACCACTCTCAACTCAATTTATCTAGTGCCACGCGGCAAAATATGCAGCGTTTAATGATGCTGCGTGGCGTGGTCATACTTTGCCTTGTGGTTGTGATGGTTGGTTTAAAGCAAGCTTCAATTCCACTGCATGTGTTGCCGCTGACTATTGGGCTTGGCATATTATGCGCATTAAGCGTGCTGGCTTGGTTGCGCCTGCAGTCTTCTGCACACACAACACAACGCGAATTATTGTTTCAACTCATGGGTGACATTGCCGTTTTTACGCTTATTTTTTATTTTAGCGGCGGCTACAGCAACCCTTTTATCTGGATGTTTTTAATCCCAATTACCGTAGCTGCTGTTGCACTCCGCGCTGTTTATGCTTGGCTGGTAGCCGCCTTAAGTATCACCAGCTACACTTTATTGATGTTTTTTCACATTCCGCTCTCACATTTGCACATGCACATGCGCGGCGACACCCAATTAGATATTCATCTTGTCGGCATGTGGTTAGGGTTTGTGATTAGTGCGATTATTGTGGCGATTTTTATTTCGCGTATTGGCCAAAACTTACGCGATTACGATAAAAAAATGGCTGAAGTCCGTGAAAAAGCACTAGAAAGCGAGCGCATGTTGGCTTTAGGTACGCTTGCCGCCAGCGCCGCACATGAGCTTGGCACGCCACTTGCAACCATGGCGGTGGTTAGCAAAGAACTCGCGCAAGAATTTAGCCATCAACCTGAAGCTTTGTCGCAACTCGACATCATGCGAACACAAATTATGCGATGTAAAGAAATCCTCTCTTCCATCACTCAAAATGCCGGCAAAACACGTGCAGATGGCGGACAAGGCATACTGCTGCGTGATTTTTTAGAAGAGGCTATCCAGCGTTGGCGTGATACACGCCCCGCCACTGAGCTAGTTGTCGCGTTTGCAAATCATACGGTTAATCCATTGATTTTTTCAGATAGAACGCTCACGCAAGCTATTCAGAATATGCTTGATAACGCTGCGGATGAATTCGCAGATCGGGTATTGCTGAATGCGCACTGGAATGAAAAAATGGTCACTATTGAGATTCGCGACTTTGGCAAAGGACTCAGCCAAGAAGTAAAACAGCAATTAGGAAAACCTTTTTTCAGTTCTAAAAATGATGAAGGTATGGGTTTAGGCGTTTTTCTCACCCAAACCACGCTGGCGCGTTATGACGGAGAGTTAACACTTACTAACCACCCGGAAGGTGGCGTTGTATCTACCATACGCCTCCCTCTTGCCAAACTAATCATTTCAAAATGAAAGCCAACATGCGATGAACTCATTACCAAGCCATGCGCCACAAAGCGAACAGCCAAGTTTACTTTTGGTTGATGACGATGAAGCATTTTTAGGCGTGCTGGCAAAAGCGATGCGCAAACGCGGGTTTGCCGTTAGCACGGCCAACAGTGCTGAAAGCGCCTTTGAACTTGCCCAATTGGATGCGCCAGAATTTGCCGTGGTTGACCTTAAAATGTCAGGCAATTCCGGCTTGGTGCTGGTGCGGCAACTGGCAAGCTTAAATGCTGGCACCCGCATTGTGGTACTCACAGGGTTTGCCAGCGTTGCCACCGCAGTTGAAGCCATTAAACTCGGCGCTACACACTACCTTGCCAAACCCGTGGATGCCGATGAAATTATTGCCGCGTTTGGCAAACAAAGTGGTGACGCCAATATGGAGCTCACCTCAAACCCGCTCACTATCAACCGCTTAGAGTGGGAGCATTTACAACGTGTGCTGGCCGAATGCGGTGGTAATGTTTCTGAAACAGCGCGCCGCTTAAACATGCACAGACGCACTTTGCAGCGCAAATTAAGCAAAAATCCGATAAAGACTTAATCGTTTTTAAGTAGGTGCGTTTTAAGTTAAAATGCCACCTTAATTTCACAAATACCTAACAGGAAAAAACATGGCCGCTGGCAGTTTACTCGCACTATTAGATGACATTGCAACCATGCTTGATGACGTTGCTGTGATGACCAAAGTAGCCGCAAAAAAAACGGCCGGCGTGCTAGGCGATGACTTAGCTTTAAACGCGCAACAAGTGACAGGCGTGGATGCCTCGCGCGAAATCCCCGTGGTTTGGGCGGTAGCAAAAGGCTCGTTCATTAATAAACTCATTCTAGTACCTGCCGCATTGGCCATTAGCTATTTTATTCCATGGTTGATTACGCCTTTGCTGATGATAGGCGGCGCGTATTTATGTTTTGAAGGTTTTGAAAAAATCGCACATAAATTACTGCACAGCAAACATGAAGATAAAGCCCATAAAAATGAATTAGCACAAGCCGTTGCCGACCCCAAAGTCGATTTAGTCGCGCTTGAAAAAGACAAAATCAAAGGCGCGATTCGCACCGACTTTATTTTATCGGCTGAAATTATTGTTATTGCCCTAGGTACAGTGGCAACGGCAACCTTTAGCGAACAAGTGGCCGTTGTTTCACTCATCGCCTTGGTAATGACGGTGGGCGTGTATGGCTTAGTGGCAGGCATTGTTAAACTGGATGACTTGGGCCTTTATATGATGATGCGTAAAGGCAAAAGCATATTTAAGCAGCTTGTGCGCAAAGTTGGCACTTGGCTACTGAACCTTACGCCTTATTTAATGTATTTTTTAAGTATTGTAGGCACAATTGCTATGTTTTGGGTTGGTGGTGGAATTATTGGACACGATATTTCAACTATTCATGAATTGAACAATTATATTGAAGAAAGCTTAAACCATTTGAATTTTTGGGGTTCTATTCTAAGCTTTCTATTAACCACGATGGTTAGTGTTACGCTGGGCTTAATTGTAGGCGCAATTTGTGTGGCGCTATTTACAATTTATACAAAAATCATGCCCCAAAAGCAGCCGGCTTAAACATAAAAGAACAAGCAAGAAATTGCTTATTTTTTAATCAAATTTAATCACAACCTTTTTCGATGCCCTGCGAGCCTTTATTTACAAGGCCTCCAGAGCATATTTTTTTGCTCGTAGAAATTTTAATCACAAAACTGTATTTTTCTGCTGGCTAAATATGCATGAGTTACACATTGATTTTAAGCGCCAATTGCACGGAGTCGCCCACAGCAATTTTTTCACTTTTGCGCACCTGTGACTTAATAGGCAAAAGATACGCATTCAATTGAGATGAAGGAAAAATTGACGTTTGCCAGTGCGTGTTGCCGATGGTCACCGCAACGCGCACCGAACCCCAGCCACGCCTTTTGCCATGCAGATTTTGGTTAAAAAACTTGATTTCTTCTGATTGATCTTGCGGCAAGGTCACAAAGTGCCAACTGACTTGATTTTCAGCAGTCCACAGCCAACATTCACCTGAAAATGTAAAGCTTAAATCAACCACTCAAACCTCCAGAAAAGATTGAATTTAAACGCGTCAAGCTAGGCGCAAATGCGCAGACAGTACGCATTTGTACGGCAAGCATTTGCAACAACGCTTGGTGCGAATTAAATTCAATCTTCGCTAAAACGTTGCTCTAACCACGGATCTGCCTCATTATGATAACCGCGCACTTCCCAAAAACCGCGTTTATCATGCTCATGCAATTCTATGGCTTTAATCCATTTCGCGCCTTTCCAAGCATAGCGCTTGGGCACAATCATGCGCACTGGGCCACCGTGCTCGCGCGATAGGGCTTTGCCAAACACAGCATGCGCGAGAATGACATCGTCATCCAGCAAAGCTTCAATCGGCAAGTTGGTGGTGTAGCCATCATAGCTGTGCATGGTGGCAAAATGCGCGGTGTTCAGTGGTTTGGCGAGTGCCAGCACATCGCGCACGCGCACGCCTTGCCAATCCATATCCAGCTGGCTCCAGCGCGTCACACAATGAAAATCAGAAATATCGGTAATTTGCGGCAGGGCTTGAAACTGCGCCCAATCGAGCTTGATTTCGTTTTCTACCAAGCCAAAAACCCTGAGTCGCCAGTCGTCTAATTTAATCTCAGGCTTGATGCCTAAATCTAAAATGGGAAAGTTATTAACCTGTTTTTGCCCAGCAGGAATGCGCGCATTTTCACTGGTTTTACCATTTTCACTGGCTTTACTGGGCTTTGCACCACGTTTTGCCAGTGAAATTTTACCTTCTATGAGTTTTTTCCAGTCTGGCATGGCATCACCCTTTAAGCGCTAATTATTCGGCTTTTTGAAACTATCCAACAACAACAGACCAACGCCACCTACAATCGCACTATCGGCCACATTAAACGCAGGCCAATAATAATCATTGATGTGAAAATTCAAAAAATCCACCACATAACCAAGGGTAACGCGGTCATACAAATTACCAATGGCGCCACCCAGCACTAAGGCAAGGCCCCAACAAAAAAGTTTCTCGGTCTGATGCTTGCGGATTAAGTAAATCATCACGATGACTGCCACCACAGAAATAACTGCAAAAAACCACTTTTGCCAGCCGCCAGCATCATTTAAAAAGCCAAAAGCCGAGCCTTCGTTGTGATAACGCACCAAATCAAAAAATGAGGTAAAAGTCAGCTTTTCACCAAACTGAAAAGCCTGCTCAATTAAATGCTTAGTGTATAAATCCAGCGCAACAATCACGGCACTCAGGCCAAAATACTTACGCATACTTGCGCGCCTCGCCTTTGCCAAACAAGTTGCTTACGCAACGCCCGCAAATGTGGGGATGTGCTTTGTCTGCGCCTACATCGGCGCGGTAGTGCCAGCAACGGTCGCATTTTTGGTGCGCACTGGGGGTCACTGAAACATTCATAACCGTTGAATCATTGGTTTTAGAAACCAATTCTGCTTTAGAAGTAATCATCACAAAACGCAAATCATCTTCTAGGCTGGCTAGCGCATTATATGTAGCAGCAGGCACATGAAATTCCAACTCTGCTTGAAGCGACGAACCTACTTTACCCTCTGTGCGCAACATTTCAATCTGTTTTGCCACAAAACTACGCACCCTTAGTATCTCTTCCCATGCCTGCAAACGCTCATCTGTAAGCCCATGCCTAGGGATGCTATACCACACATCCTCAAATACCGTTACTTCTGCACTTAAGTTTAGTGATTGCCAAATTTCATCAGCGGTAAAGCTTAAAATCGGCGCAACCAAGCGCATAAAGGTGTGCGTAATATGGTGTAAAGCACTTTGCGCGGCACGGCGCGCGGGCGAATTTTCACCTGCGGTATAAAGCCTGTCTTTCAAAATATCGAGGTAAAAACTGCCTAAATCATCTGAGCAAAATGCCACCAATTTTTGCACCGCTAAGTGAAACTCATAACGTGAATAATCCGCCAACACTTGTGCTTGCAATGTTTGCGTTAAATGTAAGGCATAACGGTCAATTTCTAGCCATTCATTTACTGGCAACAAATCTTTGCTTGCATCAAAATCGGCCAAGTTCGCCAGCAGAAATTTCATGGTGTTGCGCAATTTTCTGTAACTATCTGCCACACGTTTTAAAATTTCATCTGAAATGGTCAGTTCACCTGAATAATCGGTGCTGGCCACCCAAAGGCGTAAAATGTCTGCACCATAGGTATCCATCACTTTTTGTGGTGCTACTACGTTGCCTTTAGATTTACTCATTTTATGGCCGCTACCGTCCACCACAAAACCG
>ERZ795049.3783-NODE-3783-length-15675-cov-6.563060_pt1 | contig 15675 bp, 26 predicted proteins | sample MGYA00375133_ERZ795049 | MGnify/ENA primary metagenome ERZ795049 (study PRJEB30178, sample SAMN05720147) | activated sludge metagenome | isolation source: anaerobic digester from wastewater treatment plant | place: Japan | collected 2015-04-20 ...
GGGCCGCCGGGGCCATCATCTGGGCCATTTTTTTTTCGTAGTCGCCCTGGATGCAGACGATCACTTGGTCGAACGGCCTTGAGGAAAGAAGCGCCTGCATGAACCACGCGGCTCGCTCTTTGCTTCGCATCGGGTTGTGGGCGCAAATGCAACAGGTTATTTTCATGGTTCTACGTGGTCTCCGTTTTTTTTGACCGGCACGGGTTCTTCGATGCAGAACACGTTCAGGTGCGTTAGCGTTTTTACTCCGTCCGGCGTTAAAAAATCCATTGGAACTATATCGCCATCCTCGTTTTTGTATGCGACCGGGATCCGGTAGATCCGGACCTTGCCGCCTTCCGGAGGGAGCTCGATATACCGTCTTGCCGCGAAAGTTTTTAAACAGTCAAGCAGGGCGTTTAGCCTGTTCTCATGCGTCTGGATCCTGGCCTCGAGGTCAGCCACTCTCTTTTCGAGCTCTTGCGTCATAGTGCTTGTCCTGTCGCCATTGCCGGCTCCGTCGCATTCACTGCATTCACTGAAAACCTTCCGTCTTCGTACTCCTTCTTGGCGTTCAGGGGTTTACCAATTGTTCTTCGGACAGCCATTTCTTAATTTCTACGAACATGAGCCTAAGCGTCCAATCGGCGTATACCCCAATCGGTATTCTCGGATGCTTCCAAAAGCCAACACTCTTTTTCAAATTGAAATAACTTTTCCAACTGTTTGCCGTGAGATACAAAATCTGATACTTTCCGTGAGGATAATTCTTACTCTTTAAAATCATCATTTCCCCGCTCCTTTCTTCATGGTTTGGTATTCCTCAAGTGCTTGCTTGATTTCCTTAAAACCCAGTAGTTCATCCGTTTTAAGCATCTTAATCTTCTTCATTTCTCGTATTCCTTCGGGCATCCCAAGAACAGAACTTTTTCCCGGACCGCTTTCTTGACGGCCTTGTGGCTCTTGTTCACTCCGTAGTTGAATCCCTCGCGGAAGCGTTTCTCTCCCTCGTTGAGGACCTCGTCCGTGGCAGAGTATTTTTGAGGCAAAATGTTTTTGATTTGATCGTCGAGTGTCAGCATTGTTCTATCTCCTTTATCGCTTGAGCGAAGCCTCCGATGCCGCTGAACAAGTCGATGTGATTCACTGGTCCTCCAGTTGTATGAACCATTTTCTTTTTTCCATTCCAAACTCAAAAACGCGGTACCGGCACCACGGATAGTTTGCCTGAAAAATCTTCCGGCGCAGTTGCCAGGCTTCCGTTTGCGTGGCCTTGCCGGCCTTGATCTCATGGACCTCGGTCCGGCCGTCGGGTAGCCACACAGTGAAGTCCGGCTTGTGGTGGCCGATAAGAGTCCGAAATTCCGACGTCGCGGTGAGCTCGGGTCTCGCCGCGTAAAGCGGCCACGCTTTTTCAAACTCGAATTCCTTCACGCGCCCGGCCCGGAGCTCGGCTAGAAGCCACAGGCCGTGCTTCACTTCGGCGTCGGATCGGTAGTCCCTGCCCTTTGCGCGGGCCGCGAGCGCTTTTTGGTCCCTGGAGCAGACTTTCATTTTTTCCTTTTTTTCCAGCACGAGAATTGATGTTCGTGCCTGATCGCTTTTCTGATTTTCTTGATTTGCTTTTTTGTCATCGGATCCTCACATGCGAACCCCATTTGAGGCGATCGGGATCGCTGAAGCGTTCATAGTTTCGGGTCAGCGTTTGCTCTTGCTCTCCGGTCAGGACATATCCCGCGGCCACCACTTCCCGGATGCGGTCCAGCCTCCACGCCAGAACGATGTCAAGCGGTCGCTTGCGCTTGGCCACGCGCTCGTCGATCTGTTGCATCATGAAACGCGCTACTTCGTTATTCACTTCTATATCCCCGCGCTCAGAACATCCTGGACGCATCGGACGAGGTAATATTCCCCGCCGTTGGCCTTGATGTTTCGTTCAAAAATAATCTGGTCCGGGCTCTGCTTCCCGGTAGGGCTCTTGGCTTCCAAGCAGATCATTCGGCCAGCCTTCAGCACGATGATGTCCGCCACTCCCGGCGTCAAATTGGGCGGCTTCAGAAAGATCTTCCGGCCGGGATGCCAGGTACCGGTGGAGTTGACGCGAAAATGAAACACCCCACGCGCCCGAAGATAGAGAAGGATCTCCCGGAGGACGTCTTTCTCTTTCCTGAGCGCGAGGGAATGTGTCATGTTATGCCGCCTTCGCTCGGATGAACTTCACCACTTCTTTCGCGGCTTCGTGCTTGAGCTCGATCGTCCCACCGTCCACGGGGATCAGGAAACGCTTGGCGCGGCGCATCTCGATCATCAGGTCCGCGGCGGCGTCCCCGAGCGCTTTCTTTGCCTTTGCCACGGCGTCGCTGGCTTCTCTGAAACGGTCCGCGGCCTTTCCGAGCTCGTCTTTCTCGGGCATGCCGGGGAGCTCGCTTTTTGGCGGCTTGTTCGACTTAACAGTCCTTGTTTTTGTTTTCTCTGGTGCGAAGGTTGATACTGGTACCATATTCACTCCTTTTTGGTTGTCGGTTGTGTTACTTGGTTGAAATCGTTAGGTCGGTGTCGCGGACAAAGGTCATCACAGCCTGGAGGTCCGTTTTTGCGATCGCGTCCTCAAGCGCCGCAAGCGTCGCGCTGTCCAGGCTTTCCGCTCCGTCAAGGACGATCAGCCCGAGGTCCTTCGCCCGGATCTTGGCGAGGTCAACGGCGATCTGCGTCTGCTGGGCGAGGTTCAGCGTTTCATACGGGATCCCGCCTCGGTAAACCTTCCCGTCCTTGATCTCCACGTCGATCGGGAGGTTCTTCAGCAGGCCGTTTTTGTACGCGATGAGCGCGTCCAATGCCGCGGTGTGCGCGTCGGATTTCGCTGTGAGACCGTCCGCCTCCTTTTGCATCTTCGCCACGACGTCCGCAGTGTTCTGGATCCGGACGGCTTCTTCGAGCGATTGCCGGGCCGAGCTGATCTTTTGCTCGGTGTCCGCGATCGTCGGATCCTCCGGCTTGCTGGCCGCCCAATCCTGGAGGGCTTTTGTGGTCATGGCCTGGGCGGCGTCCTTCGCCTCGCGCTTGGCGGTGTCCCGCCTCTCGGTAATCTTGGCGAGCGCTTCGGCGTACTCCTGATCCGCGGCGGCCGTTTTCTCGGCGTAGAATGACTTCGCCTCGTTTTCAAGCGCGTAGCGCTTCTGGTCCACTCCGCGTTGCGCTTCAACCAGCGCCCCCTTCTTGCATTCGAGGATCTTCTCCATCTCCGCGATCGCGGCTCGAATCGCTTCGGCAGGTTGTGCCTTCTCCGGCAGGCTCGCGCTCAATTGCTCGATGGTCGCCTTCTTCTCCCTGGCCGTCCGGTTGATGTCCTGGCGGTGTTGGAACAGCTGGTCGTAGACCGAGTCGACCGCCTTCAAGGCGTGTCCGGCGGGGATCGTCACCTTCTGGCCATCAAGCGCCGGGGCGATGATCTCCCCGATCTCTGCGGTGTTTGCTTCCAGGGGCATGGCCGCCAGGAGAAAATCAGCACGGTCCTCCGGCTTGCATTCGAGGAACTTGATCGGGTTCAGGCTGATCTCATCCGAAAGCTGGCCGATGAACTGCATCGGTTTCGAGACCTTCCCGTTCTCCGGATGAGTGACCTTCGTGTTGCTTTCGGTCGCGGTGACGGTCTTGACCACGCGCATGCCGTTCTCGAGCACCAGAACGACCTCGCCAACGTCTGCGCCCTTCCTCAAAAGCTCGGCCTGGTGCCCGCCCTTAAGCGCCGCCTTGATCGCTTCCAGGACGCTCGTCTTGCCGGCGCCATTCCGTCCGGTGATCTTGGTGATTTGCCCAGGAGTGAGTTCGAGTTCCTCAATCCCCAGGATATTGCTGATGTTTATCTTCGCCACTTTCATTGTCTTACCCTCCTTCGTCGGTTGTCGGTGTTTGAATCTACTTTTTGGGGCTCGTTTGTTCGGTCAGGTACTTCACCGGGATCTTTAACTCATGAGCCCGCGCAATCTCGCGCTTGGTCCCGTTCGAGTTCTCGTATCCTGGGAGAACCCACACTTCGTTTGAAACCTCAAGCCAGGCCATTGAGTTGTCTTGATAGATTTTTTTCGGGATTGTTTCCCCTTCCCGGAGGTGGAAGTGGAGCTGGTAATCAAGCCACGGACAAAAAACCGCATATCCTTTCATCATGGCCACTGCCCCGGCTCGCTGTCCTTTCCTGATGTTGTCTAGAACCCCGATGATGTTGTCGGCGCTGTAGGATCCTGCGAGGTAAATCCGCTTCATTTTTTTCTCCTTCGGTTTATGCGCCTGCTGGCGCGTTGTTGTTTCCTGTACGCTTTGCGCTTCGCCGGGCCGTCGCGCTTCACCCACTTCAGTTGCTTCCCGCCTCGGATCACCATCCGGCTCCTGGAGCTCATTGCGGCACCTCTTGGTATCTTTCCTGGTAAAACGGGACCACCTTCACAAGGTCGCCGTATAGTTTTATGTTCTTCAGTTACGGGAACAAAGTCATCGGTCGCCGTGGTTTCGAAGAAGAAGCATTTTCTTCCTTTCAGTTCGGCAAATCGTCTAACGCCTTTCGCTGATAAGTTGAATGGACAACCATAACCAGCGTTGATGACTACTTTCATTCTTGTTTTCTCCTAAAATATTCCAATTTAGTAATCCTCCAAATCATCAAGTTCCTGTTGTGTTTTATAGACACATTTAACTGTTACCGATATATCTTCCCAAGGCTTATCTTTTAAAAACTGACTTTCAAGAATATCTTCAACCCACTCTAAGGCTGGCCCCCAAGTATCATCAGCCTTGATTATTACTGCTTCGCTATTTCCATCACTCAATTCAAAACATTTTATTACTTCTGATTTCACGGTTTTATCCTCCTGAACTCAATTACCCAGACAAGTGGATTCTTTCCCCATGATCCTTTGCCGTTTATCAATTCCCAAAGCGAAGAAAAACAATCTTTAGCTTTTTGATAGGTGCTGTATTGATAGTCCCATTCATCACTTTGTTTATTTCCAGTTCCGCAATTTCCAAAATCACCATGCCAAAGATAATTTCTCCAGCCCAAAGGTTGTCCGTGAGCCATCTGTTGCTCAACGCCTTCAGCCTTTGCATCCTCTTCGCTGATCTCTTGTAGTCTCTCTACTTGGTACGCCTCGGCGTCGTTCATCTCACACCCCCTATTTTTGATTTAAGTTCTCCCCACTCTGGTGGTGGCGGGGAGCATTCTTCGAGAGCGTTCTTGGGCCGCTCATTTTGTTTTTCCCTCCACTCGCGGATCACGATCTCGCGAGCTCCATCCCGTAAAAGAGCGATCATGTTTGTCCCTGGGTAGATCTCCGTCCTGTGCCGGCACAGGTCTTTTACCGCCATTAAAAATGGGCGGTCGTCCAGGTCCTGCAACATTTCCCAAAGGATCGGGGCGTTAAGCTCCAATCGCGGGAACGCCTGCCGCAAGAAGTTTGTTGCTATAACCAGAGTCTTTTTTTCCATGCTTCATTTCCTCCCATTCTTTGAGGTCCTTAGCGTCGCGCTCCACGCCGTCTTTGAACCGTTGCGTTGATGTTTTGTTTTTCTCTCGTTTTGGATTTCGTAGCCACTTCCGGCAAAGCGCCGGCCAGGAATGAACGTCCGCGATGCCGCCGATCTTCCAGCCGTTCGCTTCGTAGTGATCGAAGAACGGCTCGGCCTCTCCTGGGTGCCCCAAAGCGGCGAAATAATCCTTTACCATGTCCAGGGTTGGTTTCCCCCCTGCACCCCCCTTTATGTCCTTATCCTTATCCTTGTCCTTGTCCGTTTCCTTGTCCTTGTGGGTATGGATACCCATTGGATACCCTTTGGAAGCGTACTTTTCTTTTAAAGCGAAGATGTGCGTATGCGCCTTGCAGTCTCGGCTTAAATCCCCAAACTGGAAGGCTACAAAGTCGACCAGCTCCCAATGATCGCCGTGGTCCTTGATCCTTGTTTTGCCGTCGTTTATAGCTCTAAGAATGTCGTCCGGCGTGGATGTCTCTTGCGTAAAAAACGCCATAAGCTCGAAGTCTTTTTTCCAAAACCCAGCGTTGTCCACCTTGTCCCTCAAAAACTCCCACACGACCTTAAACTTCGACGGGAGTTTTCTAAACCACGGGTCGTCCCACTTCCCTGTGTCTGTAAAACGTTTAGCCATAGGTTCCTTTCCCTTACACCTGGTTAAGCCTTCCCCCTACATTCAGGGGCTCAAGGAAAATTAAAAAAGCGATAACTGAGAGTCCTTCTGTCTTGCCCGGTCCGCGGCTGGAACCGGTTCCCACACGATTGCGTTGCGTCCGGACCTGGTCTTTCGGCGGTCCGGCTCCCCGTTCGGTTTGATCCGGGGCCTTAAAAAATTATCCTGGGTTAAAAAGCGAATGAAGCATGAGGCTGTCTGGTGTCGGAGGTTGAGAGCGACTTCAATCTCATCGCATGTCATCCCGCCGTTGTGGCAGATCGCTGTGTAGATGTGCTGGCGGTGCATGTTCCCCATCCTGTTCCGCTTTAGGATCTCAGCGGATTCATGGGACGTGGTTTGCTTCCCTGTCGGTATGTCCATTTCCGTGTCGGTGTCTGCCCTGTAGGTCATGATTTCACCCTTGTGACACGGCGGCTCTGGCATGGCGTGAGGTCCATGTTTCCAGATTTAAGCTCCACAGAGCCGCCGTGATTCATTTACTTGCTCTCCGCGATGGCCTGGTACTTCGCGATCAGGGTTTCGATGAACTCGTTCTGGATCTTGGCGTTGGGGATCATCTCGACGCTCTCGTACCCGAAGGTTCCGAGGGTGTTTAAGATGAGCTCTTTCGCCTTCTTCTCACCGACCGACTTCACAAGAGACGCCCGGACCTTGTCTAGGTTCTTTTGGAAGGCCGAAGTTTGCGCGACGTTTGCGCCTGGCGCGTTATCTGCCGGGGGGGTGCTGTCCTTACCCTCCTGGGGTGCTGATGTCGCGTCCTGCGTGGGCTCCTGCGTTGACGCGGGGGTGCTGGCGGGGGCTTGAGGAAGTTCTTTTCCCTTGATCGAAACGATCGGCTTCGGGGCGCTCGGGTCGTTCCCCTGGATCTCGATGATCCGTTCGGCCTCGTCCTCGTCGTAGATCCCTGAAAATCCGAAAGCCTCGCGGGCGGCCTGGATCTTCACCTTGTGGCGAAGCATGCGCTTCGTGTGGGATTGCCAGGCCCCGTCGACCTTGTAGCCGCCCTTGCCTTCAAACGCCGGGCGGTAGACCTCGTCCAGGTACTCCCGGATCACAACGTGCGAGCCGTCCTTCTTCTCGATGTCGCATTCGCACCATTCCGGGCATGACTTGGCTCCGGCCAGCTCCACGTTCTTGTCGGCGTACCTGAAGCTGTGCGTCTTGTATTTCTCATGGCTCACCATGAGCTTGGTCCAGCCGTCGGTGCTAACGATCGGAACCACTCCGGCCCGTTTGTCCGGAAACGCGTAGATCTCTTTCGTGAACGGGTTCAGCTGGTACTTGTTCGCCACGATCAAGAACGCGACCATTTCCTCGTTGCTCGGAGCCCGGCCGTCCTTGTCGGCCTTCATGATCGTTCCTTTGAGCGTGTCAAATAAAACGTTCGGTTCCATGCCGAACCTCGCCGCCATCGCCGCGAGCAGGCTCGCTTTTTTATCTACTGGTGCTGTCAGTGATTTGTCGTCCATCGGTGTTTTCTCCTTTGTTGACGAAGGAATACTTCGTCGTCGGTTTTTCGATAAGCGCACCTGCGCCCTCGAGGTCCTTCATGACGAGGCCGTAAACTCCACGGATCCCCGTTTTCCTTGCTACGCTCTCGATCGCGGTCTTGGTGATCTTCAAAAGATCGTTGACCGCTTTCGGGAACTTTTCCTGCAAGATCGGAAGCGCTTTTTCGACGCTGATCTCTTGACGGGTGTCGAGCGCTTTTTGGTAAACCCACCCGCCGCCAAGATCCAGGGGCCCGTGTAGGTCCACCCAAACCTTCGCCAGTTCCTCGACCTTCTTCGCGGTCCGGGCGAACGCCTTCACGAACGGCAGGGCCTTCTTAATGGCCGCCTCGACCGCCTCGTCCGGCCGGATGCCGACGTTCTCGGGGAACATGATCTCGCAGACCTTCACGACCGCGCCGGCAAACGCCGGGCATTTCATGCACGCAAAGCAGGCATAGCACCACGGTCCGGTTGTAAGGGGTGCGTTGGGCTGTTCGGCCTCCGCGATAATCTTTTTCATTTCCGGGATCAGGGCCTCAAGGAATGCTTTTGTAAAAGTGAAGGACTTTATTTCTCCGTGGCGGGGCTGGACGATGTGGCATTCGATGGTTTCCATGCCGAAGTTTTCATAGATCATCAAGGCGTAAGAAATCATTTGATAGTTGCCTTCTGGTGGTTCGATATCAAGAAAGCCAGACTTGAAGTCGATCAGGCATGAATGCTTTGTTTCGGTGTTCACGGTAAAAAGATCGGGGGTTCCGTTGAGGTCTAGAATCTTTGACGCCAGGTGATGCTCCGCGTAGGCTTGTGCGTCCGCCGGGAGCGTGATGTCGATCTTGTTCAGCATTCGTTTTAGGTCGCCCATTTCTTCTTCGGATAATCCGTAGCTGTGGCGAATGGCGTCCTCGTCCGCGCTCTGGTTCATGACCTTCGACTTCGCCAGTTCATGAAAAGCATTCCCAAGCCTGGCGAATTGGTTTGTGACGTTCCGGCCGCCTCCCTGGTTGCTATCGCCTTTTCCGAGCAGATAGGATCCGCGGCAGTGGGTGGCAAGGGGCAGGCTACTTGGTCGCATGATCGAGCTCCTTGTGGTGGGAGTTGTGCGCGGATTTATTTGGGAAGTGCTGAAGGTTTTCCGGACAGTTGTCTGATCGGTTCTCGTTTGAATCTATCGGGAATTTGTCCCTGCATTCCTGGGAGCAGTTCTTCCATCGAGTTCCGGTACTTTTAGGATCATTGGATGCCTCAAGTAATTTCATTAAATTAGCGAACGCTTTAAGTATTTCTTTTTTTAACGGGTCATCGTCAAATACTTCAAATTTAATTTCAATTTTAAGCGGTTTATTCTTCATTTTTCACCCCGTTATCATTCTCGATGCATTGGTAAGTTTTTTCAAAAATATCAGGGCCTTGACTTTTGCTTTCCACAAACTGGGCACGTCTTTATCATTGCTTCCGGTCCCCCTTCCTTCTGCCAAAGTAGGACGGGTGCTTGGTACCCATCCGTCGTTCGACGCGCAGAGCGGCGTAGGCGCTGGCGATCTCGCTTCGCGTGACTTGGTGCGGCGCCTTAAGGTTCACCGTCGTTCCGTCTTGAAGTTGTGCTGTGGCTGGGCCGATGTATGTTTTCATGTTAATCACACCAGCTCCTGCAACACCAGGGGCACCCTGTTACAAGTCTTGATCCTGCGGTCCGTATGTATTCTGGATGATCCCAAGGGCTTTTCTGACATGAGGGGCATGGGTCGAACGCAAAGCACGGAAAGTCGTTCTTGCGGCAGAACTCTTGCTGTTCTTGCATCGGTGTTTTTGAATAAGCGATCTCCCGGCGCGGGGTCTCCAGCTTAAAAAGGCGCATGCGCGTCGCGTCCGGGATCAAAGGGTTGAAGGGGTTCGTCTTAATCATTTGGATTTCCTTTCTGCAAAAAAGAAATGACCTGCTATCTGTGCGGTTTGCTCCATGCGGTTGAACCAGTGCCGGGGGTACTTCTTGGCTCTGGCCTTCCACTTGGCTACGTCTGATGCGGATCCCCAAACGGTGGCGCCCCTGGTGAGGTTCGTGCCTTTCGTCGCCCAGGCCAGTTCACAATCCTTGCGAACCGCCGGAGACGCCATCCGTACTCTTGGGGAGTGGATCCCGTAAATGCCGCGGAGACTGCCGCGGCGCCGGATCACTTCTGCTATGGCAATCTTGCCGACCATCGGTTCCGCTTCCGCTTCTCCGATGATGGCGTTTACGGCGTTTTCGGAGTTAAGCTCTGGGATGGACGCGCTCGCTGTGGAAGCAAGCAGTAAAAAAATTATGAGGAAGGGCCCCGCCCCCGAAGCGGACGAAGTGCGCCCATTGCAGTAGGCGGAACCTTTCGGTTCGGAGTCATTCAGAGGCAGGGTTTTTTCTTTCGGGGCTTCAGTTTGAATCTGCAATGTTTTCACTTCATCCTCCATGCCTCGGATACTAAGGCTGGTGCTTTTCTTTGTCAAGATGATCCAGAGTTAATTTTCTGACAAAGTCGCTGACCGTCCTGCGCTCTTTTTTGGCCGCGTTCTCGATGGCCTTTAATTCTTTGGGGCTTACCCTGCTGTAAATTCGCTCTGTGCGTGTCATGGCTTTACTCTAGCATGATTGTCGGACAATGTCAACTATTCCTTTAGATATATTTCCCTCTCTACAAATCGAGAAAAACGCTATAAATCTTTGAGGGCGTCGTCGCACTTCTGGAGGATTTGAGGCTTGCGGAAATGCGTGTAAATCTGCGTGGTGCGGATGTCCTTGTGCCCGAGGACGGCGGCGGCGATCGAGATGTCGCACCCTTTGTCGATGAGCTCCCCGGCCAGTCATTAGATCGCTTGACGCCTTTCGGGATCTTCCCCGACAGGATCTCTTGGAACCGTTTCAGCCATTCCATCAGTTCGTCGCTTGCTCCAAAACCATCACGGCCTTGTTGATCGGGAGCTTCAGGAGATCTTGCAGGCGGTCCGGGGAAACGGTTCTCCAGTCCACCACAATCCCCTGTTCGTCCAAGAAATCATAATCCGTAAACTTATGGATCCCATAAACGACAAGCTGGGAGCATACCGGGAGGTTCGTCAGGTTGAATGTTTTCGTGAACCAGTAGCAGGGCTGTTTTGCGCCGAAAAGTTTCCCGATCTGCGTGGAGAAAGCATCGAGGGCAAAAAGCGGGAGTTTGAAGAGGCCGTAATTTCCGCCGGCGAGTTGAAGCATTCCGCGCTCAAAGGATCGGCGGTCCTTCTCGGAAAGCGGAAGACGCCACACCTGGATTGCCTGCGATTGATACTTCTTCACGTCCGTGACGGTGATCTCCCACAAGGCTTCGATGCAGAGCCCTTTTGAAAGCATGGCGGCCGCGTGCGTGTATTCCGCCGACCCCGACTGCAAAGCTGTCACCCATCGGATCGCTTTCGAGAGCCACGTCCCGGACCGGCTTAAAATAATGTCCCCCGGTTTCAGTTCAGGAATCTTCGTGTTTTTCATCTTTTTCCTCAATCGTAACTTTGAATCCCGGAACGACTTCTCCGTATGGCGTTTTGACAAACCCGATCGAAAGATGGCTTTTTAGCCATTTAAGAAGGCTTTTTAGCATATTCGTTGGCCGCTTTCGTTCCGGCGGCAACCAACGCATTAAAAAGGGCCTGTTTCTGGTCCTCCGGGAGCTTATCCCAATAAGACGGGACCTCGGACATGATCTTCCAAAGAAGCGGCGGGATATTGAGCCCAGGGACCTTTAAAGCATCGTCAAAGGCTTTCTTAACAGCGAGCCCGATCTGCGGCCCTGAGTCCCCGATCTTCTTGATGGCTCCTTCTACGGCTTGCTTCCCAGCCCATGCGAGCATAACGCCTCCTGTTTTTCGATTCCCCACTGTACCAGTATCCAGTCCCTGAGGCTTTTTGCTTCTCCACAAAGTTCTTCGAGGTTCTTTTTATCTTTGACCGCCAAAAACTGATTGAGGAAGCGCACAAGGCTATCGACGTTCTCAACGCAAGCATGACAGCCTAGAGCGTGCTTACAACCTTCCACGGGTCACCTCACCTGTGATGCTCCACGCATTTCGTTTCGATCACGGTCACTCTGTTTTTTAGATCGTCATGCTTCTGCCATAGGAGCTTGTGCGCTTTCTCATTTTCCGCGTCAATGCGATCCAGACGCTCTTTTGTGTCGCTCCCGAGTTGTGCCAAAAGCATTGCCACGTTATCGAGCTTGGCCGAGACTCTACCTCCCCAATAAAACCCGGCGCACAAGTACGCGAGGAGCGTTACCGTCAATCCTATGAGGCTGATCGTTACGCCGTCCATCATTTTGTCCTTCTCTCAGGGCCGTCGTAGCTCATAGTTCTGTCACAGCCTCCATAAGAGCAACGAACGCCTGTGGATGTGATGCTGGCGGCTTCGCTTTGTTACGAACAGCCCGAGAAAGCCAATAATCACTCCCCACGCTTGCCAGTCCACAAATCACCCCTTAATCAGACTGAAGAAATCTTCGTCCGTAATTGAATCGATGTTCACTTCTTGGTCTTCTGGAACCGCTTTCGGGATTTTAAATGCGTCTTTCGGCACCGACACAACGAATAGGATGCTGTCCCCCGCTTCAAACTTTGAAATAATTTCCATATCTCTCCTTTATGCCGAGGCGTAGGCTAGGGTTTTGATGTTGTCGCCTGTCTTGGCGAATATGTTTGTGCATCCAGTAGCCGACCCATACCATAAATAAAGCGGGACAGTAGAATCCGAGGCATCGATGTTCTGGAAGGTTACATCGTACATTTGGACATTTGCCGCAGTTCCTTGGTATGTCCATTTCGCCACACCAGCACCCGAGCATTGATTTATCGTGTTTAGATTGTCTGTGCCGTTGATATAAAGATATGTGGTGACAAAAAGCGTTGCGCCAGGATAAATGCTAAACCCTGTGTTTGAATACTGACGATAAGTCGTGCAGGTAAAATCTTTAAGTATCGCACCCGCAACGCCTCCCGACCCGCCATTAACTCCGATAGTAAGGGTCGGAACTGTGAAAGGCCCATCGAAGTTATAAGCCCCCGTCACAATCCAGTTGCATCCAGTGGTTACAACTGTTCCCGATATGTATGTCAGGGTTCCGCTATTCGCCCATTTGTTGCCTGTTGTGATTGGGTCGAAGGTTGCTGTCCCTGGGGTGTTAATCTCAAGGTCGCATTGCCAAGGATTTACCGCCTCATAAGCCATTCCGTTCAGAGAGGTTTTTCTGAAAATAGAGCCAGTCCCCTCAAACGAAATCTTGGTCGTGGTCGATATGTTTGTCCCCTTGTTGTACATGATTAAATGAGCCGCCCCACCGCCGTACCCAACGTGAATGGTATAAGCCCCAGCCCAAGTCATAGTTTGCATTCCAGCAACCTGCAATGAATGGGCAACGTATAAATCGGCGGTAAGCGTTGTTTTCCCAGCGGCGTCAAGTTGTTCAAACACAACATTGCTACCTACTGAAACGGTGTTAGTTCCAGCAAAAATAAAAATCACATCGGGATCTGATGTTATCGTTCCAGATAAATATTCAAAAGTTGTGTCTCTTATCCCAGGGCCGCTTGTGCTGACTGTTCCCCCTTGTATATTTACGTTTCCGTCAAATATTAGTTTTCCACCAGTTCCCTTCAGGAAATATTTGTAGTTCCCGCCCTGAACGTATAAAACTGTTGTTCCAACCATCCCTCTTTGGGCTCCTGCCACCGTACTTTCACATCCACCTACGGCATACCAGTTATAACCATTTACTGATGTCGGGTTTGTCGAAACGTAGGTAATCCCGCCGATAGTTACATTTGCCGATAGCGTCTTTGCTCCAGTCCCCGCCATCTCAAAATCCCAAGGGAACGTAACCCCGAAGTTCCATGTCGCAGTTCCCGCTCCAGCCTTCAAGCGAAACGCTGTTGCCCCGAAGTTCGTCGTAGCGGATATGGTGATGTTTGTGGTGATCGTGAGGATGTTCGCGGCGTTTGTGGAGTTAATCGTACCTGTGAAGCCCGTGGTGATTAGCTGACCGCATACATTCGTTGTGGCGTCGACGTTGATAGTCCGTCCCGAACTCCCCGCATCCATGTAGCATACGTCTGCCGTTGTCGGTGCGGCGATAGGGGTTGTCCCGCCAGAGGCCGTGACCCATGTCCCCGTTGCGTCCGACCAGTTCCCTGTTCCAGTTGCGGCTGAGAGATATTTGTTTGCCGCAAAGCATGGCGTTACGAAAACGAAACAGAATAATGCCGTTATGAATATATGTTTCTTCATGTCGAAGCCGTTATATCAAGTGAGATAAAGATTTGCGTTAAAATGGACGCTGATTCGACGTTAAAGATTAGAATATCGCCTTCCGTCACCGCAAGCGTTGTCCATGTCGTGAGCGAGAGGTCTTGATTCTTCGTCGCGGAGGAAAGTGTCGGCTTCTCCGTCCCGGCTATGGCATCGGCCACCAATGGAGGATAGTTCGTATAGGTGCCTTTCCACACCCCGACCACGCACGACCCCGAAACGTCTGATGTAATCGTCCACCCCGTGATCGTGCCAGAATAAGGGATACGGATACGCGCTTTGGAGTTTACTGCGGGAGGCGTTCCTACGCCGTCAAAAGTTACGGATATTGCGCGTCTTGTAGTCCCTGCGGGGATCGTGACCGTGGACCATGCTCCGTTGAGGCGCAGGTACTGGCTTCCATCGGAAGGAGCATCGGTGAGATACCCTTCCGAAGTCCACGGGGTGCCTGTGACATATCCAGCTTGAGCGTGGTCGCCCCATCCGTAAGCAGTTTCCCCATGAGATCCTTGCGTCGCTGTGGCAAAATCGTTCACCGAAGCCGTTGCCGCGCTCCCAAGCCCAAGGCTTGATCTTCCTGTCGTGGCGTTCAAACTTCCAGACCCACCGTCCCATTTCATTCTGTCGGAATAGGCTGTATCCCATGCCGCCGTATCTGTCGAATTGATGCTGTGCGCTTCTGAAGCGGAAAAGACAGGGTCAGTCTCAGAATAAATAGGAGGCGTCGTGGATAGCCATTCGACGAATACTGGATCTGTCTCAGACCCGACGACGGGCATATCGTTCAGCGTCTGTAACGCCTTCTGGACATCGGTATCGTTCTCGGAAAGGTTCCCATCGAAGTCCGCGACGTTCGCGGAGATGTCCTTTGCCGGGGTCTTGGTGATCGCAAAGACGGGATCGCAGGAGGAGCAGGCGCACGCGATGAATGAGATAAAGGATAAAACTCTAAAGAGCTTCCGCATAATTCCCCGAGACCTTGTCCCCGGCATCCACTCCGCCGGCGATCGTGACCATTTTCCCGGCCACGGTGAAATCGTCCGTCAGGTCTTGGTGCACGCCGTTGATGAAAAGGTTTATAGACCGTTGGTCCGGCGTCGTAGGAAGCTCAAAATCTTCTTGCCCCTCCGACGCTATGAATTTAAACGTTTTAAATGAGTTTTGAACAAGAACGTCGCCTTTGCTCTCAAGGCTTACCGTGGTCCTTGGCTCCTGGATCACGACCACGCCGGAGCAATCGGCGATCCTCAGCTCTGACGCTTTCTCTATGATCGTGACGCATTCCATCTTTAAGCCTCCGCTTCACGGGTTGCGTCTTGCTCAAACGTCACGGTTCCGTAGAGCTTCCTAAAAATCGCCCCGGTCGAATTGATAAGATGCAGGGAATAAACGCCTTGCGCCGGGTACTCAAACCCCGCCGAATCGGCCGCCGGAATGTGGATCAACACCACGCCTGTCCCGGCCGTGATCTGTATCCCGCCATTCTCAGTCGTGAGCTCCGCGATCACCTCGTCGCTTTCCAAGGTCCTTCGGATCTGCATCTTCCCCGTGTAGCCCGTAAGATCCCGAGGCGTCACCTTGTCGGAAAGAAGGAGCGTGAGCGTCAGATAAAAATCGACGCCCTGCACGATCGTGATCGGGTACTTTATCTCCTGGCTCATGTTTAGAAATCGTCCATGATTGATCCTTTAAGAGATGTTGATCCCTTG
>ERZ795049.3786-NODE-3786-length-15662-cov-5.219581_pt1 | contig 15662 bp, 14 predicted proteins | sample MGYA00375133_ERZ795049 | MGnify/ENA primary metagenome ERZ795049 (study PRJEB30178, sample SAMN05720147) | activated sludge metagenome | isolation source: anaerobic digester from wastewater treatment plant | place: Japan | collected 2015-04-20 ...
TTCCCCGGTAAACGGCATCAGCACCCTTGTGCCTGCCTGTGATATTCCGGAGGCAACAAAAGCCATAAAAATTGATACCAGGAGCTGGGCTATTATTTTCTGATAAGCTCTGAGTCCTAATGATCTTTTATGCTTGATTTTAATATAATCATCTACAAAACCTATAATTCCAAAAAGAACAGTAGTAATAAGCACCAAAAACATATCTTTGTCTTTTGAAAAAGCCAAAGCAACAACCATAGCCGGTACAATAATAATTAATCCTCCCATTGTTGGGGTTCCTGTCTTTATCAAATGACTGCGAGGTCCGTCCCCTCTGATCATCTGCCCGAATTTCAATTTGGTAAGTAAAGGGATGAAAACCGGCCCCGACACCAGGGCCAATATAAAAGCAGAAATAATGCATATAATATAGATCTGGTATTCACCGGACATCAAATCGTACATCAAAGACTATCCCCTCTCACATAAGTAGTCGACTATATATTCCATTTTCATTCCTCTTGAACCTTTAACAAGAACTGTATCACCGGGTCTGGCAATCCCTTCGATACATCCCGCCGCCTCTTTCACAGAAGAAAAGGCAAATATACTGTTACTACCCATTCCCGATGCCAGCCATCCTTTTTTTATATCGTCAGAGAAATTTCCTGCCGCTATTAAAATGTTGATCCCTGCAGAGGCTGCATACATCGCGATTTTGTAATGCTCTTCCCCGGAGATATCCCCCAGTTCAAGCATATCCCCAAGCACGCATATGTTCTTTCCTTCCGATTTCAAGGAGCACAATGCATCAATCGCCGCTTTCATAGACTCGGGGTTTGCATTATACACATCACTGACAAGTCTGATGCCGCTTCTCAGCTTCATAATATCCATCCTCATTTTTGAGGGTCTAAAACTCTTAAGGCCCTCTTTTATACTCTCGGCCTCCATGTCGAAAAGCCTTGCAACGGCAATAGCCGACAAGGCATTATATACATTATGCATTCCCGGAAGCATAACACAGAAATCTGATTTCACATTGTCCAAATCAACGGAAAAGTTTATTCCCTCTTCCCCCTTCTCCTCTATTGCGTATGCATATATATCATTGTCCTTATCCAAACCATACTTTATTACTCTATACTTTTCGGAATAAAGACGACTAAGCATGTCATTATCCCCGTTTATTACTGCAGTATTGTTTTTATTGAAAAACGAAAATATCTCGAGCTTAGCCTTCAGGATGTTTTCCCTTGAACCCAGCTTTTCAATATGAGCAATGCCTACATTGGTTATTACCCCTACATCCTGCCTTACGATATCCGAAAGCAGCCTTATTTCCCCCGGACTGTTCATTCCCATTTCCAATACCGCTATCTCATGGTCGGGACGGAGCCCCAGAAGTGTCAAAGGCATGCCGATTGCATTATTGAAATTCCCCTCGGTCTTCAGCACTTTATACTTTTGGGAAAGCACCGATGCTATCATATCCTTTGTGGTAGTCTTCCCGGAGCTTCCGGTTACAGCCACAAAAGGAATCTTGAACTTGTTCCTGTGATACCCGGCAATATCCTGCAGCGCCCTATAGGTATCCTTTACTAATATGTACGGGGTACTGCACCCGCTTAACGGTTTCTGAGCTATTATCAAAGCAGCACCTTTTTTTGCAGCACTGTCAATAAAATCATGTCCGTCGAAGCTTTCTCCTTTTAATGCTATGAACATATCCCCGACATTAATGCTTCTGCTGTCAATACTCACCCCTGAAATCTTCAGGCCTTCCCCCGGGTTTACAAGCTTTCCCAGGGTTGCCTTCACGATTTCTTCAATGCGTAAAACTTCCATTATACTTCCTCCCTCAGAAGCTCTTCGACAATTTCTCTTTCATCAAAGGGGATTGTCCTGTCCTTCAAAACCTGATAAGTTTCATGCCCTTTACCCGCCAGCAAAACTATGTCATCAGGTTTTGCCATAGAAAGCGCAAATTTAATTGCATCCCTTCTGTTTTCTATACAAATATAGTCACAGCCTGTAGATTTTATTCCAACTTCCGCCTGCCTGATTATATCAATAGGTTCTTCAGACCTTGGATTGTCCGATGTAATAACACAATAATCCGACATTTCACCTGCAACATTGCCCATTATCGGTCTCTTTTCCTTGTCCCTGTCTCCGCCGCAGCCGAATAACGTTATGATTCGACCTTTGGCGTATTGCTTCACAGAGGCTAAGATATTCCGCAACCCGTCAGGGGTATGGGCATAATCAATTATAACCGTATAAGGGGTATCTGTCTTGACTATTTCCGACCTGCCGGGAACAACACCTGCTTTACTCAGACCTTCCTTTATCACTTCTTTTCTTATGCCCTCCGCATATGCTGCCGAAGCTGCAGCCAGAGCGTTATATACGCTGAATTTCCCCGGTATCCTTATATACAGCTCTGTCTCATATTCGGGAGTTACAAAAGTGAATTTCACTCCCTTGGAAGTAATATCAATATTTTTTGCCATAATATCGGCCTTATTATCTATGCCGTAGGTAATAAGAGGTGTCTCCAATTTTTTTATTTCTTCGGCAATCATACGTCCGTGCTCATCATCTATGTTTACTATGTTGGTGCCCTTTGTCATGTAAAAGAGCTTTTTCTTTGCATTCATGTAGTTCAAAATAGTCTTATGAAAATCCAGATGGTCCTGGGTCAGGTTTGTAAAAACTCCGGTCCTGAAATTACAGCCTTCTACCCTCCCCAGCTCAAGGGAATGGGAGGAAACTTCCATGACGACATAATCAATGCTTCTATCTGCCATCTCCCTGAACAGGCTTTGAAGATCCAGCGACTCGGGAGTAGTCCTTGAGGAAACATAGACCTTATCGCCTATTTGTGTGGAAATAGTCCCTAGAAGCCCTATTTTTTGATTATTGACCTCCATTATGGATTTTATCAGATACGTAGTGGTTGTTTTCCCGTTGGTTCCCGTAATACCGATAAGCTTAAGCTTCTGTGACGGGTTTCCGTAAAAATTTGATGCAAGTATCGGCATAGCGGATCTGGAGCTATTTACTCTCACTACCGCTCTTCCCTCTATGTGGATGTCTTTCTCTACAACAAAAGCTGCTGCTCCCTTCTGCAGTGCATCATTGATATAACTGTGACCGTCATAGGCATACCCGACGACACAAATAAAAAGGTTCCCTTTCATTATTCTTCTGGAGTCGTATACCATTCCGCTTATTTCTATATCAAGATTCCCCTTGGCTGAAACTATATCAATGCCTTTTAATATTTCTCGCAGCTTCATTATTATCCCCCCTTATACAACCATTATTGACATGTTTTGGCGTCAATATGCCTTTAATGCTTACATAGACCGCTTCGTTGCCCCAGTTATATTCATCCTATTAATTATCTATCACCTTTTACAAAAAGGCAACCAAAATTAAAGGGTTTCCTTAATTTCGTTGCCTTGGCAGCAAGTGTAAAATTATTCTATAGGTTTAGCATACAAAATTACGATAGACCCTTCATTTATATCAGCTCCGGGTTTCGGGGTCTGATCCAGTATTTTTGACTCCATATTATGCTCATACTCCGTATCCACACTGTACTTAAGCTTGTATTTGGCCAATTCTTTTATGGCATCCTTAAGGGCTATGTTTCTAACTTCGGGCACCTTGACAAGAGGCTTCTGCATAAGCTTCTGCTCTTCCTCGGTATACTGGGGTTTGACATCCAGGTATCTCAGGGAATCATATATTATACTTTTGGCTACCGGTGCTGCAATTACACCGCCAAAATGCTGCGCTCCTCCGGGTTCATCAATAACCACCAGCACAGAAATTTTTGGATCGTTGGCAGGGGCAAAACCGCAGAAGGATGAAACAAATTTTCCGGAAACATATATCCCGCCTTCAGCTTTTTGGGCCGTACCCGTCTTCCCGGCCACCTTGTAGCCTGGTATATAGGAAGATGCTGTCGGCGCCACTGCATATTCAAGAATCTGTCTCATTGTCGCCGCAGTCTCTTTGGATATTACCTGCCTTACTATACGGGATTGGAATTCGTGAATCGTTTTCCCTTCATTATCAATTACCTTTTTTGCAATCCTGGGCTCCATAAGATAACCATCGTTGGCAATGGCAGAGACAGCCGTTATCAATTGAATAGGTGTTACCGATATGCCCTGACCGAAAGCGTTATTTGCAAGTTCTACAGGTCCAATTCCGCTCAGACTTCTCACTATTCCGCCTGCCTCCCCCGGCAATCTTACATTTGTGGGGGTCCCAAACCCAAAAGCTTTTATGTATTTATAGAACTTTTCCTTTCCAAGCCTTTGCCCAACCTCAACAAATACCGGGTTGCAGGAATTTTTGACAGCCTCTACAAAGGTCTGGTTTCCATGGGGATTATAGCTCCTCCAGCATTTTATTTTTTTGCCCGCTACTATAATATGTCCTATGCAGTTAAAATGATCATCCGGCTTCACCACATTTTCCTCCAGCCCTGCAGAAGATGTAACTACCTTGAAGGTGGAACCGGGTTCGTATGAATCCGATATTGCAGGATTCCTCCATATCTTGAAAAGAGCTTCCAGCTGGTCCTTGTCGCTTAATGAATCCCATTTATCTTTAAGCTCCTCCGGAATTTTACGGGGGTCATTATTATCAAAGTCAGGCTTTACTGCCATCGCCAGAATATCCCCGGTCCTGGGCTCCATTACTATTGCAGTGACCCTCTTTGCTTTATTCTCTATCAATGCATTGAGAGCAGCCTTCTCAGCAAAATGCTGTATTACTTCATCCACAGCCAGCACAAGATCCAATCCGTCCTGGGGCTCGTAGTATTTGGTATCACTCCCGGGGAGCATCTGCCCATGAGCATCAGTCATAACTATGTTCCTGCCCGGAAAGCCATTCAAGTATTTCTCATAGGTAAGCTCCACCCCGTCCTGCCCCTGGTTGTCCGGGTTAGTAAAACCCAATATATAAGAAGCAAAGTTGCTTTGGGGGTAAAATCTCATGCTGTCGTCGTTAAAGACAATCCCTGCAAGTTCCTTCTCTCTTAGAAGCTTTACCTTGTCGTTATCCACCTTCTTCTTGATAAGCACGGTATCCTTCTTGGCAGTCATCTTTTGAGCTACTGTATCCTTGTCTATTCCAAGAACCTCCGAAAGAGCGGTTATAACCGCCTCCTTATCCTTGATCATGGCCGGCCGTACGTATACCTCATATGCCGTTGCGCTGACCGCCAGCTTTTTCAGGTTTCTGTCATATATTATCCCTCTTTTGGATTTAATGGGAATATCTCTTGTCCACTGTTCCAGTGCCTTTTGCTGATACTCCGTGCTGTTTATTATCTGTATAAATGTAAGCCTTCCCAAAAGCCCCACGTAAATGACAAAAAAAGCAAAGAAGATAAATACTATTCTTCTTTTAATAATCACCTTAATGCCGGACAAATTAATACACCACCTTTGGAACAACCTTAATCTAATACGTTGAGGATATTATTTATCACAGCTTTTGTATATGCTATGTATTTATTCTCCTGTAAATCGTTTATGTTGTAAAAATCGTTGTCCTCCTTATCATCTGCTTGTACTGAATTCTTAACATTTACATAAGCTATCTGATTCCGGACATCAGGGTACTGCATACCAAGCTCTTCAATCGCTGTTTTCTCGAGTGCTTCAAGATTAACCGCCTTCATAAGCTGTACATTTAAATCGGTATTCTCCTTCACTGCCACATCATATTCCTTTTGCAGGTTGGTTATATTATAGTTAATCTCGGCTATATAAGCATAGCGTGAAATAATAAAAATGCTCAACCCAAAAACAAACAATATACTCATAAGATGAGTCTTGGGTTTAGCTTTTTTCTGTGCTTTTTTTCGGGGTTTTGCAATTGGCTCTGAAATTTGCTCCAATTCAAGCTGCTCATATCTGCTGTAGTCATATGCACTATTGTCTGCTTTTAACATTCTTATTCCCCCCTAACCCCTTTTAGAACTCACTCTTTCAGCTGCTCTGAGCTTAGCACTTTTTGCCCTTGTATTCACGGAAAGCTCCTCCTCTCCGGCAGTTACGGGTTTTTTTGTAAGCACCCTGAGGATAGGTTCCTTCCCACAAACACATACCGGCAGCTGAGGCGGGCATGTACACGGTCTTTCCATATTGTTAAAAAGGGTTTTTACTATTCTGTCTTCAAGGGAATGAAAGGTTATTACCACCAGCCTTCCCCCCGGCTTCAGAATTTCAGCCGCACTGACCACTGCCTGCTCCAAAGCCCCAAGCTCGTCATTAACCGCTATCCTTAGGGCCTGGAATGTCCTTTTGGCGGGATGGCCTCCCTCTCTCCGCGCGGCTGCGGGAATCGCCTTCTTAACAATATTCACCAGCTTAAAGGTAGTGTCGATTTCTCCTTTTTTTCTTTCCTCTATAATAAACCTGGCAATCCTTGCCGCCCACTTTTCCTCGCCATAATCCCTGAGTATCCGCACAAGCTCACGTTCTTCACTATTATTCACAATATATGAAGCATCATGGCCGCTGTCCGTGTCCATCCTCATATCCAGGGGACCGTCATTCATGTAACTGAAACCCCTCTCCCCCTCGTCAAGCTGATGAGAGGATACCCCTATATCAAGTAAAACTCCGTCAACTTTTTTAAACCCGTTTTCATTGGCTATTTCTTTTAAATCTCTGAAATTGCCGCGGATAATAATTACATTGTCTTTATATGCCTCGAGCCGCTTTTTTGATGCCCCTGTTGCATTGGGGTCCTGGTCAATGCCTACAAGCATTCCCCCGGGGACAATCCTTTTTAATATTTCAATCGAATGTCCTGCCCCCCCAAGGGTTCCGTCAATATAAATGCCGTCCTGCCTCGGGTTAAGGTATTCCAAGGTTTCATCCAGAAGCACAGGTGTATGTTCAAAACTCAATGTCATCTGCCCCACATATCCTTTTTTCTATATTCCGAGCTGTGACATTTTCTCCGCCACATCTTCATAGCTAATATTTGCATCGCTATTGAATTTATTCCATTCTTCCCTGCTCCAAATTTCAATTCGGGTCGAAACGCCTATGATAACAAGCTCCTTGTCAATCCTGGCGTATTCTTTAAGGTTATTAGGCATTAATATCCTGCCCTGCTTGTCCAGCTCACATTCACAGGCTCCGGCAAAAAAGAACCTTACAAAGGCTCTTGCATCCTTATTTGTCATAGGAAGGCTCTTCAGCTTATCCTCCACTACGTTCCATTCCTGTGAAGAGTATATGAAAAGGCAGTTATCCAAACCCTTGGTCATAACGAAGCTTTCCCCTAACTTTTCTCTGAATTTAGAAGGCATTATGACCCTGTTCTTAGCATCCAGGGTATGCTGATATTCGCCTATAAACATATACTCACCGCCTTTCAATGCCGTGGATTTATATTCATATCGTACCACTTTACTCCACTTTAGTCCACTTTATGACATATTCTATATAAATAACGAAATTCCTTCTTCATTTTTATCAAAAAGGAAAAAAAATAAAAATGATACAAAAGGCCTATATCCCTTTGTACCATTAATCTTTTCTTTGAAACTATTCTATTTCATCTTCCTTCGGTGAATCAGTATAGCGGTAAAGCTTGCTGCTATTGCCACGCTTATGATCTGAGCCTGCCTCATCCCCATAAACATAAGGCTGTCTGTTCTCAAGCCCTCAATCCAAAACCTTCCTATGGAATATAGTATCCCATAAAGCAGGAATATCTCTCCGTCAACCTTCTTCTTTTTTCTGTGAAAAAGCAGAAATATAAAGACTCCTATATTCCATAGCGATTCATATAAAAAGGTAGGGTGTACCTTTACCCCTTCCACCATTATGCCCCAGGGCAAATCTGTCGGTCCCCCGTGAGATTCCGCATTTACGAAATTGCCCCATCTCCCTATTGCCTGACCAAGTATTATTGACGGAGCCGTAATATCCGCAGTCTCCCAGAAAGACATATTCTTCACTCTTGTAAATACATATCCGGTGAACACTGCCGCTATAAGAGCTCCATGAATTGCAAGGCCGCCTTCCCTGATATTTATCATCTTCATTATGTCGCCTTTGTAATAATTCCATTCAAAAATAACATAATAAAGCCTCGCCCCGATCACAGCCATAGGGACGCACCACAAAGCCAGATCGATTATATTCTCGGGATTATGCCCCAGCCTTTTTGCTTCATAGTACGCCAGCAGTACTCCTGCCATTATTCCTGTCGAAAGCAGAATGCCATACCATCTTACCCCAATCCCAAATATCTCAAAAGCCACGGGATTCACAGCCATTCCCCCTATCTTGTCTTACGCCGTACATTTATAGTATTTGTCTTTACTGTATTATTATAATTACTTTTTATATCGGCTGTCAAATTCTATTAGGGCAGACAGCTACTCGCCGGCAATATCAAGTACTCCGCTGACCGTCTCAATTACCGATGAATAGTTCTTACCCTGCATATAATCGTCATAAGCTAAATATAAAGCCCATATCAAACGCCACATATCTCCATCGGCATATGTTATTTTGAGTCCCAGGTCATTCAACGCTTCCTTCCTGTTTATGCAATAACCGTGGGAGAAATATTTCTCGGTCATAACCTTGGTCACCAGCTTCGCCTTTTCCTTGTTTTCCTTGAACATATTATTCTCAAGCAGAGCTTCTGCATACTGATAGGATGCTTTTATAGACTTCTCGTAATCTCCAAGAATCCATGGATCAAGTTTATTGGAAATAGGATACAGCACCGAAGCTGTAATCTTGGGATCTTTGCTTTGCAGGAGCTTTTCTTCCATAAAATCTATGCACAGTCTTATTGACTGGACGGGAACCCATAAATCCGTATACAGCGGGTGTCTGACAAGGGGATCTATAGGCCCCAGCTCGGAAATCGGGCCCATTACAATCTCATCTGCCCCAATAGCAACCATTGTAGCAGCGCTCTTGGCGACAAAGGGTATTATAACGCTGAATTTGTCACAAAACTCCCTGATCAGGTTTACTATCTTGTAAGGGGTATCTACGGCACCTCCATAGCTGGTCAAAAAAAGATCCAGCCTTTCTGTTTTTCCTATGCCGCAAAGCTGTTTGTACAATGGAACCAATACATAATCATCCATCGGGGAATAGGATATATATGACAGTATTCTGGAATCTCGCATTTTTTCAATACTTCTGAGCAGGCTTAACCTTTTTTTATTTGTGATCTTCAGCATGTGAAACCTCCTCCTGCCCATAAAATCTGACCGTTACAAACCATAAAACAATATAAATGCCATCCTGAACAAGGAGAAGCATCCTAAGTCTTCAGGTATCAGCAGTTTTTCTACTAAACATAATATGTGGCCTTTATTATTTTGTGAGGGATGAAACCAATAATAATATTGGGTTCAGGCCATTATTATTGAAAGTATAAATAAGGCCAATATTGAAATAATACTATTAAATGTCCTGACGGGACATTTCTCTGGGAGGTGAGGCTTGTGCCTCTGTTGAACGATAGTGAACTGATAAGCATCAAGCTCTCGATTATAAAAGACTTGGAAAAGACGTTGAAAATGGTATATGAGCACCAGTATAGAAACATATTGTCCAAAATAGTAAGCAATAAGAAAAGATTTATCAAGAGGCGCCTTCCGGTGGATGTCTCAGAGGACATATGCAGATATGACTCTCTTGCCGCCGGGCTTACCAATTATCTGATAAATATTTTTGATGTGTTTGGAGAAAGCGCAGTACTGAATGCGAAGAAAACTTTTGAAGAAAACGGATACAAGTGGGGAAAAAAATTGAGGAAAAAACTTTCCCCGCATTTCAACACTAATGATATGGACTACCTTATAAGGTTCCTTTATATTAATGTTCCTGAGGCAGACAGCATAGAAATGTCAGAGGGTGGCTTGATCTGGCATTTGAGTAAAATAAACCAGAATACATTGAATGAAGGCTATGTGAGATTCCACCCCAAATTCTACGATATAAAAGCCGCTTGGCTTAAATCCTTCATCAAGTCCTTTACCTCCCGGTATACAAGCATTTTTGAAAAGAAAAGCGAAGACGATGAGGAAATAATCACTGCTATAGGACTTAAGGAAGAGATATAAAAAAGTGACGGATAACACGGAACACACGGAATTCTCACGGAATGACACGGTTGGGTATAGTATTTGACCCGCCGTGAATTCAGTGAATTTCAGTGTTTTCGGTGTTACCCGTACCTTATTTCATATTTCTATAGCTCGTTTATTATGCTGACGGAAGCACTGGCTCCGATCCTTGTCGCCCCCGCTTCAATCATTTGTAATGCACTTTCCAGATTCCTTATTCCCCCTGCAGCCTTAACACCCATATTCGGCCCTATAGTCCTCCGCATGAGGACTACATCCTCAACTGCAGCGCCGCTGGCGGAAAAACCAGTGGAAGTTTTTACGAAATCCGCACCGGATTTCTTCGAAAGCTCGCAGGCAGTAACCTTTTCATCGTCAGTAAGTAGACAGGCCTCTATTATAACCTTTAACAGCGCCTTTCCCCTGCATACATCTGCTACTGCCTTTATATCTTCCTCCACTATCTCAGGCTTCCCTGATTTCAAAGCTCCGATATTAATGACCATATCTATTTCGTCAGCTCCGTTTTCAATAGCCTGAGCCGCTTCAAAAGCTTTGACTTCCTTTGTTGTCGCTCCTAAAGGAAAGCCTACGACTGTACAAACCTTTACTTCCGTTCCGTGCAGAAAGGAATCAGCCAGCTTCACATAACAAGGGTTCACACATACTGACGCGAATTTGTGTTCCAAGGCCTCCCTGCAGAGTTTGATTATATCTCCTTCTTTTGCGTCAGGCTTTAAAGCCGTATGGTCTATATAACCGGCTAATTCTATCTTGTTCATTTCTTTCCCCCATTTCAAGTGCCGCTTATCTTACTATTTCTCCCATTACGCTGTTTTGTATTCCGGCAGCATTTCCTTCTTCTATATCAATATGCATATCCAAAGCGTAAGTAGGATGTACTCTGACTACTACATTTTCCAGGACAACTGCCCTTTCGTCCCCTATTCTTACTTTTATGATATCCCTGTCTTTGAGGCCGAACTTTTCGGAATCACTTGTATGCAAATGCAAATGTCTTGCAGCAACTATCACGCCCTCTTCTATTGTTACCTGCCCCTTGGGTCCGATAATCGTGCAGCCCGGTGTTCCCTGTATATTGCCCGAGGGCCTTACCATAGCTTCTACTCCCATGGCTCTTGCATCAAACATCGAAATCTCCACCTGGGTAACCGGCCTTACCGGTCCTAATATTCTTACCCCTTTAAGAGTTGATCTTGGACCTGCAATGTCTACCTTCTCATCACAGGCATACTGGCCCGGCTGTGAAAGATCCTTGACATTGGTAAGCTCGTGGCCCTTGCCGAATAGTATTTCAAGATGCTCCTGTGAAACATGAATATGTCTGTTCGACATATTGACAGGTATTAAATTTTCCATAATAATCCCTCCTATAAATTATAGTTTTATTTTAATGATTCATATGCCCTAATCATTATTGCACACTCTATTCTCTTTCTCTGCAGCTTGCATTCAATCTCATAAGGTTCCTTGAGATTATTGTTGAATGCCGCCGCATTTGCCTGGCATCCCCCGCTGCAGTAAAATTTGGCCCAGCATTTCATGCATTTTCCCTTATGGTAGACTGTGTTCTCAAAGAACTCCTTCTGAAGCTCCTTGTTGGCAACGCCCCTCCAAACGTCTCCCATAAGGTATTCCCGCCTGCCTACAAACTGATGGCATGGATAAAGCTCCCCATCCGGAGTAACAGCAAAATACTCAACCCCCGAGCCGCAGGAAGACACCCTCTTGTAGATGCACGGGCCTCCGTCCAAATCCACATTGAAATGATAATATCTAAAACCTTTGCCTTTATCATTATATTCGATATATCTTTCGGCAAGCTTGTCATATTCCTGATAAATCTTTGGCAGATGTTCCTCACGGAGGGCATAACTCTTTTCATTTTCGGCAACAACGGGCTCTATTGAAATCTCTCTGAAGCCCTCATCCGCCAGATGCAGCACATCACTGCAAAAATCCAGGTTGTTGGCCGTAAAGGTCTCCCTTACATAATAGCTTTTATCTCCCCGGGAGTCTGCGACACTTTTTATTTTCGGCATAATGCTGTCATAAGTGCCGGAACCGTCAACAAGTTTCCTCATGCGGTCATTTACCTGTTTTCTTCCGTCCAGGCTCAACACTATATTGTCCATGTTTTCATTGATAAATTCCGCAATTTCCTCATTCAGCAGGGTTCCATTAGTTGTTATTGTGAAGCCTGTTTTCTTTCCGTATTCCTTTTCTCTTTCCCTTGTATAACGAACCGTTTCCTTTATTACATCAAAATTCATAAGGGGCTCCCCGCCGAAAAAATCAACCTCCAGCCTTTTCCGGGGTCCCGAGGTATTAAGTAAAAAATCAATAGCCTTTGATGCCACCTCAAAAGGCATCAGCTTTCGCCCGCCGTGATATCCTCCCGTCTGCGCAAAGCAGTAACCGCACCGCATATTGCAGTCATGTGCAATATTCAGGCACAATGCCTTGGTATGAGTATCCCTTTTTTCTTTTAATACCCTGTCCATGTAAGTATCTTCAGAATACAAAAGTCCCTGCTTTTCAAGCTCTTTTATTTCGTCCCATGCTTCCCTGATACTGAATTCTTTGTATTTGCCTCCAAGCTTCTCTATTATGCTTTCAACGCTGCCGGGATAATAGTCCAGCATGTCCCAGATAATCTGGTCGATTACATGCACCGTTCCGCTATTCACATCTATAACAATTTTCAAGCCGTTCTGCTCATACTTGTGCAGCATAAATAGCCCCCAAAATTTAATGATTTTCTTGCAATTTTATAGTCTTTCTGTACGTACATGACTATTTTATTATAATTTGTATAACGTGTCAAACGTAAAAAAGCCGTCCCAAGGACGGCAAATGCTACTGCAAAGCTTTATTGAGATCATCCAGCAATTCATCCGGATTCAACCTGTATCTGAGAGCAGCCTGCTCTACCGTCATATAAAGAGCTCCGCCTCAGCCGAAGCATTTTATGCTGTGATTTACAAATACTTCCTCGAGCTGCGGGTATTTATACAATAAGTCGTCTATAACCATACTTTTTTCTATCATTTTTTCACCCCCATCTATTATATGCATTTTGTACTGATGATATATACCTATACGGGGTATATGTTGTTTAATAATATAATATTATGTATTGACATTATTGTCAATATTCTTTTTTTCGATATATCTGACTGCGCTTAGTGATGCCACATTGCCTTCCCCTATTGCTTTTGCAATCTGATAAGGCTTTCCTGCACAGTCTCCGCATGCAAAGACACCTTCTATGCTGGCAGCCATATTTTTATCTACCCTGATAGAGCCTTCATCAAGCTCCAGTCCTTCTATCAGCTGATTCACCGGAATAATATTTCTTATTATGAATACTGCATCTACCTGAAGTTCCCTCCGGTCGGTCATAAGGCTTTGCACCCTGTTTCCATCGCCCTTAATTGCGTTTACCTTTTCCCTGAGCAGCTTTATATTCTCCCTGAGCTTCGGCTCTGTGCGGTATGCAGGTATGTAGTAAACCTCGGAACATATTTCAGAGAGAAAATTGGCTTCCTCTTCCCCTTCCTCATTCTCTGCAATTATTGCAGCTGACTTGTTCCTGTATAAAGGTCCGTCGCAAGTTGCACAGTAGCCTATACCCTTTCCCAGGTATTCTTTCTCCCCTTCATAATACTTTGCTTTCCCTTGCCCTGTAGCAATAATAATTGACGTTGCCTCATAGAACTCATTTCCGGTGTTTATTGAAAAGTAACCGCCCATGTCAAGTATGTTGTACGCTTTTTCTTTCCTTATTTCCACTCCCATTGAAATTGCATGTTCCCTGAATCCCTTTAGCAGCTCTGTGCCGCTCATACCTTTTAAGCCGAGATAATTGTCAATTTGGGGTGCTTTCATAAGACCGGTGACTTTTTCATTCCCCCCAAGAAGTATAAAATCCTTATTCCGTATTTTCAGATTCAATGCGGCGGATAAAGCCGCGGGGCCTCCTCCGATAATAGCAACATCCATCATCTTATCATTCCTCCGTAATTAATTTGTCAATGTTTCCCACTCACTACAATCATTATTTCCAATGTCATCATGCCTATGAATACCAGAAGGCTTATTATTAATGGCCATGATAGCCTTATATCCCTTATAATACTTGCAATTCTTATATCCGAACCGTAGGCAGCAGCCTCAGGATGCCTGTCATTGATAGTCTTCAGGCATATTGTCATTATAGCGGCTGCAAAGGGCAGTATTATTCCGAAAACAACAGCCGCACCTATCAGGGACTGCGTAGTCATACCTTCCTGTACCTGTTCAATATTGAAATTTTTATAGAAAGGAATATTCATTATAATATAACCAAAGGTAACCGAAATTGCATTATTGATAAAATGGCCTAGCATTCCGGCAAAAATTGAATTTGTCTTAAATACAACAAAGCCCAGTACTATTCCCAGAAAAAAAGGTGCCGCCATGTTCTGTATGTTAAGATGCAATATAGAAAAAAATAGAGATGTTATTATTATATCCGGCCACATTCCGAGCCTTTCATAAGACCTCAGCAAAAAGCCCCTGAACAGTATTTCTTCGCAAATACCCGCAGAACCTGCTATTATAAAAAGAAGTATAAGATATTCCCCGGGATTCTCCGCAAAAGGAATATCGGGTAAGACAAGACTTCCCATCATGCTGATAAGTATTTCGGCAATCAGGTTAATGAATACTGCCACAAAATAAGCAGCGATAAAGGAGATGATAACAAGAAGTGCATCAATGAAGCCTAACCTGTTGAATCTCATCTCCCCTTTCAATGATGCGCCCATTACCTTGGCATATAATATCGCAGGCATCGCAATCAACAGAAATTCGGTTATCAGTATCCCATAATGAAAACTCCATTTCTGTGCAACATACCCTACTGTTACAAACAAGACCATCACAATCATGAATAGAAGATTTGCGCTAAAAAAGGATAGCCTGCCCGAATTTCGCAATTCCAATCCAATATCCTCCCGCATACCCCATGCTCATATCATTCCGAGTGCAGCAAGAAATCTTGACTCCAAAGCCCGGCACTAATCTCGTATCTATTTATATATTATGCTTTCATTCCTCGTCAGGGGTTCCTCGACCACCATATGCTCTATGCTCAAGGGGCCGCCGTCGACAGTAGGCATTACCCTTTTGATATCTTCCAATTCAGTCATTGTATTGGCTATGGAGTTAATTGTCATGCTCTCCCCCGCCGCGCCTCTCCAATGATTTGTGTGCATCTCCCTTGAAAAATCAACCTTCAGCAGGTCTCCTTCCCGCTCTATATACAGGATTTTGACCCCTTCAGGTATTGTCCTGTATAAATTCTCCGATTCGGGCCCTTTAATAAGCTCTTCCAATACTATACGATAAAACTCGGTTTCGCTGATATCCTTTTTTACAAAGACAGACCTTTTTTCCGGAACCACATACATTGCCTGTGAATCTGCAAAATATAAGGTAATCTCTTTTTCCGACATATCCCCGG
>ERZ795049.3789-NODE-3789-length-15655-cov-9.319744_pt1 | contig 15655 bp, 20 predicted proteins | sample MGYA00375133_ERZ795049 | MGnify/ENA primary metagenome ERZ795049 (study PRJEB30178, sample SAMN05720147) | activated sludge metagenome | isolation source: anaerobic digester from wastewater treatment plant | place: Japan | collected 2015-04-20 ...
CATTTCAAGCATTTTCAACTTCCGTGTTCGCAAAACACGCTTGTTTTAGGATTAATAGATACAGAGCTTTGCCACCAAGGGTCATCCTGTCGCGTGTTTGGCGCTCCCGCAGAGGGTTTAATACTCTACCGTCTAGGGGGGTTGTGCCATGTCCGTTTTTATTCGCCGTTTTCTTGTACTGGTTACGCTCTTTTTTGCGTTCTCTCTTTTTTCATGTTTTGGTTCAAGTAGCGGCGATGAGGGCGGTGATGGCGGTTCGTCATCACCGGCTGGTAGTTCGGTTATTCCCGATACGGTCGCTCCATATGTGGTATCGTCAACTCCCTCACATGATTCCAATACTGTAGGTGTAAACAGCGATATCACAATCGTATTCAGCGAGTCTTTGGACTCGAATACCATATCTACCGATACGGTGCAGGTAGTTGTTGACGGCGGCACAATACTTGGATCACGCACTCTGTCCGCGTCAACACTTACCTTTACTCCGCTGTTCGCTCTCTCTCCCGGTAAATCCTATACGGTTGTTGTTAAAAAAGAAGTAACCGATCTTGCCGGAAATCCCATGAGCGAAGATCATTCATTTGTATTTTCCACCGCATCCAATGTGTCGCCGGAAATAAACATCAAACGCGATACAACAAATCTTCCGTCGGGGAGCGGTCTTCATAATTATGGTACTGTTGTGGTCAGTCAAGAATCGTCCGTTGTTCTCACCATCGAAAACCTCGGCTCCGCTCCCCTTTCCATACATTCAATAAATCTCAGCGGCACCCATTCCGCCATGTACTCAGTTGATAGTTCCTCAGTTCCTTCGTCAATTGCCGCTGGCGAATCAGCATCCTGTACGGTCATCTTTCGTCCTACCAGCACCGGGGTAAAAAACGCATCACTTGTTATTACAAGCAATGACTCTGATGAAGGCACCTATACGATATCGCTTCGCGGTACGGGTGTTGTCGCCCCCAGCCCGGAAATTAACGTTAAAAACGGCTTGTTTAATCTTCCATCAGGCAGTCAGGGCCATGATTATGGTAATGTCATAGTCAACCAAACAGGGGCTACCGTGACCTTTACCATTGAAAACACCGGTACCGGAGCACTTTCAATTTCAGGTATTGCCGTAACAGGGTCCGGTTCGTCACAATTTGTTCTTGATGCAACCACCGTTGCGTCCTCGGTGTCACCTGGCGCTTCAACCACTTTTACCGTTACCTTCGCGCCTACATCCGCAGGCTCAAAATCCGCGGTTATTTCCATTGAAAACAATGATTCGGATGAAAACCCATTTGTCTTTTCCGTGGTCGGTACCGCATCTCCAGCCTCATCTCCAGAACTAAATATCGCCAAGCCGGGTGGGTATGTGATGAACGGTGGTATTTATGATTATCAGGAGGTAAACACGATATCATCGTCAACGGAAACATTCACCGTACAAAACCTTGGTACGGCCGATTTGCATCTTACCGGTTCGCCCGTGGTCACAGTTTCAGGGAATAATGAAAGTGATTTTGAAATACTGTCATATCCCGCATCCACTATCGCGCCTGGCGGTAGTTCCAGTTTCACAATACGCTTCAAGCCCGGGTTTCTCGGGTTGCGAAGGTCTACCGTATCAATTCCAAACAACGACGACGATGAAGGCTCATTTTCATTTCAAATACGAGGAACAGGTAAGCCACGCTTGTCTACGGTGGATTCCGTCGGTGATGTCGGCGTTGGTTCGTCAATCGCGACCGATAGTACCGGCGCTTCTCATATTTGTTACAATGACAGCTCGAATAAGGACTTAAAATATGCCACGAATTCTTCCGGCACATGGCAGTTCACTACGCTTGATTCTGATGGTGATATTTACGCCGGTTCAATCGCCGTCGATGCGTCCGACCGTGTACATATTTCCTACTATGATTCTACAAATCAGGACTTGAAATATGCCACAAACAAGACGGGATCATGGCAGTGTATGGTCGTCGATTCGGTTGGTTCAGTGGGCACAAATTCCAGTATCGCTGTTTCCGCCGATGGCGTTGTGCATATCAGTTATTACGATTCAACCGGCGTAAATCTTAAATATGCTTCAATCGCGAACGGTTCGGTTTTTTCAGAAATCATCGATGATGGTAGCGGTCTTGGAGTCGGTACGCACACTTCTCTTGCGCTCGATTCCAATGGCGCCTGTCATATCAGCTATTATGATATGGTGAACCGTGACCTGAAATATGCGAACAATGCCAGCGGTTCGTGGGTTATTTCCGTTGTGTCTTCTGTCGACAGCTCGGGCGAATTTAACACGCTCGCTGTCGATAGCAACGGCAAAATTCATATTGCCTTTTTTTACCAGGGATATGCGGAAGTGTATGTCCGCTATGCGAATAATATTTCCGGTTCCTGGTCAATAACAAACATAGAAGGAACCAATGTGAACTTTCTTCCTCGTATTTCACTTGATCTCGATTCATCAAATCGAGCCCATATCGCATATCGTAATTCAATTGGCAGGTTAGGGTACGCCACGAATGCAACAGGCTCCTTTTTAATTTTTAATATCGATAATGGATTTCAGGTCGGGACATATAGTTCACTATCCATCGGTCCTGATGGCAGAGTGAATATCAGCTATTATGACAGCAACAATGATGATTTAAAATACGCTCGTTTTTAATTCATTACATAAAATAATATCGTATTGTCGCCAGGTGCTTTCTTGCTTCCTGGCGATGTTGTATTTTTCAAGGGTATGCAGGTGGAACAAAAACAGAAAAAATTAGTTGTCCCGGTCGAAGTCTACTCACGCGTCGTCGGCTACTTCCGCCCGGTGAACCAGTGGAACAAAGGCAAACAGGCGGAGTTTCATGATCGGGTGTGTTTTGTGCTGCCGAAGGAGGTTGCAATCACCAACGGCGACCAGACACCGATGATATGCCGTGATATTGCGGGAAGGGATTTCGAAGTGGTGGGAAAGTGAAGGTTTGGTCTCGCATTCATACTTAAATCGTAGCGATGAATTGAATGCGCCTGGTGCATTGCGCAAGTGCATTGGCGTAGGTGCTGGTGCGAAAAATGCCCAGGCATCTTTTCGGGTTCTCGTTGCGAAAAGACTTGACCCTGCATCGGCGTAGTGCTAATCCCTGCGTAGAGTGATCACGAGTATCGGCATGAAAAAAACAGTAACAACAGCGCTTGTCATTCTCCTTGTTTCCTGCGTTGTATCCATGCTGTCTGCGGACGGTAACGTTTCTTATCCTGCGAAGATGGTAATCGGCGATGTGAAAATCATAAAGGAGAAACGCGCGCGATCCCTTGCGCAAAACGACCTGGTGCATGACGGCGAGGTAATCGTTGTCGGCGAAAAGTCTCTCGTCGAATTCGCCCTGCCGGGCGAGGGGTTGATTCGGGTCGATGGTCCGAAGGTGTTCCGAGTAACCTCGCGGAATTTTAAATCTGCAGCAGTTATGGGAGGCGTGTTTTCGAGGTTTGAAAAGCTGACGAGAAGGCATGCCTACCGATCGCCGATGACCATTGTTACGGCAGTACGGGGGAAATCGGGCCTTGCGTTAAAAAAGGAAGCGCGAGATAAATTTGATGCCGCTCTAGAACTCTATAAGAGCGAACGGTTTGACGAGGCATGGCAATCGTTCGACCAGGTGGAAAGGCTTCCGAGGATCTCCCCCACCGCGAAAGAATATATAAAATTTTTCCGTGCCGGAATCCATTATGGGAAAATGAGCTTTGAGGAAGCGCTTGGCATGTATGTAGAATTATCCCAAAGCAAGTTTGATAAATTCGAATATCGGGAGGAGGCTTTTCTCAGGGCAATAATATGTGCGGATCATACCGGAAATTATGAAATGCTGAAAAAACTATACGCAGAATATGATCAAACATATGGAGAGAAGGGCAAATATTATGAATTGATACGGGAATTAAAGAAAACCCAGTAAATCCGTAAAAAAGTAGTTTCCTGCCGCCGTCAACGAGGTACCCCCGTCGGCCGGGGACTCCCCTGCCGCGAAGATGCCCAACGCCTCCTGGACCATATCGCCGCCATCCGCGAGATCCGCGCAAAGTACCGCACCTTCATCGACGAATGCCAGGAGGAGGTCGAGGACTACCTCGCGTTCATCCGAGCGATGGTCAAGAAGTACAACTCACGTCCGTATGAGGAGATGAAGAAAGACCCGGTGCGTGATGTCGATATTTCATTGGTTCAGCGAAAGTGAAACGCGGCACCAAAACATGGTAACATATTTACTGAAGTGCCGTAACTATAAAATAAGATCATTACAAGTATACAATTCATTCCATCTTTTGAAATCCTTGGAATCATCCTTAATCAACAAGCCAATTCTATATGGGATGTTTTTATTGTTTATATTGGCTTGTTTTGTGCCGTTAAGCGGGCAGGCTTTCATTGTCTTCATTTCATTGTTCATTTCTTTCTTGGATAGTTTATATATATATGTTTGGGGCCGGTTATAATCCGAAGCGTCGATTAATAGTATGTAATATCCATTAATATTTTGATACTTCCTTAGTCCTGAAATATTCGCGGTTTTATTGGTTACTGTAATTACTGAAGTTTTTAATTCGTAGTATTCATTGTTAATTTCAAAATCCCCCTTGTCGTCTTTCTGTGAAACCTTGTTGAAGTTATTTCGTATAATGACTCGATTTTGTATCTTCGTTCCGTACGATTTCGGCGACAGCAGACACATTTTCTTCAAAAATAGAAGCCATTCATCGTCAAATCCAAAATCTTCATCTTTGGACTCATCTTTAAACTGGGCATACAACCGTAATAGTTCTTCAAATTTATGTGGCTCCATTAGATACAGAACCTCCCATTGTATTATTGTTCCACCAGCTCCCGCCAATGCTCCCAAATCATCACCATCGCCAGCGTGTCCAGCTCACAGTATTTAAGTAACGCGGCAACGACCATATCTCGTTCATGTTCGCTCACCGTCCCAAACTGCAGCTTCGCATAGGCCGTCATCGCGGCCCCCCCGTCGGCCAGGGACTCCCCTGCCGCGAATATGTCCACCGCCTCCTGTGAGGTATGCTCGAAAACTGGCGGGAGGAGCTTGTAGGGCTCAATGAATTCCCCATCACCGTCCTGCCGTATCCACGTCCAATCTCGGAAGTTCAGGCTTTTTATCCCGTTGGCAGCACCGTACACGGGTTTCCCATACCGTTCCTGTAAGTACCGGCTCGCCATGATGGACGCGGGAAGCACCTTCTTAATCGAAAGAGACCCACCGGTATGCGGATTGAAGTAATACCTCTGCGCGAGCTCCTTCATGTCCACCATGCTCCGTTCCCCGGTCCATTCCACCTCCCCATGTGAAGTCGTGATGCCGCGGATCCACGCGCAGAGCTCTTTCCGGTCCTTCTCACGCGAGTTCTCGAGCTGGTTGTGTATCATGCACAAAACGGTATTCTCGTGCGCGGCCCACCGAAATATCGTCCCCTCGTCGGCAGACAGCGCATCGCGGAGCGCACGCACGAAATCAAAATTGGGGTTCTTCCCCCGCTCCGTGTTAATGTACTCCCCCGCATGCTCCACCGTCCCGTCCTTGTGCACCGTATGGTGTGAGAACTGAAACGCCACGATCTCATAGGGATGCATGTTCTTGGTAAACGGAATGGCCACCAGGGAGGTCTCGAAATCAATGAAATGCAGCGGGTACCGGTACCCCATCGTCTCGGATACAAACCCGTCACGCTTGAAATGCGTGCCGTTGTCGTTATTCCTGACGCTTTCCACCTGGAGCCATTGGCGCTCCTTTATGCTGAAGGTCTCGCCCGGCTCCTCCTCGCCGTTTGTGAAGATATCACCTTCCTCCACGTCCCTCATCAGGACAATATTCCTTCGGAGCAGGTCATTCTTCCTGCGGAAGTTCCAGATATTGAAAACGAGCGGCTCTTCGATCGCCGCGGCATCCATCCCATACGCGTTCCGGAAGCATTCCGCAAAACCGCTCTTCAGCCCCTTCTCCGCCTCCTCAGGCGAGCAGTAAAATTCACAGTTCCCGCAGTCCTTGGTAATCTCAGCGAACACCCGCTCGTCCCGCTCGTAAAAACCGGCCAGTTTCTGAACGTATTCCTCAAACCCGCATTCGCGCGGCTCTGCGCAGTCCCTGTTCTCAAAGATAAGCTCAACGGCCCGGTCCGTGTTCACCTTCGCGAGGAGCCCCCGTATCGAATCTCCCGACTCGATTTGCCCGTTGGTTTGGACCACCTTCCTTCCATTCGTATTAATAAGAACAAACCGCTGATTCAACCCGTCAACCGAGGTCTTCGCGTCCTTATTCGCAAGCATCAGAAACGACCGCACCGACCACTCCGGGTGGGCCTTCATAATCACGTATTTCTGGAAAGCCACATCGTACACGTATGGGTCCCAGGCCGCCGCCAGGTATCCCTTTTCGCTAAGAAAATCACCGTCCTCGCTCGAATACGACTTGGATTTCACCTCAATGAGGTCCACATTCATCCCCTTCTTAACGACGATATCGGCACGGATCAGAAGGTTGTCATGGGCAAATGCCGCCTCGAAAAGAGTCACGGAATCCCGCTGCAAATACTCTTCCGTGATCCGCAGCGGCTCGTCATACCCGATGTAATCCTGCAGATCGATCCCCTCCGGGTAATAGCACTTCGCCAGCGCCCCTACCTGGAAGCCGCCCTCGGCCAGCGCCTCGAGAAACGGGTCGTCGAGCTTGTTGTCGGCGTACTCTTTCTTTTTGTTTGTGTAATACAGCTTCGTCGGGCACTCCCGTGCCAGCTTGAAGCGTGATTTCGTCAGGTAGCGCTTCATATATGGTTTATGGTTCCTCCCAATGCAAGTTTTGTATGTTATTATGCAATTCAACCTTGTCATCCCCGCGACAAGTCAATCATCCGGTAGATCATATTCGAGTATATATCGAACTTCTCTCCCCTGTGTATGGCTGTCGATACCGGGTGTTCGACCTCCACGAAAAAAAAATCATCGAATTGTGTAATTCTGCTTCGGTGTTTTTCATCCAGTATCTTTGCTCTTCCATGATGTCTTTCAAAACGATTTAATAAATCCGGGTACGTATGCCTCGTGAACGAAAAGATGTATTTCGGTTTCAGCACCTTCAACTCCCCCGTCAGCTTGCTGCTGCAGTTTTCGTACATTGCGTCGCTGGGGATGCTTCTTCCATCATTCGCAGTTGAACACTTTACAATATTGGTAAAGACGCAGTGGCGAAACCCGTTCTTAATCATGTGCGCGTCCACGTCGCTTTCCGATGAGTACCTGATCGATTGAGCGGCATACTTTTGGTATAATAATCCAAGAAGGGCTACATAGTACCAGAACGGAGAGCCCCGATATCCAGGCTGCCTAAAGATCAAGTACTTGTTCCGCGCCAGGTACCTCTCAGACGCCTCCTCCTTCAGATGCCGGCAATAGTCAATATCCGTGTTTCCGCCGTTGAAATTGATGCCCAGGAAAAGCAGTCCATCATACCGTTCCCCGATCCATGGAATGTACGGCATCTGCGCCTCCCCGGTCGAGTACTGCCGATAGTTGTCCCAGCATTCACCGCTCTTGTCGCAGTCATACTCGAGGTTGAACGAATGACGATCGCTTTCGCCATATGCGGTCAACAAATACCTTCGTATTTCCAAATCCATGGTTTTCATCTTAAAGTAATTATTTATTCTGGTCTCGTTGGTAAATAATTCAATCGTAATTATTATTAAATTATCTTCTCTTATTCTACTTCAATCCAGGTCAGGTCTTTCGGCCTGCGGTTCCTCGCGAGAAACTCCCTGAACTCGTCCATCCCCATGCAATCCGCATCATCAACCCCAAAGTCACTCACAAACGGCAGTTTTCGTTTCGTATCAATGGGAAAGTTAATAAAACTTATGCCCTGTCGTCGTGTCAGATCAAAGAGTATGTGGCTGTTCCGTTCTCCCGTGTCGTTCCCGAAAATAAACATGTGCACGTCCCATTCGTGCAATGTCCCCGCATAATGAAAGTCAATGCCACAGTCATAATCGTATTCATAATGCCTAAATTCTATGAAATCGGAATCGAGGATGTCCAACAGGAGCGCATCCATTTCCTCCACGGGATAAAGCTGCGCAAGAATATCATTTTCATATGAAAAAAAGACAGTATGATTTCTCCATCGCGGAGAAAAATGGAATAACGTGCTTACTCATTGCATGACCTCCGTTCACATGTCGGACCGGCCATGGAAGTATCCTGCTATGAATTGAACCAGTTGTGCGGGCAAAAATGCGCGTAAGTGAAAGAATCGGCTTGCATCATCTCACTCTTTAGCGGCATTTATTACGCACCCGCAAGCGGTGAATCAACTCGGTGCGGTACTCTCAAGGCCTCAATGGCCCCCTCACTACCGTATAAAAATACGATCTTTTACATGGTAAACATAGACCTGTAGGGTTTATGTTTTTAAAAACAAGCACTCGTCAATTTCCTGGCAATGAGTGCATCCAATGCCTCATCGCCTCTCCCCTCTAACCATTCTTGCGCCAATTGTTTCATCGTATTCGAAACCGTTGCGTTTCCCGGCCCCCGGATTTCATCGATTCTCCAGTTATCGCCGTATTCATAGAGCAGCATCGTCGCGTGTTCGTTATCCGGTATCTGCAAGTGATATGCGTATAGCCGTCCATTCGCCCCCGCTATCCGCTCCGTATAACCGCCAATGCAGTGACGCATTGCCTTCCCTTCCTCCCAGAGCTCGCCGCCGGTTGTAAGCGGCGTAATCCCATAAAGCTCTCCGCGTCCGGTTTCAAGCTGTATGCCTTCAAGAGGCGGTTTACCGAACCGCACCCGCTTGCATCTTTCATACTGGTCCCACTCGTTGCACAGTCGTATGAGCTCATCGTGTGCCTTGTACACGTCTTCAACGGTCCGTATCGGCGATATTTGCCGGTGCAAATCTTCATTGTGCCGCAGGAGTTCGGTTACATCTGAAATTTCGTATTCCAGCCTTTGCCGGTCATCATCGTCGTCAAGTCTCGTCAGTTCGTCAAAGAAATTCATCCCGATGCGTGGGAGAAACTCCCGTGCGCTCAGTGCTTTCAGTATGGTACCATTGATGTGCTTTAAATGTCGGAGGTATTTCAACTGAAGTTCGTCACCGTTTGTTATGACCGCGTGCGCCGTCTTCAGTGCCTCCCGGGTGCAGTCGGCGTTCGGTATCTTCTTCATCGCCTTGAGCACCCAGTTCTCCGCTGGAAACCCCGCTTCCCGGATGATGTCCCTTCGTTTCATTCGAATCAAACGCTCAGAACACCTCCGATAGTCCCCGCAATCACTCAGAGGGTCGAGGATATGTGCGATAAGCATCCCGAGAGCTGGAAACTCCTCCGCTAGTTCGAGCGCTGGCGTTCCTGCTGTTAGGCACAATCGGTAGCAGAGGTCCCTATCCTTCCTCAACGAACACGCCAGGGTGGTCATCCTGGCATACCGTTCTACGATGTCCTGTATCATTAGCTTCGTTTCATGAGGGTAAAAAGGAAGCATGGGCTGTGTTTCCGGGTGCGTTTCATCCCCGCATACGAAAAACGTGCCCTGATTGGTGTCGAGCCATATGCCATTCTTCCCCACGCCGCGGTATATGCGGAAGATTCCATGATCGGAGTTAATATAGTATTGTTCAATGTACGACATTGCCGTTTACATCATCTATTGCATGCGGTTATTGTTTAATCGTCTGCTTTTCACGAATTTACTTCACGTTTACCTTATGAATAACAACAGGGGCTTTTTCCCGTTCCGAATTGAACTTTCTTTCAAGGTAATGAAGGAAAACTATCTTGTTATGTTTTCCGACAACAGCCACATCCGTCATCATTATGATGGTTAAAAATCGGTAATCGGGTGGTATGAGTAGTTTTGCCGTCATCGGTATCATATTGCTTCGTCAGTACAAACCCCTTCGCACATACTCCTCCTCATCCATCGGGATTCCGTCCGTTTCCCGCCACCCCTCCTCCCGTAGGTCCGCCATGATGTGCAGCCGTGCTGCCTCCGCCGCATCGTTTCCCCAGAGATTTCGAACCTCCTCAATGCCGCGCAGGTGATGTCGTTTCCTGCGATGCCGCATGCCGCAGTCCCGGGTCCCCGCGAAGGCGTCCAGCCACTCGTGCACCTCCGCGAAGGGCTTCCCCATCTTCTCAATCGATTCCCGGCAGTGGTCTGCGAATTTCATGCCTTTCAACCGACCCGGTAGCATCGTTGCGTGATCACCCGGTAATCCATGTGCACCTGCCCGATCCGCTGCATGTCCGTCAGCTCAATGATCCGGTCATGCAGTGAATGGAACAGGTAGCACTGCCGAATCGGCTTGTTCCCCGGGAACCGTCTCCCATCGGCATGGTCGTCGTTGTCGTCTATCCCGTATTCGCACCATTTGTCCTTTGAAAGGAGCAGGTGCTCCTCCACGATCGTATTGTCCGAGTTCTCGCGGAAGAGCGGGTCGTCGTCGCCGAGCGCGAATACCAGAATCACCTCCATCTCGAAGTCCGTGAGCCATCGCTCGGTGTCCCGTAATCGCTCGAGCATCATCGCGATGTTTCGCTCCCATTGTTCATGGATGTCGCGTTCAATGCCTCTCAGCGTGTCATTGAGCGCCCGCAGTTTCGCGACATTGACCACGGGCTTCTCGAAATCCTCCGGCTGTGCATCGCGGAGGGATACATCATCCGCAGGCGCCCTCCCATCGGGACCAATCACCGCGATCGTGAGGCCATAGAGCTCGTAAAAATCCTCGGTAATCCTCCCGATCCGGGCGTTCCCCGGTATGCAATACACATCATTCATGTTCGTCAGGTGCCGGACCAATTTACGATGGTTCCCCCGTTTTCCCCGCACAAGAGTGGATACCTCGGCCCGGTCCCCCGCCTCCTCGCTGTCGGCCAGGACCGAAAGCCCAAGACCGGTTTCCCTCAGAAAGTCCTTTTTTAATCTCCCGACCCTGATCGCGTCATGGACGTGTATTAATGCCATCGAGTCTCACCAGCCAACGGGAAAGCGTCTCATCGGGAACGGGCCGTCCCCGGTATGGAAAAATGTAGTACTCTGGAACATGCGCGTGATCAAAGTCTTCATCGTCGGTCATAGTGTATCAATCGTGATCTCTTCCAGGAGCATCAGGCACACCACGCAATCGAGTTCACGGTCGTGCCGCACCGTGTCCGGAGGAACAATCTTCGCCCAGGTCGATCCCTGTCCGTACCTGCAGAGCATGAGATAGTTCTTCGGCTTTATATGCTCGTTCGACCATTCGAGCAGCTCCAGAAAGATATGATCTATGATCAGCTCCCGGGTGCTTGTATAATGCGTGATATGCTCGGGCATGCAGTAGCCGCAGTAGTAGCCGTTCTCGTCTTTCTCGATCATCACATCGATGTCCCGCAGCCTGTCAAAGTTGACCCCATTGTAATCGGCGCTCACGCTCACACCGTCCTCGACGACATGCACGGTAATCGCGTCCACGATCCCCTTATACCGGTATGTCGCCGAGCCCCGCTTCCCCCCGATGCGGCATAGCGGGTGATTGAATTTCTTGTTGTTTTTCTTCAGCCATTCTTCGAACAGCTTCGGGGCTTTACTGCTTCTCATTTTTCCGGCCTCGGTATCGTGTAGGTATATCTACGCCGTAAATATCGCACTATATGCCCGTTTCACCTACACCCCGGGCGTTTACCTCCCCGCAAAAACATCCTTGACAATGCCGCCTCATCGGGATTGTACAAGATCATCAGACAGGTACAGGAAAAACAATGAACCATAACCAGTTCCCCAACCCCCGCACCGAGTACGGCGTTATCAAGCGTTATCTGCACGTGCTCGCCCTGCTCCAGAACAGCAAAGACTCGCAGAATTGGAACGGATCAACGCTCGCCGACATCCTGTCACTCGACGAGCCAACCGGGGACCTCTCCGACAAAACGGTTCGTGAGTATATCAAGGAATACATCGAAAAGGAGCTCGGCATCGAAGTGGACCGCACCCCTGGTGGGCGTCGTACCCAGCTCGCCGCCGTGGTGGAGGACGCGCTCCTCGAGAAACTCGCTTCTCTCTATACCGGGTTCGTCGTCCACGATTCCGTTCGCGACCTCGTCATCAGGGCGTTCCTCAAAAAGCACCCGATTGACGGCCTCTGGATGATGGCCCGCCTCTACTTCGCGGCACTCGAAAAGAAGCGTGTTCGCTTTAATTACGTGACCAATACCGGTTACAAGATCAAAGAAGCCGATTTTCACCCCTATCACCTGGTCATGCGCAACAACAACCTCTATCTCTTCGGCCGCGTCCACGGCCTCGACAAGCCCTGGCTTGTCATCCTCAATCGCGTCAGCGATCTTCGCGTCACCAACGATCGTTACGAGGAGGAACCGCCCTCAGTGGACGAGGTCTTCAAGGATTCTCTCGGATCTTTCATCGGGAAAAAATACTCAGTGGTCCTCCGCTTCAAAGAGGCGGTTCTTAATCCCATGGAACAGTTCTTAAGTATACTCGAGCCTGAAGTGTCAAAGGTTGGCGATGGGATATGGGAAGCCCGCTTCGATGTTGCGGATGATCTTTATCTATGCAAGCAGCTCTTCATGTACGGCTCCAACGCGGAAATCGTCTCCCCTCCGGATCTTCGCGAGATGATGGTGTCCATGCTCAGGGAGAGCATGGAGGTGTATAATTCGTAAATTCAATTACTGGCATATGTAGAGGTTCCACTTTGTGTATTCGCCCTTCCAAAGCACCCTGCTCTTATTAAATCCGTTCTACAACAACATATCTGCAATTCCTACTCTTCGCCTCCTTTACTGCGTTATAAATTGAAAACTGATTATTTGTTGCACAATAATAATGGCCATTGTGTGTATCGAGCCATTCTCGTAGTATTCTGCCCTCTCCCATGTATGGGAGCCCCCGTAATTCCTCTTTGTGGGTTTTAAGCCAATCTTCAACAAAAATAACTCCAACTCCACGTATCTGCCAGCATGGCGTTACATCACTCAGCATGGTTTGTCACCGTCCCGTTTATTATATGGCAAATGAAAACCGTGAATTAATGCCAATACATAAATATATACTGCATGTCGGCATGAAGCTGCCCCTGGCTGTTTATGTCAATGGCGTGGGTTCATAACGTGCGTATGGATGTGATATCATGGGAATGGAAGACAATAAAGCCACTTTATGCTAAGACCTGCCCCTTGTATTGCTTATTCAACATAATCCCTAATTTCCTTTATTACGCAACTAATATATTCAGGTCTATATTCTGTAATTTGATTGCTTAAATGGTGGATTGATTGTAATCGTCATATCATCCCACCCTCCTCCGGAACGGGGTACGTAGTCTGAATCGAGACGAACGGGGCGAAGAACAGCTAATTATTCAACTAACCGCATGAAAAAGCATAAAACACACAGGCAAAAGTTGAAGGAATTTGCAAATTGGGTGAAAGCAAATTATCCTGATTATGATTGTAACGATATCGAGCACCTGAATGCACTTCGCAAGAAGTTTTCGATTAGGGTTTACCAACTACCTGCGCTGTCGTTGGATGATTATGCCTCCGTCAGTTTATATATAACGGAAGATATTGATTATCTAAAAGGGATAGATGGCTGAATGCTTGAGAGAAAGTATAAAATATTTTGGGAGAAAGATTCCAGTAACTTGCGACCAGTATATTTTGATATAATAAATCGCACTACAAAACGTGTGCTCCAATCAAAACCGGAATCAGTTTACGGCTACAGAAATGTGATGGTCGCCTTGAGGGATCTGTAGATTACGTACAATCAGATACGGCAATTCATGCGGAAATTCGACTTACGAGCGCTCTACCCAAGGAAAAACATGTCTAAACAATTTCGTAGGCACAAGAAGTGTCCGTATAGTATTATTTTTTCGCCATGTGTTGAATCAATAAATCCTCAATTTTTTTATTATTTATTTCACAAACATCGATCATATATTTCAAGGGAGTATTATTTTCATTGTCTTTAATATTTACATTTGCACCGTTCTCAACAAGTAATTTCAGAAGTTTTAAGTTCTCCGTTCCAATAGCTTGAAATAACAGAGTTTGCCCATTGTCATCTTTCGTATTGATATCCAACTTGTTCTCAATCATGATTTTTGTCATATTGTAGAGGTCACTGGGATTCCCTGTGAATATCGAAAGCATTTCTTTCAAGTGTTCATTAGTCAATTTCGCTCCGCATTTCAGCAAATATTTTACAATATTAACTTGCCCATGTCGTATTGCACACCTTAGTGGAGTATCCCCATTAGGGGAAACATGCAACGGATCAGCACCTTGCGACACTAAATACTTTGTTGTTTCAAGATTATTTCTTACAACTAAATCCAAAATAAAAGATCTTCCACCATAAGAATCAGGTTCGGATAAATAATTTGGATCAGCTCCTTGTTCGATTAAATCTTTTACCTGTTGCAGTGTATAATCTGAATGATAATTTGCGACTAATTTAAATAGTCCCGGATTCAATAACTAAGCGCAACTTCTGTAAACTTCTAATGGTGTCATAAAACCAAGAGTTTTTCTCGGTCGGTTGTTCAGTTCTTTTTCAATCTTTGATATCTGTCTTCTTGAGATCAAGGCAAAATTCGTTTTCTTGGGTAAATACCTACGAATAAGCCCGATCCCATTTTCAACGCCGCCCTTCTCCCAGCTATGATACGGATTGCAGAAATATATTTTCAGTTTCAACTCGCGTGCGATTTCTTCGTGAGCAGCATTTTCTAGCCCATTATCCAAGGTTATCGACTTACGATATCTTGGGGGAATCCTTCGCATCATTCGAATTATCGCAAGTTTAAACGATTCCGCATTCTTTCTTTTTATCTTCATAATGAACATGAGTTGCATTTTACGCTCACGTATCACCGCGAGTGATTCTTTACTAGCCCGCGATACAACCGTATCCGCTTCCCAGTGCCCCCTGCTTTCTCGTTGATCTATCTCGGTAGGGCGTTGGGCAATCATTGTCCTATTGGGGATCTTGACCATCCTTTTCCCTGGCTTTATCGCTCTTTTCCGCCGTTTGCGATGCCCACGAACCAAACAGGCTATCAAATCTCTTCGCTCATGGTATATGAAAAGGTAAATGGACTCATGGTTCGTTTTAAGACCAATATCCCTATTTATCCTTCCTGCAGCTTGCTCAGGAGTATAACCCTGATTCAGACGCTCTATCACATACTGCCTAATTCGCGCATTCTTTAACCGTTCTTTCCGGTGGGCATCCCGGTTCCTGGCATCGGCTCGCTGCTGGGCCTGAATTGCCGAGTACGCTTTCCAAACCGGGCTCCCATTCCGTCGAATCTCCCTGCCTATGGTCGAAGGATGCCTGCCAAGTTTTAATGCAATCTCGTCCTTCGTCACTCCTGATGATAATTCTATCGCAATATAATCTCGCTCATGGGCAGAAATATGCTGGTAGACTTTTCCACTGGGATTCAGTATCTTAGCCATATAGAGGCGTTCTCCTTTGTGTTTGGTTGTGGTGACTCAACCTTAGGAGAATGTCCTCTTGATTTATACCACTAATCCTAAAACAAGCGTATTCGGGGTAGCTTTCCCCCAATTTCATCTATCG
>ERZ795049.3795-NODE-3795-length-15643-cov-7.760008_pt1 | contig 15643 bp, 9 predicted proteins | sample MGYA00375133_ERZ795049 | MGnify/ENA primary metagenome ERZ795049 (study PRJEB30178, sample SAMN05720147) | activated sludge metagenome | isolation source: anaerobic digester from wastewater treatment plant | place: Japan | collected 2015-04-20 ...
ACTATGAGCCCACACAGAAAGATTATACCCAAAATTAGCCCTATTTCATATATGGCCTTGGATTAATACGACCAGATAATTCAGCACCCCTTCTCAATTCGAAGTGAACATGTACACCGTAAGCAACACCAGTATCCCCTATTAAACCAATGGCTGTACCTCTAGAGACTGATTGACCTGCTCTTACATAAAGCTTATTCATATGAGCATAAAGTGTTGTATATCCATTACCATGGTCTACATGAGCATAATATCCGAAACCATAGTATTTACCAGAACCCCATCCTGCACTTATTACTCTACCACCAGACGCTGCTATTACATTTGGTCTTTTACCTCCTGTTGGATATATGTCTATTCCATAATGTCCTGGAAAGAATCCTCTAGATATTGCACTCGCTCCACCAACTGGCCAACTTAAGAACTTACCAACATTTGGGTCAACTGCAGTAGATGTATAGGCTATACTCGAAGTTCTGTATAAAGAAGGAGAAGATGCATATACAGGTTTTTTAACTTCTGGTAATTCACCGTTTGGTAAGAACAACTCACTCCCAACTGTTAGAGTATATGGTTTTTCTAGCCAGTTATGATCTACAATGTCTGCAGCATCGGCTGAATATTTCTTTGCCAATCCTTCCAAGGTATCTCCCTTTTTTACTACGACAAGAACACCATCTCTTGGCGGAATCTGTAGCACGGTCCCTGGCTTAATTACACTCTTCTCATTGAGATTATTAGCCCAAAGTAGCGTCTCCACCTTAATTTCATAGTATTGAGCAATCTTACTTAATGTATCTCCACCTTTTACTGTATATTGCTCTACATATCTTCTTGGTCTGTCCTTTGGAACTGCTGTATTTGTTGTTGCATTCATTACCAAAACATCTGTTTCGGCAACTCCTATGGTATCTAGCGTATCACCGCTAGCAACAATAACAACCGGTTTACGATATATATACGAGATAGTGAGTATAAGAACAATGATAAATAATACAGCTTGTAGTGCGGATCCCAAGAAATTTCCTCTCCCCCAGAACATTCTTCTTACAAGTTTCTCTTTTACAAAATCTGTAGCTTCAAGAATCAAGTCAAAACACACAGAGATCAAGATCCAAACAACTCTCATCCTAGAATAAAAGTAACTTACTAAAGCAATAAAAAAAGCAAAAAGATTCTTCTTGGTACTCTGTTTTTTTAGAAAAATTCTTAACTTTGAAAAGAATTCCTTAAAAAACTTTTTATTTTCAATATCATCATTAACAAAAAGAAATCCTTCGTTATTCTCTTCCGAAAGAACCAAATCTTGTTCTTGTGGGGTAAGATCCTTGAAACTGAGACCAGATATATTCCTATTTTGTCCTATATTATCCTCTTCCACTGTAATACTGTTTTAACTGATAACTTTGATTATACCAATTATCTATGCTTCGTGCAGGGTAGCAAGGAATTCTTCGTTTGATTTGGTCTTTTTAAGTCTACTTATTAGAACTTCTGTTGGACTCTCATTACTATCTAGAACTTCCAACATTCTTCTAATTCTCCATGATTGATTCAATACTTCCTTACTTAGAAGAAACTCTTCATTTCTAGTACCTGAACTTACTACATCTATTGCAGGATATATTCTTCTGTTAGCAAGCTTTCTGTCCAAATGTAGTTCCATATTTCCAGTTCCTTTAAATTCCTCATATACAAGGTCATCCATTCTACTACCAGTATCTACAAGAGCTGTAGCAACAATTGTTAAACTACCCTTCTCTTCGAAATTTCTAGCAGCTCCAAAGAATCTTTTAGGAGGATACAGCGCTACTGGATCAAAGCCACCAGAGAGTGTTTTACCTGATGTTGGCATAGTGATATTGTATGCTCTTGCAAGTCTAGTAATACTATCCATCAGGATAATTACATCCTCACCCCATTCAACCATTCTCATAGCTTTCTGAAGTGCCATCTCTGCAATTCTACAATTTTGCTCAGGAAGTTCATCAAAGTTGGAAGCATAAACCTCTCCTTTTACAAACCTCTTCATATCTGTAACCTCTTCAGGTCTCTCTCCTACTAAGACAACCATAAGCTTTGCTTTAGGATGGTTAGCAGCAATACCATTTGCAATATCTTTAAGAAGGAATGTTTTTCCTGCCTTTGGAGGCGAAACAATCATGGATCTTTGTCCATAACCGATAGGAGCAAGAAGATCTATCATTCTTGTAGATATAATCTCTTGGTCTGTCTCAAGCTTAATTTGTTTGTTTGGGAATATTGGTGTTAATTTTCTAAAAAGAGGTCTGTTGGCAGCCTCTGCAGCTGGTTTTCCGTATACAGTATCAACTCTCAAAAGACTTAAGTATTTCTCCTTTTCTTTTGGAAGCCTTGCTGGTCCAGAGACCTCATCTCCAGTTCTTAGACTAAATTTCTTAATTTGAGAACCAGATACATATATATCATTATCACTTGGAAGAAGACCTTCTATCCTTAAAAGACCGTGAGACTCATCTTTCATAACTTCTAAAATACCATCTACAAAGACAAATCCATCATCTTCTGAAGATTTTTTTAAAATTTCTAATATCAACTCTCTCTTTTGGAATTCCATATAGTCTTCCATCTTGAGTGCTTTTGCTTCATCACGAAGCTGAGCAAGAGTCATTTGCTCATAATCTCTAATCGTTTTTTTCTCTTTTGTCATTTTTACAGGGAAATATATAAAGTATTGGGCCTAAATCCCAATCTACAATTCCAGTATATTGAAATGTAAAAAACATGTCAAATCGAAATAGTACTTGAGATAAAAAAAGGGATCGGTACTGCCCCAACCGACCCCGGTTTCTTCCTCCATATAGAAGAAGATATCGAGTAACATATCGAAATATGTTAATCCCTTTTCTTCAAAGACTAAGAAATCTTAGGCTTTTCCTGTTGCCCAGATGTGCTTGTGACACCCCAGACAAAGGGAAAAAACTAAGATTGTCCACACCATCTTTGAAAGAGCGTATAAAGTATACCTCATACAAAGATAACTGTCAACCCTATATCATCTATACACAAAGTTTATTCTGCTCGGGATATCTTACTGCATAGACATTTCCATGTGCCCGTTATCCCCCCTGTTACGATTACTGCTGTCGCCCTCCCCTGTTACGATATTTGTGGATTGTCGAGAAGAAAATAAAAAAGAGAGGCTAAAGTTCCCTTATTCTGGAGATTTTTTTAATCTCTAGCTTGCTTTCCTTCCCTATTTTAGCTCTCCCAACAATAATCTTAGAATAGCCCGACCTTACAGCCTCCTCCATCACAGAAGGAAGTCCCCATGTACCTCTGATTTCGCCAGTAAGCCCTACTTCTCCAAAATATATACAGTCATTATCCAAAGGTATATCTTTTACTGATGATTTTATAGCAGCACATATTGCCAAATCTACTGCTGGATCATTTACATTTAATCCACCAACTATATTTACAAACACATCTTTATCTCCAAGAAATACACCACCCTTTCGCGACATTACTGCGCAAAGCATATCCAAACGAGGCTTTTTTATACCATTAGCTACTCTCCTAAGAGGGCCAGCTTCCCCTTCTCTTTCAACTACTAGTGCCTGTACTTCAACAAACACTACCCTTGAACCTTGTAAGATCGCACTTATTGCACTTCCAGAAGACTTAAGATCTGTTTCAAGGAAAAGCAAAGATGGATTACCAACTTCAGCTAAGCCATCCCCTTTCATCTCGAACACACCTATTTCGTTGGTAGAACCGAACCTGTTCTTTATTCCTCGAAGAATTCTGTATTGATTAAACTGGTCTCCCTCTATATATAGTACACAATCTACAATATGCTCAAGTACCTTTGGACCTGCTATATCCCCACCCTTGTTAATTTGACCAACTATAAACATTGGAATACCCGTTGTTTTAGAAACTCTTGTAAGAAGTGCACCACATATTCTTACTTGGCTAATACTTCCAGGGTAACTCTTGGATGCAGAAGAAGACATACTTTGAATTGAATCCACAACTACCATGTCGAAATCACTTTCCCTTATCAATTCCACCACTCTTTCGACCACAGTATCCTCCGTCACTAAAAAATTTGCCTCTAATTTACTAGGGGATTTCCCCCTGGATAACCGTTTTAACCTAGAGTAAAGCTGTCCTGGGGACTCCTCTCCACAAACATACAAGATTCTTTTGTCTTTAAGGTTTTTAAGTACAATTTGCATAAGAAGAGTAGATTTTCCTATCCCCGGTTCTCCACTAATTAGCACCACCTCTCCTTTTACCAACCCCTTTCCTAGAACTCTATCCATTTCTTTAAATCCAGTAGATATTCGCTCACCCGAGATCTTATCTGTACCTACTTTCTTTACATTTGCAACTTCAGATATACTGCTAAACAGGGCAGGCTTTGCTTCACCTATTACCTCTACTTTTTCCTCATACTCTTCTAAAGTCCCCCATTCACCACAGGAAGAACACTTTCCAGACCACTTCAAAAATTCAGTACCACATGCAGAGCATATGTATTTCATTTATTTATTTGTTTAAAACAGATATTTTATTATCTTTCATTCCTATTTTTATTTCCATGTTTTTTAATCCATTTCCAATCTTCCCTTTCTCTAGCAGATAGTTAGCAACTGCGTTCTCGACAGTATCTTGCAGAAGTCTTTTAATTGGACGAGCACCATACTCTTCGCTAAAACCCTCTTTAACAATATATGTGATTGCCTTACTATCTAAAGTCACAGATACCTTCTCCTGTGCAAGCCTTACATTAAGCTCTTTAATTAGTAATTTAACTATCTTTCTCGCATCTTTGCGCGTAAGAGATCTGAATATTACAATGTCGTCTATACGATTGAGAAGCTCTGGTCTAAGAGTATTTTTCAATTCTAATAGAAGCTGTGTTTTCATAGATGAATATGCCCTATCTATATCCTCATCACTTTTCTCTGTATCTTTTCCAACAAAACCAAGTACTTTGTTCTTTTTAATTTCCTCTGCACCAATATTTGAAGTAAGAATTATTACCGTATTTTTGAAATTCACCCTTCTTCCTCTACCATCTGTAAGATGACCATACTCTAATATCTGTAAAAGTATATTTAGTACATCCTGATGAGCTTTTTCTACTTCATCAAAAAGTATTACACTATGTGGATTTGTTCTTACTTTCTCTGTAAGCCATCCTCCCTGTTGGAAACCTATATATCCAGGAGGAGAGCCTATCAATTTGGAGACACTGTGCATTTCCATCATTTCACTCATATCTATCTGTATAAGTCTGTCTTGATTACCAAATAATTCTTGAGCTAGTACTTTCGCTAATTCTGTCTTACCAACTCCTGTCGGACCTAAGAAAAGAAATGATGCCCACGGCCTATCCGTATCTGAAATTCCTGTTCTAGCCCTCTTTATTGCGGATGCTACTATCTTACATGCCTCTTCCTGTCCTATTACTTTGCTTCCTAATTGACTCTCAAGTTTAACAAGAGATGAAATTTCTTTTGCTCCGAGAGTATTTACTGGAATTCCAGTCCATTTGGATATGACTACACGGATATCCTCAGCGCCTATCTCGTTTGCTTTACTTAATCTCTTCTTTGACCATTTTTTTTCCATGCTTTCAATTTTTTGCATTAACTTTTTCTTCTCCATTTCTAAAAGCTCAGCTTTTGCCATATTTCCATTTAATATTTCTCTCTCCTTTCTTCTTTCAATATCTGTAACTGCATCCTCCAACTTTGATACATCTGAAAATTCTTCCTCTATCTCAAGCCTTTTTGCTGCAGAGGCTTCATCTAGAAGATCTATGGCCTTGTCTGGAAGGTATCTATTGTTTACATATCTGTCAGAGAGTACTGCAGAAAGTTTAATTGCTTCTTCCCCTATTTTTACATTGTGATGTTTCTCCAGTATGGGCTTAATATTTTTCAATATCTCTACAGTATCCTCAACGGTTGCTTCTTCAAGAACGAGCGGTTGGAATCTTCTTGCCAATGCATTATCTGATTCAAAATATGCAGAGAAATCTTCCATAGTTGTTGCTCCAATGCACCTGAACCCATCTTGAAGTAATGCTGGCTTAAGAATTGATGCTATATCTAAAGAGCCTCCTTGGTAATTAGAGCCAATAATATTGTGTATCTCATCTATGAAGAGGATTTTATTGTTTGAAGATATTACCTCTTCTACTATGGACATCACCTTTTCTTCTACATCACCTCTCATCTTACTTCCAGCCATAATGCTGGAGATATCTAGGGAAATTATGTTGAAATCTCGCAATGATGGAGGAACTAATCCGTCCGCAATTTTTTGTGCTAGTCCTTCTACTAGGACTGTCTTACCTACACCTGCCTCCCCTATAATTATTGGGTTGTTTTTCTTTCTTCTACTTAAAATATTTATGAGGTTCTTTAATTCCTCTTCCCTACCTATTACTGGATCTAGTTTACCTTCTCTCGCAAGCTCTACAAGATTTACTCCAAGCATTTCTACAACAGATTCTTCTTCCATATTTGAAACTCTCACAGATGGACGTGCAAGTATGCCAAGTGGATATATGGCAAAATTTTGGAATGTTTTTCTAAATGATCTGTATGTTAAACCAACCTTTTCTAAAGATTTTATGTAGTCATCACTAGATTCAAGTATAGCCATCATTATATGCTCTGAGCCTACATATACATGAGACATTCTTCTTGAGTAATCGTATGCTTTGCGTATGATGTGTTTAACTTCTGGGGAGATTTCTAACTCTCTCTTTTGACCCGTACTAATGGTTATCTCTATGAGCTTACCTCCGAAGGATTCCTTTAGCAGTTCATTTCTATCTATTCCCATTTCCTCAATTATCTTGCTTGCAAGGGATTCTTCATTAAGTACTATGCCAATAAAAAGATGCTCCAGTGAAATTTGTTTAACTTTAAAATGTTCTGCAATCAGAGAAGCATTTCTAAGAGATATCTTAGCATTCTTACTTAGCCTTGAAAATATATCTTGTTCTTTTTTAAGTATTATCGATGACATACCCTATTATACTATATTCTCGGCTATTCTTTTGATTCTAATTCTGCCTCTACTGCACTATTTACTGCAGTTGCAAGCTCCTCTTGAGAAATCTCTTCTTTCTTTTCTTCGACTTTTTCACTCTTGCTACCTATAGCTTTTAAGCTTAGGCCCAAGTGTCTTTCTGTAGAGGATATGGAAAGAATTTTTACATCTACTTTATCTCCTACTTTTACAATATCTTCAGGATTTTTGACAAGCTGGCTAGATAGTTCTGATATATGGATAAGACCATTGAGACCTTCCCCAATTCTTACAAATGCTCCATAAGGAACTACTTTTTGAATTGTACCTTTAACTACATCCCCAATTTTGTATTTAGATATCGCAGCAGACCATGGGTCTTGAAGTAATCTCTTTATACTGTAAGCTACTCTCTTACCACCGTCTGATATTCCAATTACCATTACCTTTACCTTACTTCCTACTGCATATATCTTACCAATATCCTCAACTTTGTCCCACGACAATTCTGAAAGGTGAACAAGTCCTTCAAGGCCCTCTGCATTAACAAAGATTCCAAAAGGTGTAATTCCACTAACAATACCCTCGAGAACATCACCCTCTTTAACTTTGTTTAGAGTCTTTTCTCTCTGTTCCAAATCTCTAGATTGAGTAACCATTTTTTCAGAAAGTATAATTCTGTTTTTCTCTCTATCTAATTCTATTATTCTTGTTTGAATTTTCTCTCCAACTAGGGAGTTCAATCTCTTCTGAACTCTGGATGATATATCTTTTCCAACCTGTCTTACTCCATCAAGATATACTCTGGAAGCATCCAACTGTGAAGTTGGTATAAATCCCCTTATATCTTTTCCAATCTCTACTATTAATCCACCATTGTTTGACTCAACAACTACTGCCTCTACTACATCATTCTCTTTCTTTGCTTTCTCTAATGTAATCCAAGCACTAGCCTGTTGTGTTCTTCTAATTGAAAGAACAAGTTGTCCTTCCTCATCTTCAGGCTTAACAACATAGACAAGAACCTTGTCTCCTACTTTTAAATCTTTCCAATTGAATGAATCACTCTTTAATTCTCTTCCAGCAACAATACCCTCAGATTTATGACCAACATCTACTACTAGATAGCTATCTCTAACATCTACTACATCTCCTTCAATGATATCTCCTTTTGAAAGTTTTTTTATCTTATGTGATTGATCCGCTAGAAACTGATCAATCTGTGCATACTGGGCATTGTCTGTTTTTTTATTTACCATAGGGTTATCCTTTGGTGATGTAAAACCTGCAGTTGGTTATTACATACAACTAATATTATATCTACTGCGGTCTGGATTATAGCACGATTTCTTCTTTCAAGACAACCTTTTCCTCTATTCTTTTCTTAGCTTTGAGTATATATCTTCCATAGAGGACAAAAAGGGCATTTACTTTGTACCAATCTCTCTTTGGATACAGTTTTTCAAGGTCATGGGCTATCTTTGTAGGATTGACATTTTTTGTTAATCCATATGTTCTTGCTACCCTCGCTACATGGGTATCTACTGCGATTCCTTGGTTTAATTTGTACAGATCATTTAGGAACACATTAGCAGTCTTGTAACCTACCCCTGGTAATTTTTGTAGCTTTACAACATCTTTTGGTGGTACTCCATTGTAATTATTTTGAAGCAATTTTGCTGTTTCTATTATATGTTTGGATTTTGTTTTGAAGTAGTTTACTGATTTTACAATGTTGGTGACATCATCAATATCTGCAATAGAAAGAGATTTAGCATCTGGATATTTTTTAAAAAGTTTCTTCGTTACCTTGTTAACCTGTTTATCTGTAGTTTGTGCAGAGAGCATGATACAAACAAGGAATTGAAAAGGTGTTTTCCAATTCTTAAGTTCAGTAGAGGCATCTGGATATATCTTCTCTATTTCAAGAAGCAATTGTTTTGCTAATTCTTTTTTATTCATTTACTGCTTCTCTTAATACTAGTACATATCTGCTTCCAGCAAAAGCTTCAAGAAGACTATACACCTCGGGGTATCCATCCAGTATCTTCTTAAATTGTTCTTTTATCTCTGATGATAATTGGATCCTTTTTATCTTCTTAGCTATTTCTTCCGCAATATTTACAGAGGCTTTGTACATTTTTTGTTTGTCATTAGCCAAAACGGCTTCCATCCACAATTCTTCCTCTTTTGAGGATAGCCTAATGCTGGGATATATATCGTTTGAGATATCCTTTGCAGAAAGAACCCTTAGATTACCTCTATTACCCCTTTTTATGGATATTCTACTATGTACAAATTCTAAATTCTCCTGAAGTATATCCTCTCTACTCCTCCACTTACCATCTTTGCGTGTTACAACATTCTTCCATCCCTCTTTTGAATATTCTTTAAAAATATCATATACACTATCGCATATATCCTGAACCTCTTCCCTCTCGTACATATCCTCGCCATTGCCCCTCGAAGCATTCCATTTAGATTTTTCTGTTCTCAAATTTAGAACACAATTGGAAAGGTTTAGTTTATCTATGAAGAGCTGATCCATATCTATTCCTTTGTATGCAAATTCCTCCATATTCTCCTTGGAGATATTGCCTAAAAATATATTGTAAGAGATTGTTAATGCATGACTAAAAGCGCTTCTATCTAACATTACAAGCCCTTCGGCTTTTTCTAATGTTTTTAAAACTTCTAATCTATTCAATGCAAACATTGCCATGGCTATCTCTGTTTGTCTTGGTGTTCCTACGACATTTTCTAGACCTTCAAGCTTCTTAAGTTCATCTTGGTTCGTACAAAGCATCTTACGAATACTCATCCCAATTGGAAGAGCGTAGAATGGTAAAGCGAGCATTGTTATGGACTCTCCCTCCTCTACTAAAGCCCTCGAAAGATTTAAAAGCGCATCTCCTTTTCCTACTTGATCACCTCCCTCTATCGCAACACTTCCTACCCTATAGTTTCTACCTTCCATTTTTATACCAACTTTTCATATTTTATATATGATTTTATTATATACCTCCATCACAGCCTTCGGAAAGAACAAAATAATTGCTCTGGTGATAGTGTGTATTTACAGTCATTTCTTAAAGGGGGTGTACCCGGGTGCTTTTGTAAGAATTTTCTTAATCAATTTTCTAGCCTTAAAATCCATAGTCTCAGACTCTCTGTTACGATTTATCGCTCTACCCCCGCCCGATGTGTCCAACACAATAGTTCTTTTGTAACTTCGGAACAAAAATCTTCCGACTCATTTAGCCTTCGTTCTAGCCTTATTTCAAGCCCAATAGTATATTCTATTGGTCATAGTTTAGAAAACAAAAAACCCACTCTTTCGAGTGGGTTATCAAATTCAATAAGTCCTGGCAATGACCTATCTTCCCAGGACCAAAGGTCCAAGTATTTTCGGCGCTAGAGCGTTTTACTTCTGAGTTCGGGATGGAGTCAGGTAGTTCCACTCTGCTGCAATTGCCAGGCACAAAAGATCTAGGTCTAAATCTCTTGTGCCTGACTACCTTACTTGCGTAAGATATTCAGGACTTAAATTCTAAAGAGCGATAGAGTATGTACTATGTACACACTAAAAACTGAATAGAAGATGTAATTTCAAAAGAAGCTTTCGATCGATTAGTACTCCTTGGCTAAACACATTGCTGTGCTTACACCTAGAGCCTATCAAAGTGGTAATCTACCACAGATCTTCCGTACAGTAAACTGTACAAGTATATTTAATCTTAGGAATGGTTTCGTACTTATATGCTTTCAGTACTTATCCAGAAGAAACTTAGCTACTCAGCGATGCACTTGGTAGTACAGCTGATACACCAGAGGTTTCCAAACCCTGATCCTTTCGTACTAAGGGCTGAATCCTTCAAATATACAACGCCTATACCGGATAGAGACCGACCTGGCTCACGACGGTCTGAACCCAGCTCACGTGCCGCTTTAATGGACGAACAGTCCAACCCTTGGGACCTTCTCCAGTCCCAGGATGCGACGAGCCGACATCGAGGTGCCGAACCTTGCCGTCAATATGAACTATCGGGCAAGACTAGCCTGTTATCCCCGGGGTAGCTTATCTCCGTTAAACAATGGCGCTTCCACGCGCAATCAAAGGGTCACTTAAACCTACTTTCGTAACTGATCGGGATGTCTCCCTCACAGTAAAGCCTCCTTATGCTTATGCACTCTTCACCCGATTTCCATCCGGGTTGAGGAGACCTTAGTGCGCTTGCGGTACTCTTTAGCAAGCAACCGCCCCAGTCAAACTTCCCACCATGCACTGTCTAGAATCCAGATAATGGATACTGTTAGAAATAAAATACCAAAAGAGTGGTATTACACTGTTGACTCCACAGTTCCTGACGAAACTGTTTCATAGTCTCCCACATATTCTATACATCCGAAACCTTATCTCAATGCAAAGCTGAAGTAAAGCTCCACGGGGTCTTTTTGTCCTGGTATAGGTAGGCCGCATCTTCACAGCCATTTCAATTTCACCGAGCACATTGTTGAGACAGAGGAAGAATCGTTACACCTTTCATGCAAGTCACTAATTAAGTGACGAGGTATTACGCTACCTTAGGCATTCCTGTTACTTATATCTAGTCATATTAATATACTAGATGACCTAATATATATTATTAGGTGGACGCACCTTCGTGCATCTCTCTACATTGCTGTAGAGGTCGGACTATATCTTCACAACTACAGTTGTGTCTAGCGTTTAGCCTCTGAGGATTCTTGTAACTATATTCTCTTTGCTCCACTTTTTACCTTTTCCTTGCTGATTAATCTCATATGCTAAATCTACCAAATGGATCATTCCATTTCTTGTTAGATGTTGCTTTGAATTCATAAAAGAAACTCCTTCTTCAAATATATTGAAGGCCTTTGATTTTACAATCAAAGGATATTTCTTAAAGAAAGGGATTACTTTAGTATAACAAGGTTTAATACCAGAAATCTGATATGTAAATACATTATACGGAGATGTTTTTCTGTGAATACTTCCACATCCAAACATCTGTCTTATCATCTCCAATATTTCGATGCCCTTTTCATGTTGATAAACATAAAAGGCTGGTTCTATTCTCAAACCATATTTAACATCTTGTCTATTTTTGATATTAAGACAAAAGCTTCCCTCTCCATCTATAAATCCGGAGAGAAACCATTTCAATTCATTAGTAAAAGCAGAACTAGAAGTTACAAGCCTTTCCTGCTGATTGTCCAAAGACATAAGATTGTTACTATTTAAGTACTTATGTTGTTTAGGATGTTCCAGCATATAGCTAGATTTTACAACGGCCCTATATCTGATAGCAAACCGAAGTATCAAAAGATACCTCAGTAGATATATATCTACCACCGTTCACTTCTGTTACAACTTTTAGAAAATATCTAAAAGCGGATATATATTTCTATATACCTCTGCATATCGCTATGCAGGTCGGACTATATCATCAAAGTTACTTATGTAACTCAGTTTGGCGTATAGTCTCTGAGGATTTCCAAATTCTTCTTAAATCTATTAACGAATATTTCCTTTTTCTACCCACTCTAATCTGTTCTCTCAAAAGATAAATCTTTTGTATATCTTCAAAGGATAATTCCTTTTTAAGATATATGAACATGACTATTTTAGTAAATACTAAGAAACTCTTTCTTTTCTTTGTTTTCAACTTATATTTCTGGAAAAAGGGAATAACCTTTTCAACAAGATCTTTAAGACTATGGACTTCATAATAGTACACACCATCTCCTCTATTGCGAATTGTTCCGCAATCAAGAATTTCGTGTATCCACCCTAGAATTCGTTTCTCCTTTTGAGAGATATTAAAACTAGGATAAACTTGTATCTTATGAATGTAATCTTTTCTTATCTTGAAAGAAATATTAAAACTTCCTTCTCCATCGACAAAGCCTACAATATAAAAAGCGTCTTCGTTAGAGATATTAAAACTAGATTTTGGATCTTTCCTGCTGATTTTCTGCACTCTAATATTATCACTCCCAATACTTATAAATTTCTTACAATTTAGAGTATTGATTAGTAATTAGAGATTCTCAGATGTTCCAGCAATTAGCCAAATTTTACAACTACAATTCCTAGTTTTACTAGGTTCCATAGTTACAGCCGCCATTGACCAGGGCTTCAGCTTCACGCTTCACCACCACTAGGGCACCGAAGTGCACCCAGTAGGAAGTTAACGCAAAACCTTAACCTTCTGGCATTGGGCAGGCGTCAGCACTTATACATCTTCTTACGAATTTGCAAGCGCCTGTAGTTTTGGTAACTAGTCGCTCCTCCCTATTCTGTGCCACTCTCATCACTACAAATAAAAATTACTCATAATGGAGAGTCCCCCTTATTGCGAACTTACGGGGTTAATTTGCCGAGTTCCTTAACGACGCATAACTCGTACGCCTTGGTGCATTTACACCAGTCTACCAGTGTCGGTTTGCAGTACGGTTACTGATACTAATATATGTACTTGCGTACATAAATCTAGAAGTTTTTCCTGGAAGATTAATATGACAAATCGGATTCCCGAGGGTCACCTTTGCATCACAACTCGCGTCCATCCACCGAAGTGGAAACGCCTTCCCGGATTTACCTAGGAAGACTCTCTTGTTGCTTGCACCCCAATCCAATAAGGGGCTTGCCTTTTCAATCCTCTATCTCCATCGAAAGTATCAGCAGTACAGGAATATTAACCTGTTGTCCATCGTATACGCTTTTCAGCCTCTACTTAGGACCGACTAACCCATGGATGACTGCCATAGCCATGGAAACCTTAGACATTCGGCGAGCGGGGTTTTCACCCGCTTTACGTTACTCATCCCAGCATTCTCACTTCTATACGCTCCAGCAACTCCTTCCGGGTCACCTTCACAGCTAATTACCAGTTGCTAAACTGGTCATGTATAGAACGCTCCCCTACCGCCCATTATGTCCCGAAGGACAAAATAAACTCGCAGCTTCGGAATTTACCTTCAGTCCCGTTAAATTTTAAGTGCAGAATCTCTTGACTAGTAAGCTTTTACGCACTTTTTAAAGGATGGCTGCCTCTGAGCCAACCTCCTAGCTGTCTGAGAAAATCCACTTCCTTTCTCACTCAGGTAAAATTTAGGGTCCTTATCTGACGATCTGGGCTGTTTCCCTCTTGAGCACAGGAACTTAGCTCCCTGACTCTAACTGCCATAATGTACATCTCGGTATTTGGAGTTTGACTGGATTGAGTACTCTTTCGAGCCTCAGATCCAATCAGTGCTCTACCCCCAAGATTTAAATTACAACGCTAGCCCTAAAGCTATTTCGGGGAGAACCAGCTATCACCAAGTTCGATTGGCATATTACCACTAACCACAAGTCATCTCATAATTTTGTAACATTAAAGAGTTCGGACCTCCATTCTAATTTCTTAGAACTTCACCCTGCTCATGGTTAGATCACTTGGTTTCGGGTCTCGTGCATGCGACTAAAATCGCCCTATTCAGACTCGCTTTCGCTTCGGCTCCCCAATAAACATGGTTAACCTTGCCACACACAACGAACTCACTGGGTCATTCTTCAATAGGCACGCCGCTACTGGATATACCAGCTACGACTGTTTGTAAGCATATGGTTTCAGTAACTATTTCACTCCCCTAACAGGGGTACTTTTCACCTTTCCCTCTCTATACTAATTCACTATCGGTCGCAAAAGATATTTAGCCTTGCCAAGTGGTATTGGCCGATTCCCACAAGATCTCACGTGTCCCGTGGTACTTAAGGGATTAGAAGGAAGATACTATCTTTTCACATACGAGGCTTTCACTCCCTATGGCATACCTTTCCAGGTATTTTCTGTTAAGATAATATTTTGTAACTCCCCGAGTTGTTTGCTGACAACTCAACTAATCCTTACAACACCCATACCGCACGAACAGCAATCTACGAATTCACTTCCTCAATTGTCGCAACGCGACTCTCAATTCAGATCCTTCTTACACGATATGAGTTTAGGCTCCTCCCTTTTCGCTCGCCACTACTAAGGGAATAAACTCTTGTTCTTTTTTCCTGCAGATACTGAGAGGTTTCACTTCTCTGCGTTACCTTCTGTACAGCTATGAATTTACTGTAAGATAACTGGATTTAAATCCAGCTGGGTTATCCCATTCGGAAATCCTCGGATCAGAGCTTGTTTGACAGCTACCCGAGGCTTATCGCAGCCTACTACGTCCTTCATCGGTCTTTTGCGCCAAGGCATTCACCGTATGCCCTTTTTTCGCTTATATTGAAATTACTTTCTATTCAGTTTTAAATGTGCAACTACAAATATTGTGAACTCTGTTGTAAAAAACATTGGACCTACCTCAACAACACAAGTATGCACAATAGTTGGTTCATACTAATTCAAAGATTAAAGATTTCTCTTCTTTCTTTGTTATCTATTTATGGACCTGAAGGGAGTCGAACCCTTGACCTCTTCATTGCAAATGAAGCGTTCTAGCCAGCTGAACTACAGGCCCCCTACCTTATTTCTGGTGGGCGCACCAAGGATCGAACTTGGGACCTCAGTCTTATCAGGACTGTGCTCTAACCAGCTGAGCTATA
>ERZ795049.3798-NODE-3798-length-15636-cov-12.864900_pt1 | contig 15636 bp, 30 predicted proteins | sample MGYA00375133_ERZ795049 | MGnify/ENA primary metagenome ERZ795049 (study PRJEB30178, sample SAMN05720147) | activated sludge metagenome | isolation source: anaerobic digester from wastewater treatment plant | place: Japan | collected 2015-04-20 ...
TCGACTATTGAGCTATCGACTATTGAGTCAGGAAACGAGGCACCTTGAGCTTCGCTGACATCTTAATCGTCCATGGCGAGTCCGATTCTCCGCCCATCCCGGCTTTTCGATAGCCCTCTAATGTGTACCAGCCCGGCTCCAACGAAAGAGAAGGCTGAACTGTTTGGCTACGATTGCCTCGACCGAACACTCCCGTGAGAATCCAATGGTTGATTGCGGTCATGTTCCCTTGCGAGTGCTTGTACAAAGTGACTCGCGGTTCCCCGCCCCAGCTTTTGTCGTACAAGTAAATGTCGAGCTGAACGCTCTGTTGAATCGCGACAAAGAACGGAGCAGCTACGCTTCGTCGCGGAGGTCTGCCCGACGACGCATGCACTATCTCTGCTTTGGCCTCAAAATCGACTGGCTCCAATTGATATAGGAGATCCTCGATCTCTTTCTTGGCCTCGGCCAAATCCTGCTCCATTTTTGTGACGAGTTCGCTCATTTTCTTCAAATTTTCTTCCAATAGAGCCAGCTCTTGCGCCATGCGTTCAACTTCTTTTTGCAGCTCGTCCCTTTGCTGCGTTATCTTCGCAAGCTCGATTCGCAGCTTCTCGACCTCTTCTTGGATGGTGTTGATCTGTCGTTTGATGGCGTCCAATTCCGGATATTCATTCCCTAGCTTTTCCCTCAGTTTCGCTTCTTCTTCTGCTAGTATTGCTAAAGCGCTGTTAATTGCAGCGATAGAAACGAGCATACTATCGATTGATTCCCCTTGTTGGCCTAACAGATCCTGTATTATCGCAATAGAGCTAATGAGTCCCGCAATGATCCCGTCCTGTTCGGCTATAAGGGTTTTGAGTTGCGATAGATCGTCTTCTAATCTCCCAATGATTTCGCGTAACTTATTGACCTTTTCTTCTACGTCGAAATAGTCATCCAAAATCTTCTCTGGGATATCTGTTCCCGGTCCCGGATCGGTTATCGGGCCGTCGCCTCCGCCGCCGCCTGTGCCTGTCTTTTTCAACAGGAGATAAGCCCCTACGCCTATTCCGCCTAAAGCAATAACAGAGGCGGCAATCACTCCTCCGCTTATGCCCTTCTGCGAAACACCATTCCCCATAACGTTTTCTCCCCTTTGCTCGAAGTTCGACTAGACGAACTTTACCAAACATCTCCAGGCCGCATTATCACTCCAGGAGCCACCATGACCCTTACCGGAATGATATGAAACTCGTTTGATTCGACCGATACCGCCGACTGGTTTGTCGCCCTAGCAGCATCCTTGATCATGCCCGCGATCCTTGCTACACTCTCCCGTGAAGCGCAATTGTGCGCGGCCTCGATGACGCGGACCGGCTCGATGACTGTCTCTCCATGCTCTGAGTCGTACCAGGACCCTTCCGCTTCGAAACTGGTAGATCCTCCAAAGACACTGTTCATTTCGTCTCTCAGTCGCTCAAACCAGCTTTCGGCGACATGATCATTATCGTTGACAGGGAAGTATACTGTCAATTTGTTCCTATAACAAGCGTAATCGTCGTCGGAAGCATGTCTGGGATTTCCTGCCCAGTCATCGAATACATTGCGAGGCTTTCTGGTGACTCGCGCCATGACGGATTCCCCCTTCGCGTCGATATGCTATATAGATATGCTATATAGATTCGCGACCAGGGAGAGTCAAACCCTTTCGGCAGCGACATTCAGACATGGAATATCTCCCGAGCTAATTGCCTCGCCCTTCGAAGGTAATCGTCTTGCGCGTACTCGCTGAGCCTGTTCCATTTCTTGCGTCCTATCGCGTTGATGATCCATTTCTCCAAATGCCTTCCCTTGATGCGGTTGTACGTCAATCCCCTAAACGACCCTTGGGCAGTAATCTCGTGGAACAAGCTATCCTCAATTACTCCCCAGAGAGCTTCCCGTTCGTAATGTATGTCTTCCATGGTGCGGTCTAGGTCGTGGTCTTCCGCCCACGCTTTGCGAGTCTCATAAGCTATGCGGGCTGAGTCGGGGTCTCGAGGAGTGCCTATTTCTCCCGGCATATAGTACCGCGTCATCGCCTTTCCTCCCGTCGTTATGCTCTCCGTTATGCTCCCTCTGTCGTTCTGCTCTCCGCTCTCTGCCCTGCTCTCTATTAGTAGATTCTATGCGACGCTAATGGGTGTAGGCGGAACATTTCTGTCCGCCTATCCCTTGCATCCTCTGCATCTATCTTTTGTGCTTAATCCCCTACAATTATCCCCGCTATCGCATCTGACACGCTGTCCGGTTCGGTTGATATGGGGTGCGAGGATCGGTACTTCTTCCTCGCCGCAGCGTAATCAGCCATCTCTCCAGGACCTATGCCGAACCGATTTTTCAGCATTTCTCGTCGCTCCCGGCTTGTTCGTTCCAGTAAAGCCTTATCTTCGGGGTGCCGATCCCAATAGTCCTTTCCTCTTCTTGCAAGCTCTTCTTCAGCGTTTAGGGTCTCTGCTACTATCATCATTTCCCATTTCATCTACTATTCCCCCTTTTCTTTATCGTTTGCTATTATCTCAATCGATTTTGCTACCAGTTCATTAGTTAACCTCTTGGCCTCCGTCTGATCCGGGTTGCCTGTCGCATTGTATCCATCCGTCGGCTGGCCCTCCCTTTCAAATGGCATATCATCGCTTGCCATTCCGCTGCCGGGGACCCTTTTTAGATGTCGGGCAATCGCATACCGTATTAGGTCCGAACGGCTAAGGCCGTACGTATAGGCGACTTCATCCAACAAGGCCAGCACCCCTGAGAAAATGTATGTGTTGTAAAGAGCCATATCCTGGGCCAACACTGACATTTGCTCCCTGACATACGTGCTGTCAAGATCCAAATCCCCTGTTTCTAGATCATGCACCATAAGATCAATGCACGACCGGACTAATTCCGACTTGTTCTGCCTCTTAAGGTAACATTGCGTGTCCATGAGCCGCAGCAATTGCCTCGGTACATACACGCTTATTTGGCGCAGGAAATCGTCAGCTATCCCTCTATCGCTGGCTCTGCCTTGTTTCTGCCATGCCCTTTTCGATGTTGGTCGTCCTCCCATATGCTGCGTTCCTCCTCTATTTGCTTTCAATCCTCTCTGCCATTATTATACCATGGCTATGCTCGTCATGCACTATTAAGGAGTTGATTGGCGATTGTGTTCTGAGGTGATTGCATTCTGAAATAAAAAGCCCGCCCACGTATGGGCAGGCGAAAATTACCGAAGGGTGCTCGGGGATGGGCACCTATTCATCCATATCTCCTTCAAGGTCGAAGTCGTCGCAATAATCCCAAAACTCTTTTTCTATTTTATCCCATTCCTTCTCGAACTGCTTTTGCGAATACCCGTTGCTCAACATCATGTTTCGCGTTTTTGCGCGGCTGTAGTAGCCTTGGTCCTTGCGCCAGTCGGAGAAGTACAGTATATTGTCGTCATCGTAATACATTATGGAATCCCCCTTAGTCTTTTCCGTACGCCGACTCGATCCTCTTGCCGCACTCATCGCAGCGAAGATCAGGGTCTTCGTAGTTGATATCGCGTCCAATAAGCGTTAAAAGGTCTTCCTTGTTTGCGCGTTTAGGGCACAATACTGCATTATCGTACCCAAGATAATAAATCGGATAGCCCCCTGGGAAAGCGTGGCTGGCTAAATTGCCTTTTGCGAAATGTCGGCATTTCCCTTTTTCTAGCCTTTCTGCGCGTTCGTTTGTCCAGCACGATTCTACATAGTTGCTCCCTCGTTTGCCTGTGCTGAAACCTCTCAGGCATTTCCAACACTAATTTCCATAACGCATTGGTTTGCCCCTCTCGTTTTTATGTCAGGTCCGTCTTCCTTATTTCAGGCAAGCTGACTGTCTCGTCATCGTACCTGTCTCCGCCAACCTTAACCCACATGCCGGTCAGGTTATTTTTCCCAGCATAGTTCACAGCATTTTCGTACCAGCCCCAAAACATCCTATGGTCGAAGGTTACGACGTACGGTCTTCCCTTGCCGTCCTTCAAGAGCATTCGCACAACTGTCCCGTGGTCGGTTACGTCTACGATCCTCCCGACGAACACTTAATACCGCCCTCCTCCCAAGTCCATTTTCCTCCGCTCCGGCAGGCTGATCGTCGCTCCGTCGAACTCGTCGCCCTCGACGCTGACCCACATGCCGGTCAATTTCTCTCGCCCCGTGTAGTCAACGGCAGTCTCATACCAGTTCTTGAATGTCCTGTGGTCGAAAGTCACAGCACGGCTGCGGCAATTGCTGTCCTGCACATACACCATTACCGTCGTGCCACGGTCGACTATCCTTCTGATCTTGCCTTTCATGATCGCTCCCTCCCCCTGTCCCTGGCCCTCTCGTTGCGGCAGTACGGCAAAGTACCGGCTATCATATAGATTCGCCGGTACTATAAGCCGTGTCCTGCTCCATTTTATCCTTTATCGCGCAACTGCCATTTCATCGGAATTGACTTTAAGCAGCCTCGCCATGTCGTGTTGCGTTAGGCTGTTTGCCAGCTCTTTTACTGGCTTGATGTCGTCAATTAGCACCATAGCGTAAACTACGACATACAGCTTTGACCCGATCTCAGGTGCGAATCCCCATACCATATATCCGGTCGTCGCCCCGAATCTCATGCTGGCAATGGGCGATATGTAGACCATTAGATCATGAGGATTGACGATTACCTCTGCCCGCAAAAACAGTCGTTCAGGCGCATCTGCGCAGTCTAATATGCTGGCTAGCTGGTCGAGTGTCATGCGCGATCCCTTCCCTTCGATGTTTGCTGCGCTTATTACTGCTGCTCTTCCAGCGTTGCTATGAAGGCCTCTTTCGGAATCCTAATACACCTTCCGAATCTCTTGGCTGGGATATAGCCGTTTTCTACCATATTGTAGACCGTAGCAATGCCCAACCCCAAGAATGCAGCGGCCTCCTTGACCGTCAATAGGCTAGGCAGATCTTCCGCTTTTGTCATTCGCGTCAGACCCATGATGCAGCTCCTTTCGCAATCAGGCTAGGCCTGCTTCGATTGTCTCTACTGCAGTTTCAATCATTTCCGTCTCAGGCGTTTCCGCCTTGCCTTTAGCCCTTGCCGCCCTCATTGATTCGCGTTTTATGGCCCGCTTGTCCTGGGCCTTGATCTCTTGGGTTATATGGTCTTGGAGTTTTGTGTTGTCGCTGGCGATACGATCAATAATCTCGCTGATAATCTCGCATTTTACAAGCTGCAGCGTATTTTGTATGTTGTTTGTCCAATCGGCTCCGACTGCGCAAAGCTGTTGTGCTAAACCATTATTGGAGTCGTCGATTCCCGTATCGTAATCTGGGTCGTAGCCTAGCGCTTCGCTCAATGTATCTTTCACGACCCCCTCGATTAGGACGAGATCGTTGTGATTAAGGCCTTGCGAAGCGTTAGGGGCAGCGACATTGTGTTGACCGTACTTCTTGACCGCTTTACGATAACCTCGCGTTCGGCCAAGAACATACACGCAGAGCATGAGGACCAAGACCACTATGAGCGCAGGATAGCCTTGAATAGTTGTCATTAGGGGATTCTCCTTTCGTTTTGGGCTTGCTTATTGGTCTAATGTAGTAGCGTATTGTGAATTAGTCGGAGCTTTGGGTTTTCCTCTTCTGCTCCACTCTGTTTCGTCTCTTCCATTTCGTTTGTTCCCTTTTCTTCTGTTCCGTCCTCCCTTTTAATTACTGAATACTTATTGGCCTCAGCCAGCATCGGGCACTCCTTAACCCCTTCGCATGTTTCGCATCCCGTGTGAGCGGACGCTGCGAACGAAACGCGAACGCCGTTGGGATCGTCGCTTCGCATTGAGTGCATCGCCATCGTTACAAGCCTGCCGAAATCTTCCGTAGCGCATGTAATGATGTCTTTGGAGGCCTGCTCCAAAGTAGTCCCCGGTGGAAAATCGGCGGGAGACAGTTTGACTTGCGTGTCGATTATGAACGTGAGGGTCAAGACGCCCTCCGATTCAATGGGCGCGTTGCAATCGCCGTCTACAACGGCAAGAATACGATTATTGACAATGGTTCCTTCTGTTCCGCAGTTCAAAGCCACTCCTCCTCCTATCAACCAACTCTATCGAACAACCCTATCGAACAAAGGGTATCTGATGGATCGGATTGCCCAAAAGCCTTTCGATGGACAAAAATAAGCGACTGAGCAGCGCAAATCCCCTACTCTTCAACGTCTTCTCCGCCTTCCTTAGCCCCAATCGCTATCATGATCTGCTCTTTCGCCCAGCAGACAGGCCCGATTCCTCTTTCTACGCTTTTAGGGTCACGCAAAATTTTGCCGCATATGGAGCATCTTATTGGCGAATCGGTTGTCGTTTTCTCTGCCTCTTCCGGGGCTGTTATTATTGGTGGGGCTGTTATCACCGGTGGGGCTGTTATCACCGGCTGCAGTATTTCCGCCGCTGTGGTTATGCTCATTTGGCTGTACCTCCTTCCTTCCGTTGTTTGCGCTGGCTTCCGCTGATTTTGTACGGGGCATTTCCGACTCTCTGCCATGCCCTGGTGCTGGCGAAATTATGAGCAGGGCTTATGGAAATCGTGGGCAAGGGGGTGACGAGCAGAGTGTTAAGCCATTTGATTGCCTCCATTAGCCCCAATTCCTTTGTCGTTGTCGGCGGTCTGGTGCCGCTTATGTCGACGGTTGAAAGGATGTACGCCTCGTCTCCCGCCATAGCCAGAAAGTAATTCGGACGTTCGTTGCGGTCCGCTCTCAGAAACAACCTGCCCCGTATCCGGGACCTGATTGCCCTCAATTCCTCTGGGCTGGTTACTGTTATTCGCGTTTGATAGATTTTGCCGCCCGACTCGTAGACCTGTAAAACCCGGCGCAATAGGAATTCATAATACCGTGTCGCCATTTCCGGCCCGCAAGTTCTGCAAAACCACGCCTCGCATTTTGCGCCTTTACAATCTCTTGCCCTGGCCCTATCGTCGTCCGCCATCGCCCAATTCTCGTCGATCCGGCAGGCACGGTCGAATTCCGCTATCGATTGCCTGATCTCGTCCTCGGTCATTATCGCCATACTGCTTCTCCTTCGCTGCTTCTCCTTTGCCGTTTCTCCTCTTCGCTGCTTCTCCTTCGCCATTTCTCTTTCTTATAAGGGAACGGCAATTCGGCACAATCGCCGTCCCCGGTGGGCGCTTTTACGGTTTTTTGGCAATGAAGACGGTTGCCCGCAGCATCCTCTAAGATGCCCCGGTTATTCTGACACTCGGACTGCTCTCCTTCTGCCATATAAGTTAGCCGGTGCCGCAGCGCATGGCCTATGGACGCGGTACGGCGGGGGTAATGGCAAACAGAAAGGCCGTAATCAGGATCAAACCCCCAATAGCCGCCAGCGCAAACAGGAAGTCTTCCGTAAACTCTCTCAGGGTCGATTTTTTCACGATGATTCCCCTTTCGCTGTGTGATTTACCGACATTGCGAGAATTGTCGCTCTCTATTGGTGTGATTCGCCACTGTTTCGTTTTTCCCTTCTGGCCCCAGCAAAAAACCAAAGATTTTTTCGCAAAAAGTCATGCGGAGAAGGGACGGAGAAGGGATATGAGCAATGGGCTATGTAGCTGGTCTGATGGCGCACAAAAAAGGAAAGAGAGCAGAAGGAGCAGAGCAGCAAGGGAGCAAGGGAGCAGAGGAAGAGAAGAAGATGCTATCCTGTTTTCTTCTGCTTTTTTTTTTGCCAGAACCCTATTACCCCTTCCGGCGATGGGCCGAAGAAGCATCCCGACGGCGCGACTCGTTGAAGTTCGTCAAAAAGAAGGTATGTAACCCAGTGCATTTCAGCCTGCAACCGTGAGGACAATGGCAATGGGTTAGGGTTGAAGCGGTTTGGCTGTCCTTCTAATACGGAAGAGTCGGGAACAAAGGCATGAACGTTTTTGACGAGCACAGGTAATGCCCTGTACAACCGGTAGTTAAAGGAGATCCCCTGCCGTACGCACTCTTCTGCGATATCGGCAAGGGATTCAAAAATGGCCACGTCATTGGAGTCTTCATGAATAACGGGGACGTTGATGTACGTCCCCGGCAACTGCTTGCGAGGATTTTTGGATGTATAGGCCATATAATACCTCCTACATTCAGATTAGTACGCCCATTCAGAGGACCACCAGAACCCGAAATCCGCTCCGTCGCCGGGATGTGCTCCGAAATAGCAGTTAGAAGGCGCGATTTCGTCTAGCGCATCGAAAAGGTCCTGCAGGATATAGCCTGCTTCCTCTTGAGCTTCCCCAGATAGGCCTTTCCATCCTCGTCTCCCGAACGCATCGGGATACCGATTCATTAGGCCTTTAGCCTCTTTGATAGTGGACAATGTGCGTCTGCTAAGGGTTACGCCGTCTTGCCTAGCTCGTTCGAGAAAAGAGATGAATGCCGGGATCAGGTCCTCTTCTCGCATCGTGGCCTCGGATACGGAATGGCCTTCCCATTTCTTGCTTAACCTTTTTGCCATTGTTGTAATCATCCTTTCGTTAGGCTTTCATTTGGCGTTAGCTAAGAATTCGACAGCGGACTGCCCTTATCCCTGCCTTCTAGCCCATACCGCCTCTACTCGATCCCCTACCGCAAAAATCTGCAGGCGAATGTCTATATCGTCTTTATCGTATGGCCCTGACTTTATTTCCCATCCCATGGGCGCAAGGTCGAGAGAGTTCAGGTAGTCGGCCATGTCTTTGGCGTTATGGGTTAATTGGTACGCTTGCGATTCCTGCATGCCCCGCTTGATGTGGAATCGCACCAACTCGTTCTGCATTTTAGTGATAGCATTCTGGATTGCCTTGTCTTTTACTTGCTTTTCTATACTCTCATACAAAAGCGTATTTGAGGTCAACGAAAAGCATTGGCGAAGTTCCGCCATTATCTCTCTCACGCCTTTGTCGATAGCGGCCAATACGGTATCGATATCGCCCATTGTCATGTTTGTCGGGATTTTCCCCTGGCTTGCGCTCCATAACGCATCATACAGCCCCGATTCGCCGTCATCGGATCTGCATAGCCAGTACCCCTGAATTTTGTGCGTATCAATATTCCGAGTAGCCCCTATCGCGCAGGCTTTGCGAGAGTCGGCAAAAGAACGGAATAGGGTCTTGGCGATTGTGATGAACGTGTTTATTTGGCTCCCTCCCAGCTTCTGCCCTACTTAATCGTCAGAATTGCTATCTCCCTCATTGCTATCTCCCTCATTGCTATCTCCCTCTACCTCAGCCGTCAACTCCTCGATTCGCGCCTTGATTTTGTCCGCTTCCGCTTCCAGGTCGGCCAATTGCCTACGCAACTCTTCGACTAATGGTATGGCCTGCTCCTGCTCCTTCATCTGATTCGCCAATTTGATGGCCTTCTTTGCAGTAGCAGTTTCCGCTAGCACAATCTCCTTGCCCGTCATCGACACGACAACCCCGTACCAGCGTGTGGCATGTTTAGACCCTCCGCCGGTATAGTAATCGGCCCCGAATTCGATGGCGTCGCCTGCCTGCACAGCCCCTTCCACGATATAGTAATTGTCGTCTCCCTTGGCCTTGGGCACGAATACGCGGCCCAGTCCGTTAGGCGCTGTGGGATCAAGGCGAATTACAGCCATCCAATTCTTCCCGCGCTTGTGGGATTCGTACACCGGAGCATCCTGCGACGCTCCTGCGACTATCTCGTAACGCAAGTAATCTTTCGGATCGATTAGGCTATTGGTCATTGTTTATTCCTCCTTTTTAGTAGATTTAGTAGGTCCAAATACCCCAGAACGCATTGAACTGCATAATAACCTTTGCGATCTTGTCGTTCTGCAAAGGCCAATTCCATTCCTGCGTCCAGTCGATGCCTGCCAGTTTTTGTAGCATGGAATTTTGTACCTGTTCAGTCTTTTCATCTTTCGCTGTCCATGCTATCAATCTGCCTGATCTTTCGTGATAAACCTGCCAATTGTGTATGTCTGTTGGCGGATCGGTTATGCACATGCCGCGATACAGGAAAAGGCCGGGAAGGGAGGGATGGCGATAGACAGGGGAAAGCGCGATTTTCTTCCCTTCCCGGTTCCAGGGTATTTCGCCTGTCCCTTCTTGCCAGCCATTGGTCGAGTCATTGTCTTGGTTGTTCACTTTCCTGCCTGCCTTTCTTTTTGTCGCCCAGAGCTATGGTCAATTGTCCCACAGCCCATCGTGCCTGAGCGTCAGAACATAGGTCCCCTGCCTTTTGCGTCCAGTCTATTCGCACCGCTTCCCCCAAGTGCATCAGGGTTAGTCGCTTTACGTCCCTTAACAACATTTGGGATTTAGTCTTTGCCAGCATTAGCCCTGTGCTATCATGCGTTATGCTCCAGTGCGGCCTTGTTTTCGTCGGCCTCGTTATGTCTCGGGCGATAAAAAGGCCGGGTAAAGCAGGGTGGCGGTAGCAATTAACTACCGCCGAACCCTGCTGGAGAAGCATTCGGCCCTTGCCCCTAATCCAATTTCCGCTCATATGCCTCCTCCTTTTTTATCATAGCAGACACTATTTTTACTTCTGCGTGCCTGCTATTGCCTACGTAGACCATAAGCACCTTATGCCCTTTCTCGCGCATCTTGCGGGCCTGGAAATTGCAGCGGGCAGGCGTCATTTCACGGTCCAGGCGATAATCCGATATCGTGACGTACTGTTCCGACAGGGCCTTTCGGCCTTCTTCGCTGATCCTGTCCATCCACAACCCGCCCATTAACCAGCTGTTTGCGAAATCGATTGCAGGCTGGCCTTGCGCGATGATCTTTTCTTCGTAGCACTTCTCACATACGATGTCGTCTACTCCTTCGTCATTGCCATCATACAGACAACGGAAATAGCTTGCGCCATAGTTGTCGTTCGTTGTTATCATCTTGTCGCAATTAGGGCAGTACGTGTACATCTCGTCACGATATCTGCGTTCGTAGACGTTTAGGCATTCCTCGTCACAAAAGAAATAGTCCTCATGATCCTCGCTGAAAGGATTTCGGTAAACGGTCAGGGTTTTAGCATCGGGACTATTTGCATCGAATTGCCGTCCGCATGATTCGCATATGGCCCATATGGTCACGACGGTCACAGTTATTCCTCCTTCTTGGTTTTTGTCCTCTCCGCCGCCCATAATCCACGCTCATAGCCCAATTGCCGGTACGGATTATGGGCGACAGGCAAGACAAAAACTATATAACCTCATTGACGGCTTCTGCGACCTGCTGCCAACTAGGATCGCCTTTCGGCCCGTCGATAGCCATACGCCCTCGCCTGTTGTACTTGTCGAACCCAAACTTTTTCCAGTCCAGCCAATAGCCAGATTCGTTATACCATGCAAGGGTGAAAATCCAGCCGTCGATGATGGCTTCCTGCTTGCCGTCAAAACCAGCGTAGAAAACCTTTGCCGCCTTCTCTTGGTCGAATTTGGCCAATTGTTCTTCCCCCTTTTGCTCTAATACCCTCCTAATACCCCGTTTACTATTTTTGCGATTTGGGTCCAGTCGGGCGCACCCTGCGGCCCATCGATAGCCGCATCGTCATAGCTGTTTTCGTCATTCGGGGCATCGTCCTCGTATCTCCATTCCAGGTAATAGCCCATATTATGCGGGCTATCGTCCCATCCTAGCAAGAAATAACGCGACTCGATATGCGCTTCCGCCACAATGTCGTTGTCGTTACCGCGCTTAACATCGAATCGCGACTGGATTGTCGTTGCCGTATACTCCTCCCTGATTATCGTTACGTAATCATGTGCTGTTCCGCAAACAGAGCAGACAGGAACATCATTCCACTCGGAATCTGCGAAAATAGGCATTACTTCGGGATCGTCAATATCGACGCCTTCCGGAAGACAGTCGACGCAGTAAATCTCCCCATCGTACACGACTGCTTCATAGTCATATGAGTGCATGGTTACCCTCCTTCTTGACTGCGCTATCTTGTCTTTGTTCTTGTGGGATTTCATCGAAACCCCAGGTAAAGCGGCCTTCTAGAATGCTCTAGGAACGGCAGGGAAAACGAATAGACCCCATCACCCTGGCCCTATCGTCTTCGCCCACCATAGAGCGTTCTGGAAGGCCCATTTATCCCCATATGCTGCTGAATTTATTGCTATGGGAAAATGACGTTCGGAACAATCAAGGTCAGGCCGGTCAGACGTTCGAACGCCTCTTTCAAGTCCTCACAGAAAATGTCAGTCTCCTCCGCTACGGTTTTGGCTCCTTTGACCGTTACGTAAAGGCCTTCGATGTCGTACAGGTCGTTGCCGTTGACCTTGATCCTGACGAAGTTCATTTGCTTATTCCCGCTGATCCAGAACGATAGCGTACCGCTATCATCGCAAGAGAAGTTTCGCGCATTGACCATCGTTTTCAGGGCCTTGAACCCTCCTAGATGGTCGATGGTCGTCAGAGCGATCTGGGCAGCCTCTTCTTTGTTCATGTGGTAATCTCTCCTTTCATTTAAGCTATGCCCTCAATCTCCCATGTTTTGCCTCGGGGACCAAAACGCATTTGCAGAAAGTCCGAACCCATCCAGTCGGGCACGAATTCGTATATGTTGTAATCATCCCATTGAGTATCTATTATCACGTCCGCCCTTGTTAGGTCGATGCCGTCAGGGTTAGCGGCGCGAAAAGATGCCATGTATCTCTCCTTGCGCTTGATGACGTTCTGCGTCTCGTACACCGTATAGCCTTTCGCTGTGAGGATCTGCCGAGCGATATTGGCTATTTGGGTTTTCTTGTGTCGCATAAACTTGTTCCCCCCTTAACTAATGCCAGTCAATACGCGATATTGCAACTGAACAAGTACATTCCAGACAGTTGGGGCCGTTAACATATGCTAACGGCCCCTTTCATCTTCCTCGTCACTTATAGTTCGCTGCGTAGGTCAGGTCATCGATCATAGGCAGAATATGCCATATGACCAGGGTGTACGCCTGCGCCTCACGGGTCAGGCAAAGCTCTCTCAGCCTGTTGACATTCTTCTGCGTACACGGTCCTTCAACCATTTCGCTAAGAGTCGCCTGCATATCTTCGGACAGGTAGTCCTCGTCTTCCGGGTCGTACGATGCAGCGTAGATGGCATTCCTGATCCGTCCCCATTCATGACAAGCAACCTTGTTAAGCGTTTTGGGCATTGCTTTCCTCCTCCTCTTCCTTCTTTGCCCTCAGCTCATTGCGGACATAGCGCAGATAACCTTCTGCGTCATCCAGAACGACCTTGTCATTTCTAGCTGCGCGAGTAGCCTCCTCAGCTATTCGACACAGCTCATCATCGGTCGTTTTGTCCGTTATGCCTGTATCCTCTGCGGCAATTGCTATGTTGGTCCACCATGCCCCTGCGTCCCAGATCCCGCCCACCTCTCCGCTGCGCATGGACTCCTCTTCGTACTCGTCAAGCCTTTCCTGCAGTTCATATGCGGCATTCTCTGCATCAAGCATCGCAAGTCCGACCCAATTGTTTCCATCCCACTCGATTTTGACCCCTGCCGCTATGCGGTCCAGCAGTTGGTCGAATGCCCCATTGTTCACGTCCGTCGCAAATTCGACCGCATCGATGATAGGGGACAGGACATAACGTCGTACCCGCCCATGCCATACGCGCATAGGAATACCGTCTATCTGCATGGCGTGCTCGATACTGACTGCTGGCGGATCGGCTTCTAGGTCCAGCTCCAGGTACACCCCCATGGCTTTCGCCGGACTGCTCGACGGGCCGATCCTACAATACGAAATCGAGTCTTCAGGAATCGGCAAGACATATTTACCCATGATAAACGCTCCTTTCGTTCTTGTCGTTTTGTCGTTCTGTCCTCTCGTCTGCGCCTGCCATAGATTGACAGGCGCACCCGGCAGGATAGAATCTATAGCCCCTATAGCCTTTATAGCTCCTATAGCCACGATTGATTAAGGGCGTATCCGTCTCCAAACAGCTGCATAGCCAAATCGTAGACCAGACTGAACCCCATATCCATGCCGCACCCCGATACTCTAACCCCCTCATGCCGCTCGTCATACGGCAGCTCCAAGACCTGCGCTGCCCGATAGGACAGGTCGAAAGGCCTGTTATCCTTGATCTGGATCAGCCGAATGACTCTGAGCATCTTGGACGATGAAACATGCGCCAACACGGTATAAATAGTATCGCCTTTTTCGACCTTCCGAACGTCCTTCAGCGTCTTAACAGCTTCGATAGCAGCTTCTCTCTTCTGCTTCCGGGTCATTGCCATATTAGTTTGCCTCCTCTTTTTTGGGGAATCGCGCGTACTTGATTCCCGAATGGCTTGCCAGCCTTGCATTTGTCGTTAGGCCAGTCACGCTATGAATTCGCCTAGCCAATTCAACCCCCTGCTCAGGGGTGTTAACAGGAATGTCCAGGTGGGGAAAATCTGGCATGACTACCCCTACCATGACTACGCCGTACTGCTTGCCCATGCCCATGTCCTCTATGATATCGGCAATTATTCCCTTAATCTCATTTCGGACCATCGTTTATCATCCTCCCTTGGGTTTTTGGGCTTGATCTTGGTTTTTGGGCTTGATTTTTGGGTTTAGAACCGCCTCACACCGGCCCGCTGAGTCGGACATGTGCCGTGGACCTCCCGCACACACTAGGGGACGGTTTGGCCTGCTTGTTGATCAGTCCGCTCTGCAGGAAGGATTACCTGCAGCGATAATGGACTATCTCACAGGCTTACATGTTTGCCTCGCCGGTTTGGGCAGTCTGTCTCAGTCAACCGGCGGATCTTATGCCGCCGGTCCATCTGTGTTGGCCTCTAGAGCTGGCGGGTCAATAGATACCCGCCTGACGATGTTAGTATTTTCCAATAGTAAACACTTCCTTCCTTTCTCATAACCCTTGAACGGCAGGGGAAGGCCTGCTCTTCCCCTGATTCCGGCATGCTCGGAATTGGCTTAGCGGGTTACGTTATCGCTTGATCAAGAGAGGGCCGCGCCTGGCAAAATCCACCAGCGCTATGACATCGTCAATGGCCATGGCAAATATGATGTCCGCGATTTGCCCGGCATTATGTGTCTGGAATTTGTGTTGGCCATTAACCAGTGTAGCAGTCATGGCCTGAGAGTTTGCTATAGCGATAACGGAGCAATCGGCACGGACATCCACAATAACGGAATCCCCTCCGCCGACAGGCACGTACTCACGGGCCAATACGCTAATTTTGCCAGGATCGTCGTGAGAGTAAATCATAACCGGATTTTCGCGAACGATATACGTCGCGCCATCACTTTCAATCGTGCGACAAGCCATGTTACTAATACCTCCTTATTCTTATCGCTTGCTAATCGTTCCGTTGATGTCAGCGTATTCCCAGTTCTTCTCAGCGATGCTTCCAATGTTCTCCATATAATACGCGGCGCTGTCGTGCCCCATGTTTTTGCCGTGTATTAGCTCCATTCCATCAGCTAATACCCAGCTTGCCGGTTCACCCGATAGCTTATATGTCTCGTAATACGCCCGGCCCTTGATTATTGTGACCGACGCCTGCATAGCGCCCCTTTGCGCCTTAGTGAGGTGGACCGAGAAAAGCACCTGCATATCCCCTTTGATCAGTCGACCAGCCAGAAGGGGGACCTGCTTCTTTTTAACAGGGAATAGCTGTAGGGTCCTGTCCTCGATTTGCACCACTTCCGACATGTCCATT
>ERZ795049.3799-NODE-3799-length-15633-cov-5.794967_pt1 | contig 15633 bp, 10 predicted proteins | sample MGYA00375133_ERZ795049 | MGnify/ENA primary metagenome ERZ795049 (study PRJEB30178, sample SAMN05720147) | activated sludge metagenome | isolation source: anaerobic digester from wastewater treatment plant | place: Japan | collected 2015-04-20 ...
GATCTACACAACTGAGGACACTCTTTCCCTACACGACGCTCTTCCGACCTGCCCGCCGTCAGCGTCACGGTCGACGGCGACGTGCCGCTGGGCGTCGGCCTGGGTTCGTCCGCCGGGGGGGCCGTCGCCGGCGCGCTGGCGGCCAATGCCCTGCTCGGTTTGCCGTTCACCTATGAAGAACTGATCGAGCCGCTCGTCCGGGTGGAGGGGCATCCCGACAACGTCACGCCCTCGCTGCTGGGGGGGCTGACGGTTTCAACGGCGACCGATGCCGGCCCGCTGACCCATGTCTATCAGGTCGCCGAAGCGTGGCGCCTGGCGTTTCTGATCCCGGATTACGTCGTCGAGACCACCGCGGCGCGCGGCGCGCTCCCCAGCCGCGTCCCGCTGGCGGATGCGGCCTTCAATCTCTCGCGCGTCCCGTTCGTCATTCACGCGCTGGTGGCGGGCGATGGCGAGATGCTCGGCCGCGTCATGGAGGACCGGCTGCATGAGCCGGTGCGAGGGAAAATGATCAAGCGCGACAAGCGGATCCGGCGGTCGGCGCGGGCGGCGGGCGCCTGCGCCACGTTCATCAGCGGCTCGGGGCCGGCCATCGGCGCGTTCTGCCTGGGCCAGGAAACGGCCGAGCGCGTCGCCGAGGCGATGCGGGCGGAGACCGAGGGGGCGAAGTTCACGGCCGAGGCGCTGGTGCTGCGCCCCAAACGCGGCGGCGCGCGCATCGCCGAGGGCGATCAACCTTAGATTTTCCGCACGAATTCAAAGTTGCACAGCCGGCATTCGATCCGGCCGTGGATGTCGCGATGGAACCGGCCCCGCGCGTCGCGCGACAGCAGCAGGTGGTGCGATGCCAGCCACGGCGTGCCGTAGCCCGCGGCCGCCAGTCGCTCCTTCATCCACTCGACCATCTCGTGCACCTGCGCCGGTTTCAGCCGCCCCTCGCGCACGGCCTGATCGGCATTGAGCGCATGGCGGTGAATGTCGGTCAGGTCCGCCGGAACTTCCTCCGGTCCGTTCCAGAAGCCCCACACCTTGATGTAGTCGTGATCCGGGCGGAGGATCGGCTCGCCGTCGGGCGTCCGCAGCGCGGCGTGGGAGTCGAACCGGCGGCGGTCGGCCAGATAGTCGGGGTTGGCGGAGGTGGAGCCGGTCTTGTAGATCGCGCGCGGCTGCGTCACCGGCACGCCGAGCCGCTCCAACTCCAGCGCGATCGCAAACTCCTCGAACGGGCTGTTGTAACCCTGTTCGGCCAGCGCGGCGGCTTCGGGAATCTCCAGATCGGGCTTCTCGCCGACGCGCGATGTTTTCCAGACCAGATTGATGTGATCCTTCGTGCGCGTGTAGAACACCTGGTGGCGACTGGAGAGCTGCACGCACGGCGTCTTGCGCCAGCGTTCGGGCTGGAAGTAGTCGTAGAGCCGCGCGTCGTGGCCGACAACCCACAGCCGCCCCCCCGTGCTCTCGACGACGCCATAGACATAATCGACGCCGAAGATCGTCACCGGCCACAGATGCGCCGGCAGCGGCGGCACGTCCGGCCCGGAGAAGCGCCGTTCCTGGAACAGATGATACTCCGCGCGGCGGATCCGGCGGCGCTCCTCTTCGTATTCCGGCGTGCGGCCCAGCAACTCGAAATCGACCAGCGCATAGACGACCTGCCCGCGCCGGCTGGCGAGCGAGCCGTCGTTGCGCTTGCGCACGATGATGTGCGCCGGCTTCATGTCGGCCACCACGAACCCCTTGGCCGCCAGTTCGCCGCGGACGCGGTGGGTCAGCGCATGCAGCTCCTCGGTCGGCTTGCGCAGTTGCTGGAAGACCTCGGCCGCATCGATGCCGCGGATCCACTCGTAGACCATGATGTAATCGCGCAGGATGTCGATCTCCACGCCGGGGTGGCGCAGCAGTTTGCGCTCGATCTTGTAGCGCGAGCGGCCGGTCTGCCAGAGCTGCAGCTTCTCGGGGGGGACGTAGATTGCGAGCGGGCGGTGCGTCAGCATGCGCCAGGGCCAGCCCCCGCGGCGGCTGGCGCGCATTTCCTCGACCAGCGAGAACTCCTCGAACGGGCTGTTGAATTCCGCGCTGAGCATCTCCTCGATGACGCGCGTCTCGAGCGGCACTTCCTGGCCGACGCGCGACCATTTGACGACAATTTGCAGCGGGCGGCCGCGTCGGCCCGCCGCCGGGCGCGTCGGGACGCGGTAGACCGTGCTGGTGCCGCGCAGCCGCACGCGGTGCTTGCGGAACCAGTCCTCGGCATACCAGTTCTCGGGCATGAGCTGCTCGCGCCAGAGCTGGCCGTGGCGCGTCAGATACAGATCCGCGCCGTCGGCCAGCTTCAGATGCTCATACTGCACGCCGAGCAGTTCGAAAACCGACCGGGAGGAGGGGGCGGAGGTGGTCGTTGACTCCATCGATTCGATCCCGTGCGCCCGAGGCGCCGGTCGGATGCCCGGCGGATTCGGCGTCGCCGCCGCAACGCGGGCTTGGCCCGCGCCGCCGCTCCGGGGTATAAAGGACGCCACTTGCCGTTGGAGTCGTGCCAGGATGAACCACACCGGATCGGCGAAGTGCGCGTCCGCGCCGGGAGCCCGCGCCTCAGGCCGGCATTGTAGCGCAATCGCCCTGGCCATGCTGCTCTCGGTTTGCGCGAGCGGCGCCGGCGCCGCGGGCGTCACGCTCTTCACCCACGGTTCCCGACCGCCCGGCACCGAGGGGCGGCCCGTCTGGCTGGAGGCGATGCGCGACGCCGTGGCCGACGCGCGGCTGGACGGCGAACGCATCTACGGCGAGATCATCGTCAGCGGGTTCCCCGATCCGACCGCCCGCGTCGAGAACTGGCTGGGCGGGTTGGGCGACGCCGTCCATGGCGAAGCGCTCGTGCTGCTCGACTGGAGCGACGTCGCCAATCACCTCGACAACGGCGTCGCCGTGGACCAGGTGGCCGCCGCCGCCGTCGACCAGTTGACCGAGGGGCAGGCATCCTATCCGCCGCTGGTCGAGCTGCCGCTGCATTTCATCGGCCACAGCCGCGGCACGCCGCTCTTGACCGACCTCGCGCGGCGGCTCGGCGAGCGCGGCATCATCGTCGATCATCTCACCTCGCTCGATTCGCACCCGCTGACGACCAACGACCCCTTTCAGCCGGATCCCCCCGTGCTCGATCCGCCCTCCCAGATCTTCGGCAATATTCTCTTCGCCGAGAATCTGTATCAACAGGAGGCGCCGTATCCCCAGGGCGAGTCCGTGGCCGGCGCCTGCAACCGGCTGTTCAGCAACCTGACCGGCGGCTACTCCGGTTTCGCCGGCCCCCACAGCAACACCCACCTGCTGTATCACGGCACGATCGACCTGGCGACGCCGGTTGACGACGGCGAGGCGCAGCTGGGCGCCGCCGAACGCATGGCGTGGTTCAATGCCTACGAGTCGCCCGGCGGGATCGGCGGGGCGCGGGCGGGCTTCGCCTACAGCCGCATCGCGCGCGCCGCCGATCGCCGCGCCACCGCCGCGCCCGTCGCGGGGGGCGACCGCCCGATCGACGGCTATCACGCCGATCCGGTCCTGGGGGGCGCCGGCGGCCGCGTCGCCGTCGACTGGAGTCAGGCGGTCTGGCCCAACCTGGTGCGGCTTGAATTGTGGCGCGACGGTCAGCGGCTCGGGCCGGGGCCGGTCGAGATCATCGAGGGAGTCCCGGTCGAAGTGCGCTACGTGGTGTTCGATGCCGACAGCGGCGTCAGCATCAACTTCGGCCTCGATATCGACCGCAATCCGTATAACGACAACGAGCTGCCGCCGTTCGATTTCGTGATGCACGACGCCGCGGGGCCGCAATTCGTGGCGCACGCCACGACGTGGGTCCCCGCGCCGCTGCCGCTCGACCGCGCGACGTATGTTTTCGCGCGCATCAGCGACGGCCCCCGCCGGCGCTATCTCTACGCCGACGTGGACATCCAGTTCGTCTCGCGCACCGGAGTCGCGCAGTGGCGGGGTTATTGAGCGGCGCGCAAGGTGCCGGCCGGGGCGATACGCTGGGTCTCCGCCAATGAGGAGCCGGTGCGGGGGCGCCGCCCGGCGGCCAATGCAACCCACGGTCGGCGCGGCCGAAATTCCCGAACCGATTTGTCGGTTCGATCATTCAATCCCCCAATGCGACCGACCACACGCAAAACACCCCGTAAGGGTCTCACGCCGAGACGCCGAGGCGCGGAGAAGAAGAGGAATGACAACAGAGAGAGCAATGATAAATGGCTCTTGAGAGCCGAAGACGAGAGACGAGAGCCGGGAGCCGAATTCTGAGGAGTGCCGTCGGGGCCGATCACGAGTTGCTGATGAATCTGCGGTTCATAGCGAAGGGACAAAACTGAGCAAACCTGCGAAAGCGCTCACGAGGACGGGGGACAAGGGACGATTCCGGCTGTCATCCGGGCCGGCGGTTTCCGTATAATCGGGGCCAAACACGGTCTTCCCCCTCGCCGGCGGAAGACGCAGCCCGCACGAGAAGGGACCCGGCCGGTGCTCGCCAAACGGATCATCCCCTGCCTGGACATCAAGGACGGCCGCGTCGTCAAGGGGGTGAACTTCGTCAACCTGGTCGACGCCGGCGACCCGGTCCAATGCGCCGCGGCCTACGACCGGGCGGGGGCCGACGAACTGGTGTTCCTGGACATCACCGCCTCGCACGAAAGGCGCGACATCATGATCGACGTCGTGCGGCGGACGGCGGAGCAGTGCTTCATGCCGGTGACCGTCGGCGGCGGGCTGCGCACGCTGGAGAACATCAATGCGATGCTGCGCGCCGGCGCGGACAAGGTGTCGCTCAACACGCCGGCGGTGCAGCGGCCCCCGCTCGTGGCGGAGGCGGCCGCGCGCTTCGGCTCGCAGTGCATCGTGGTGGCGATCGACGCCAGGCGCCGAGGGGAGACCGCCGCGGCCGGCTGGGAGGTCTTCATCCACGGCGGCCGCACGTCGACCGGCCGCGACGCGATCGCCTGGGCGCGCGAGGCCGAGGCGCTGGGCGCGGGGGAAATCCTGCTGACCAGCATGGATTGCGACGGTACGCAGCAGGGCTACGACCTGGAGCTGACCGCCGCGGTGGCGCGGGCCGTCTCGATCCCGGTGATCGCGTCGGGCGGCGTGGGCAACCTGCGTCATATCCTGGAAGCCTTCACCCTCGGGCATGCCGATGCGGCGCTGGCCGCCTCGATTTTCCATTTCGGCGCCTACAGCATCGGCCAATGCAAGGCCTACCTGGCGGAACACGGCGTCCCGGTCCGGCCGGTGGCCGAAGCGGCGTCCTGAGTCCAACGCCGGCAGCGCCCCGGCCCCTCGCGGCGCGGCGCGCCCGGCCGGAGTTCACGGAAGCAACACGTGCGCGCTACCCCCTCAGCTCCGGAACGGATCCACGTGGTGCATTGCATCGGCACGCTGCGGCTGGGCGGCGCCGAAAAGCAACTGGCCGAGCTGATCCGCCGGTTGCCGCCGGATCGGTTCGAACAGAGCCTGGTTCTGTTGCAGGGGGGCGGGCCGCTGCTCGAAGACGTGCGCGCCGCCGGCTGCGAGGTGATCGAGCTGGGCTGGAACCAGCGGTTCCGCAAGTGGAATCCGCGCTGCTGGCTCGCGCTGGCGCGCGTGCTGGGGCGCTACGTCCGCTTCCTGCGGCGGCGCCGGCCGCGGATCCTGCACGCGCAACTTTACTGGGCCAACAACCTGAGCGTGCTGGCAGGGCGGCTGGCGCGCGTGCCGGTGATCGTGACGAGCCGGCTTCAGTTGAGCCACTATAAGCGCGGCCGCCCGCTGCTGCAGTGGATTGAGAACCTCGCCAACCGCTACACGACGGCGGTGTTCGCCAATTCAGAGGCGGTCAAGGCCGATGCGCTGGCGCACGAGCGGCTGAATCCGGAGATCGTCCGGATCATTTATAACGGGGTGCTGCTTGAAGCGTTCGAGCGGCCGGACCCGGCGCCGCTGCGGCGTGAGCTGGGGATCGAGCCGGGGCGGGTGGTCGTCGTCGCGGTGGCGAACCTGCACCCCTACAAGGGGCACGACGATCTGCTGCGCGCGGCCGCCCGGCTGGCGCCGCGGCGCCCGGAACTGCTGCTGCTGCTGCCCGGCCGCGACCAGGGGATGCGGGCTGAACTGGAGCGGCTGATCGACGAGCTGAAGCTGGGCGGGCAGGTGCGGCTCCTCGGCGAGCGCAGCGACATCCCCGCGCTGCTCGCGCTGGCCGAAATCGTAGTGCACCCGTCGCATGAGGAGGGCTTTTCCAACGCGATCCTGGAGGCGATGGCCGCCGGCCGGCCGGTGATCGTCTCGAACGTCGGCGGGAATCCCGAGGCGGTGATCGACGGCGAGACCGGGCTGCTGTTTCCCGCGCGCGATGCGGCGGCGCTGGCCGAGGCGCTGGAGCGGCTGCTCGCGGACCGCGCACTGCGGCAACGGCTCGGCGCCGCCGCCCGCCGCCGGGTCCAGACCGAGTTTTCCATGGACCGCCTGGTGGCGGACTTCGCGCGGTGGTATGAGGAACTGGCGGGCCGGGCGTATCATCCGGGAGGGACAAAGACGCCCCGGTCGTGAGCGGGTTTTGAGCGGATTGTGAGCGGCCCGCGTAAAGCGGGATCCTGCACGACACGGCGGGCGAAGTCCTCTTATTCCCCGGCCCGCGATGGGCGCCGCGGCTTGGTGAGCGAGATTTTTTTGCAGCTTGACGAGCCGACCCCATTTTTAGCAAGCTATGGAACTGGTTGCGCGGCGACATCCATGCCGATGGGAAGCCGCCGCCAGGATGCGGGGTCGTAGCTCAGTTGGTTAGAGTGCCGGACTGTCACTCCGGAGGTCGCGAGTTCAAGTCTCGTCGGCCCCGCCATTCAAGTTCACATGCAGATCTACGTCGAGGATGAAGCAGGAAGGCGTGCGCCTTCCTGTTTCTGTTTTGGCGCAAGAGCCCGCGGCGCAGAATCCGGCGGCAATCAGAACGAGGAGGCGAATCGTGCAGGCAGGCGCGGCGCGGCGTGACATCACCCCCCGGGACCCGGTTTTTCTGGTGGGATACCCCCACGTGGAGCGGATGTCGACGGGGGTGCACGACCCGCTGGAGGCCAGCGCCGTCTGCCTGAGCGACGGGTCGCGCGGCATCCTGTTGCTGGCGCTGGACGTGCTGTTTCTGACGCGGCGGACGGCCACGCGCATTCGCGAAGGGATTTGCGCGGCGTGCCCCATCGATCCGGCGGCGGTCCTGGTCAGTTGCACGCACACCCATTCCGGCCCGGTGACGCACAAGCTGCTGGCGTGGTCGGATGATCCGGTCGTGCCCGAACCCGATCCGGCCTACCTGGACTGGCTGGTGGCGCGGGCCGTGGAGGCGGGTGTGGCGGCGTGGTCGGCGCGGCGGCCGGCGCGGCTGCGCTGGGCGAGCGCCCGCGCGCCCCTTGCGCGGACGAACCGGCTCGATCCGACCGGCGCCGAGGATCATCGGATCGGCCTGCTGCAGGCCCGCGACGCCGCGACGGGCGCGACGCTGGCGCTGGTCGTGATCCACGGCCTGCATCCGACCGTGCTGCATGAGGATTCGACCGAGATTTCGGCCGATTTCCCGGGATTCATGCGCGCGCGGCTGCACGGCGCGCTCGGCCGCGACGCGGTGATCGCCTATCACACGGCGCCGAGCGGCAATCTCAGCCCGCGCTACATCGTGCGCGACCAGACTTTTGACTCGGCCCGGGAACTGGGCTTCGCGCTGGCCGATGCCGTGCTGGCGGCGCTCCAGACCGGGGACGGGCCGCCGGCGGCGCCGATGGAACTGGACTATGCGCTGGGCCAGATCGACGGCTTGCCGCTGCGCACGTTCCCGACCGTCGAGGAAGCGCTCGAACACCATCGGCGGGCGGCGGCGCATCACGCCCGGCTGGCGGCCGAAGGCGCCGAGCGCGGACGGGTGCGGACGGCCGAATGCGCCGTGTTCGGCGCCGAGGAACGGATCACGCTGGCCCGCGCGCAAGCCGACGGCCGACTGGCCCGCGCGGTGCGCGAGGTGCTGCCGGCGCCGCTGCAGGTCCTGCGCGTCGGACCGCGGCTGATCGTCGGCTGGCCCGGCGAGGTGTTCGTCGAGCACAGCCTGGCGTTCCAGCGGCGCTGCCCGATGGAGGCCCACGTGATCGAACTGGCGAACGGCGAGCTGGAGGGCTATGTCGTCACGGAGGAGGCGGACCGGCTGCAGACCTACGAGAGCCAGAACAGCCTGTTCCCGCCGGTCGCCGGCGAGATGCTGATCGATGCGACGCTGGCGCTGGTCGCCGATCTGCTTCGCGGAGATTCGCCCGCGGGGGAAACATGACGCGTGCGAGCCAGCAAGCGTTCCATCTTGCGGGGACATCCGGTTGATGGATCATGATTGAACCGATCAATCGGTTCTTCGGGTTGGCGGATCGTCACCGTGGGTTGAAATGGCGGCCGAGCGAATGGCCGGACTCCAGCGAAAGCGGCCGGCGCGGTTCCTGATACAGAGAACAGGCGGCGCCGTCTCACGTGGAGGGCTTTGATTCGATTTCGTGCATCCCGCCCGTTCAGGCCCTCGCCGTCCTTCGTGGTTTCCAATTATTTCCAGGCATTAATCCTGCCACTGCGCCGGCAACGGCGCCAGCAGCGTCTGGGCGGTCCGGTGGCGCCCGCGATCCTCGCCGCCGACGACCAGCAGCGCATGGTCCAGCCGGGCCAGCGCCATGTCGCACACCGGCGCGGGGAGCTGCCCCACGCGCTCGTAGCTCCGCCGCCGGGGATCGTAGAGCCACAGATCGTCGCGGATGCTCCCCTTGTCCGGCTGGGGATCGTCCGCCGAGAGATAGCTGTAACCCCCGACGAGCAGGATGCCGGCCGGCTCGATCGCGATCGCGCGGTGCGCCTCGAGCGCCAGCGGCAGGTCGGGCAGCGCTTCCCATTCGGCAGTCGCGGGCCGGAAGCGATGCGCATCGCGGAGGAACCGGACCTCGCCGCCGCTCATCGTCCAGCCGCCAAAGACATACAGCTCGCCGTCGAATACGGCCGCCGCAAACAGCGCGCGCGGCGCGCCCGGCAGCGACGTCGCCTGCACCGGCGGCGCCTCCGGCTCCTCCAGGTTCCAGCGCCAGACGGCGGCCGACAGCCGCTCGTCCGATTCCGGCGTCGTCCAGCCGCCCAGCGAATAAAGATTCTGTTCATGCTGCACGGCGACGTTGCCCCAGGTCGGCTGCTCCCAGGCGCCGAGCCGCGTCCAGTCCTGACCGGCGAGCGAGCCGCTCCACAATTCCCGATTCATCTCCTCGCCGCTCTTGCCGCCCATCAGGAACAGCCGCCCCCGCCAGAGACCGATGGCTCCGTTGGCGATCGGCACGGGCAAGCGCCCCGCTTCGTCCCACCGGGCCTCCTCCGGACGCCCTGACGAAAGGCGCAGGCGGTAGATCGTATCCAGATTCACCTTGCGCTCCGTGCCGGACGACGTCGTCCAGGCGTCGCCGCCGACCAGATAAACCCCATGCTCATCGTGCAGCAGATGGGCCGCGCCCACTCCGTGGGGCAGCGGCGACAAGACGTTCCACGACCAATCCATCATGTCCTCGGCGGAAGCAGGGTTCGCGGGCGCCGGTTCTCCGGACGCGCGTCGGGGCTGCTCACCATCGGGATGCAGGCCCAGATTTTGAAAGAAGGTTTCCACCTGGCGCAGCTCCTCGTCGGTAAACGACCGCATCGGGGGCCGGAGCCACCGTTCGGCGACGCCAAAGTATTCCAGCGTGGCGCGCCACCAGGGGTGGGAGAAACGGTCGATCCACGGCAGGTCGTAGCGCTCGGCGAGGCGGAAGGCTTCCGCCTCGTCGCCGGCGCGCACGGCCTCCCAGAACCGCGCCGAGATTTGCGGCGCAAACGTCGTGTAGGAGCAGAAATAGGCCCGCGCGCCGTAGGGCCGGCCGACCAGGAAGCGCGCCAGGCTGCCGCCGGAGTAGATGTTCAACCGGTCGCCATAGCGCCGCAGATTGTCGATGTAGGCGGTCAGCGTCGAGTCCTCCTTCATCGCCACCAGCTGCGGAATTTCCAGCAGTTGTTCCATGACAGCGCCGGGCAGATCCTGATTGCCCAGGACGATGGCCAGATCCACTTCTTCGCGCCCCAGCGTGCGGAAGTATTCGGGCAACTCCTCCGCGCCGAGATAGGACGGGGCCGTGACCTGAATCGCGTCCACGCCGAGCGAGCGGGCATAACGGGCGTAGTCCAGCAGCCGCGCGGTCCAGAATTCATGCGCGCAGCCGATCGTCAAGGCGTCGGCGCCGGCCGCCTCCTGCATCACGCGCGTCAGTTCGCGGATCTCGTCGTAGGCGAGCATGTCGTAACGGCTGTTGCCGCCGGTCAGATTGAAGATGCGGATGCCATGGGCGCGGGCGCGGCGAATCATTTCGCGGACGCCGTCGTAATCCACCGCGCCGTCGCGCGTGAACGGCGTCGGGATGGAGAGGATCGGGCCTTCCAGTTCCCGGCGGAACTGCTCGGGCGAGGCCGACCGGCTCGCCGTGGCGGCATCCTGCGCCGCGAGGGCCGGATCGGGGGCAAGGCTCAGCCAGATGGCGGCGGCAACCAGCAACAGGCCCGCCATCGCATATCGACTCGACCGGAAAGGAATCATCTGGTTCTAAACCCTGGTGAAGGATTGGAAACACCGGCGCCGGCACAACGCGCCGGCGGTTCGCCGCGCCGGCGCGGGTCGTGGTTCATCCGGGGCCTGACCATCTCACGGTTCTTCAAGGAGGAGTTGCGTCCTGTCCCGTGATCCAGGGCAGGCAACGGTTTAACACATGTTCAGTGTTGGTGATCTGTTGGTGAAACATGTATATCTTCATACCGAAGAGCCTGTCAACTCCTGAATCATGCTTTCGAAACTTACTTTCACGGCATTTTGTACGCTCGGGGCGGCTGTCGCTCGTCGCCGCCTGCGTCAGTCCGCTCGCCCGCCCGATGCAAACATGAATTTATTTTTCGGCTTGACCGAATATACCAGTATGTAATACGCTTGCCGCCACTTGCTTGCATAATATGCCCCGATGTTCGGCCGCGCGCCCGTACCACCCTTGCCGTGGAGGACTCCCACCATGAATCGGGCCATCGCTCGCTTTCGGCGTCAGGGCTTCACCCCTGATCGAACTGCTGATCGTCGTCGCGATTATCGCCATTCTGGCGGCCATTGCGGTTCCGAACTTTCTGGAGGCGCAGACCCGCGCCAAGGTCTCCCGCGTCCGGAGCGATCAACGGACGATCGGCCTTGGCCTCGAGTCGTATTTCGTCGATTACAGCAAATACCCCAACTCGTCGCTGTTCATCGGCGAGAGCAATCAAACCGTCCCGTGGCAGATCCAGCCCGTCTTCCGCTGGGCCACCGTCGGGGGCCTGATCGAGCTGACCACTCCCATCAGCTACCTGACTCGGTATCCCCCCGATGTCTTCGACATCAAGGCGCCCTGGACGAGCAGCCCCGTCCAGAACCGCGAGACGATGAACCGGCTTGACCGCCCGTATGACTACATGAACATTCGAACCTACGCGGAAGCCTACAGCGTCAACCCCAATCTGATCGGGCCGTTCTACGCCAACCTCTATCATGCCGGCGTCCGCTACTTCATTCGCTCGTGGGGTCCATACGGCCAGGTGGTCGAGGCGGAATACGATCCGACCAACGGGACGGTCAGCGGCGGCGGGATCAACTACTACGGGCCGCAGATCAGTCAGCAGGCCAAAGTGGAAGCATCATCATGACTTCCCACCCAGTCGGACAGCCGATGAACTACCCCGGCGCGGCGTAAAACCACGGCAGGACCCTTGTTTCCACGGATGTCAGCAACGATGACCCAGCGACTCGCACGACGGCGGCCGGCGACATGCCTCCTCTTCCTGGCCGTGGCCCTGACGGCCCCCCTCGGCCGGGCGCAGGTCCAGCCATGGGGCGGAACGCAGGTAATGGAATGGGAGCGCGCGGCGGAGGCGCGCATCGTCGGCGACATGAGCCGCTGCGAACCCGCCGCCGCGCTCTCGCCCGACCCCGCGCCGGGCAAGTGGCGCCTGATTCCTTACGAAACCGTGACCGGGGTTGCCGGCACGATGATCTGGGCCTCGCCGACCGAAGGATTCCCGCCGCCCGACGCGGAGGAGCTCGGCACGCTGCCGGGCGTGGCGCTGGCGCGCGGCGGCGTCGAGCCCGTCGCGCTCCCCCTCGAGACCGAGGGCTGGCATGCGCTGTTCGTCGCGCTGTTCAGCACGGGCGAGGCGACCACGCGGGTCTACATGAAGCTGGACGGCGACCCGGCCCCCGTCGGGCGCACGCAGTTCGGCACGGCGCACCGGGCGAATCTGGAGGAGGTGTTCTTCAAGGTCGCCCAACTGAAGCCGGGGGACCGGATCCACTTCAGCCAGCAGAACAACGGGTATCCCGACGCGGCGGGCGTCGCCTATGTGAAGCTGATCCCGCTGAGCGAGGCGGAAATCGCCCGGCAGGAGGCGGACCGGGAGAGCCGCGAGCACCTGCGCCTGGCCGCCTCGCACGACGGTTTCAGCACGCTGTTCCACCGCGCGATGACGACGCCGGAGGAGTTGCTCAGCGACATCGAGCTGTTCCGCGACACCGACTTCGGCACCGTGATCCTGCACAACATGGGCGGCGACAAGGTCAACTATGAGTCCGCGGTCGGCCACATGGCCGGCAGCACGCTGAGCGACTTTGCGCGCATCGGCGACTGGAACTTCGCCCGCGCCACCGCGGCGCTGCGGCGCCAGGGAATCAATCCGATGCAGGTGATGATCGACGGCGCGCGCGCGATGGGCCTGCGCGTCTACGTCGCGATCCGCCCCGCCGGCTGGTCCTTCTGGGAACCGTTGACGCGGTTCTGGGAGACGCCGTTTTACCGCGACCACCCCGAGTGGCGCTGCGTCGACCGCGACGGGACGCCCGTCACGCGGATGAGCTGGGCCGTGCCCGAGGTCCGCGCGCACATGATCGACCTGCTGATGGAGTCGGTGCGGCTGGGGGCCGACGGGGCGCAGCTGGTCTTCAATCGCGGCTGCCCGATGGTGCTCTACGAGCCGCCCGCGCGCGAGATCTTCGAGCGCCGGCACGGGGTCGATCCGCGGACGCTCGAGGAAACCGACCCGCGGATCCGCCAATGGTGGGCCGATATCGTAACAACGTTCTTCCAGGAACTGCGCGCCGCGCTGGATGAGGAAGCCGAACGCCGCGGCGACGGCCGGCGCCTGGACCTGACCGCCACGGTCCATGGCATTGAGGCCGACAACCTGCTCTACGGCATTGACCTGCGGCGGCTGGTAAGTGAAGGTCTGGTTGACGGGTTGTACATCTACCCGTGGGATTTCGGCCGCGCGGCGGCGGCCTATGGCGAGATCGAGCTGGAGTTTTTCCGCGACATCTGCCAGCCGGCGGGCATCCCGTTTTACCCCGCGCTGGGCCTGCATCTGTTCAATGCCCGCGAATACGCGCAGCGCGCCCGCGAGATGTATGAAGCGGGCGCCGCCGGGATCTTCGTCTGGGATGCCGCCATCACCGACCTCCCCAAATGGGGGGTGATCCGCCGGCTGGGCCACGTCGAGGAACTTCCCGAGCGGATCGAACGCCTGGCCCCCGACCCGCCGCACGAATACATCCAGTTCCACCGGCTCGGACCCAATATCATGGATTCGCGCTATCCCCCCTGGTGGGGCGGGTAAAGGCCCCGGCCACGGTTCGTTCCCTTATCTTGCACAAGGATTTTCGCATGCTTTTCGGTCTGCAAGCTCTCGATCTGGTCGTCATCGCCGGCTATTTCCTGGCCGTCGCGGCGGTCAGTTGGTATGTCTCGCGCGGCGGCAATACGGCCGAGGAATTCCTGCTGGCGGGCCGCCGCGCCGGTCGCATCATGATCGCGATCTCCACGCTCGCCTGTTCGTTCTCGGCGATCTCGTTTGTCGGCATCACCGGCTGGGTCCGCGATCAGGGGATGGTCGGATTCATCGGCGACTCCGGCATTCTGATCGGGTCCCTGTTCATCGCGGCGTTTCTGATCCCCTTCTACTACCGCCGCGGGGTGGTGTCGATCTACGAAACGCTCGAGACCCGCTACCACCGTTCGGTCCGGCTGCTCGTGGCGGCGTTGTCGCAACTGCTGCGCGTCTCGTGGCTGGCCGGCCTGCTCTACGCCCCGGCGCTGATGTTCGAAACCATCACGGGCATTTCGGTCGGCTACTGGATCTGCTTCATGGCGCTGATCGGTATCGTCTCGGCGATCAGCGGCGGCCTCAAGAGCGTGATGTACGTCGACCTGATTCAGTTCGGCGTCATGATCGTGGCGATCGTCTACCTGATCCTGCTCTCCTGCTCGCTGCTGGATTGGGATCTCGGTATGATCTGGCGGACGGCCAGCGAGGCCGGCGTGACGAATTTCATCGAGATCGACTTCAATCCGTTCGAGGTCTCCACGCTGTATTACGTCTTCGGCGTTTCGTTGATCACCGTCTCCGGCTTCGGCGCGGACCAGATGGGTGCGCAGCGTTTTCTCTCGGCGCGCGACGTGCGCCAGAGCCAGCAGTCGGTCCTGATCTTTCCTCTTATCACGATCAGCTTCGTCTTTCTGTTCTACATGGGGGCGATGCTCACCTCGGTTTACTTCCACGTCCGCCCGGAACTGGCCGCCGGCCTGGAGAAAGCCGATCAATACCTGCCGCAGTTCATCAAGGTGGCGATGCCGGCGGGGTTTGTCGGCCTGATGATCGCGGCCGTGATGGCGGCCTCGGTCTCCAGCTTCGCCGGCGGCGTCATCTCGCTCGTCACGATCACGATGGAGGATTACCTCAAAGCCTTTTACCAGGGCAAGGGGGAGCGCCGGCTGCTGCGCGATACGCGCCTGGTCACGCTCGCCTGGTGTCTGGTCGGCGTCGTGCTCTCGTTTTACGTGCTGCGGCTCGGCACCGTCATCGAATGGATCCTGATGGTCGGCGGCTACTTCGGCGGCATCATCCTCGCCGTCTTCCTGCTGGCGCTCTACACGCGCACCACGACGACGCGGGGCGTGCTGGCCGGCGCCATCTGCGGCCTGGTGATCACCGCCGTGGCGGCGCGCTATAACTTCGGCACCCCCGCCGAGCCGCTGCGACTGAATCTGTTCCTCTATCCGCCGATCGGGCTGGCGTCAACCTGGGTGCTGGCCTTCCTGTTCAGCCGGTTGCTGTCGCCGGGGAGCGCGGCGCGCCCCGCCGCCGAGATCCAAGACGCGGCCGATGCCCCCTCGTCCGAAACGGCCCTCTCAAGGAGTGAACCCTGATGTCCAAACCGTTCCGCTTGCGAGTCATGTGCCTGGCGCTGGCCTGGCTGACCGCCGGCCCCCGACCGGCGCTCTCCGCCGAGGATGACAAGCCGTGGGTCGCGCCCGGCTTCACGGATCTGGAGCTCGATCACGCCGGTCCCTTCGTGACCCTGGACGACGGCAGCCTGTTGCAGTTTGCCACGACCGGCCCGTTCGGCAGCTTCACTCCCTCCGTCCTCCGCGTCAGCACCGACCGGGGCAAGACCTGGTCCGAGGGGACGCCGATCCTGCGCGACGGGCCCGCGCCGAACCCGAAGCCGCTCGCCGAGTACAACGCCTG
>ERZ795049.3806-NODE-3806-length-15606-cov-3.936531_pt1 | contig 15606 bp, 14 predicted proteins | sample MGYA00375133_ERZ795049 | MGnify/ENA primary metagenome ERZ795049 (study PRJEB30178, sample SAMN05720147) | activated sludge metagenome | isolation source: anaerobic digester from wastewater treatment plant | place: Japan | collected 2015-04-20 ...
AGCAGGATGACGCCGCCGATGTTGAGGGTTACGGTTTGGATGCCGGTCGGAAGCCCTACTTTGGCGACGGCGCGCACGATGCGCAAGTCAGGGATGAGGGAGAGGCGTTTGGGAAGTTGCAGGATAGTTTTGCCGCGGATGATTTGGGCGATGGCGATGAGGATGGCAGGGATGGGGGCAAGGCATGATCCCAAGGCGGCGCCCGCCGCGCCCATTTTGGGCGCGGGGCCGATCCCCGTGATGAGGAGGGCGCTTAGGCTGATGTTCAGGGTTGCGGTGAGGAGGCCCAGGAGGAGCGGGGTTTTGGGATCGCCGCTGGCCTGAAAGGCGCTGGTTACGAGGATCATCAAGAACAACGGCGTCGAGCAGGTGAATAAGAGGCGTAGATAAGGCAGTCCGTGGGTTTGCACTTCGGGGGCGGCGCGGACCAGATCGAGTAAATGCGGCGAGAGCAGGTAGCCGATGGGGGCGGCGACGAACAGCAGAAGGAGGATGGACGTCAGAAAGGTTTGGTAGGCGACGTCGCTGAGGGCTTCCCGGTTGCGCATGCCGGCGTATTGGGCGACGATCACGTTCATGCCTTGGAATAGAGAGGCGAGAAACACGAAGAGCACGAGGTACATCTGCCAGGAAGCGCTGATGGCGGCGTTGGCTGCGTAACCGAGATGGCGTCCGACGATGATTTGGGCGATGATACCTTGGGAACCGTTAATGAGATTGAGCAGCACGCTTGGCCATGCCAGTTTCCATACGGATCGCAGGATGCTTCCGGAGACCAGTTCCTTGTCAAAGGGTTTCATGTTCGATACGGCGCTTTTTGTGATGCGCCAAGGCCGCGCTGGTCGTCCAGCGCGGCCTTGGAATTTCTGAAGGGCGCAGACGCGATGGCGTCGTTATTCTTTTGTGAATTTGGGTTGATAGGCGCTGCGTTCGCGCTTTTCGAGAGGCACAAAGTCGGTTTTGTTCGGGCCGACGTAGACCTGACGTGGGCGGTGGATGCGCGTGGCGGGGTCTTCGCGCATTTCCTTCCAATGCGCGATCCAGCCGGGCAGACGTCCGAGTGCGAACATGACGGTGAACATTTCCATGGGAATGCCCATGGCGCGGTATAGGATGCCGCTGTAGAAATCGACGTTGGGATAGAGTTTGCGTTCGACGAAATAGTCGTCTTCAAGGGCGATTCGCTCGAGGTTTTTGGCGATGTCGACGAGGGGATCGGTGATGCCTAGATCGCCGAGGACCAGATCGACTTCGCGCTTGAGGATGGTGGCGCGGGGGTCGTAGTTCTTGTAGACCCGGTGGCCAAATCCCATAAGACGGAAGCCGCTGTCTTTTTTCTTGGCCATGTCGACGTATTTCCGGTAGTTGCCGCCGTCTCGATGGATGGCCTGCAACATGTTGATGACTTCCTCGTTGGCGCCGCCGTGCAGGGGGCCCCACAGTGCGGAGATGGCCGCCGAAATGCTGGAGTAAAGGTTGGACAGGCTGCTGCCGACCATCCGGACGGTCGAGGTGCTGCAGTTTTGCTCGTGGTCGGCGTGAACGATGAGGAGCATGTTCAGGGCGTTTTCGAGCACGGGCGGCACTTCGTAGAACTCGGCGGGGGTTGCGAACATCATGCGCAGGAAATTCGCGACGTAGCTGTGGTCCGTGCGCGGATAGACCGCTGGTTCGCCGATGGATTTTTTGTAGGAGTACGCGGCAAAGGTTTTGGCTTTTGCGAGGAGCCGCACAATGCTGAGATCGATCTTTCGCTCGTCCATCACGTCGGGATAGAAAGCCGAAAGCGTGGCGACCATGGCCGACAGGATGGCCATGGGGTGAGCGGTGACGGGGAAGTGATCGAAGAAGTTGATCATGCTTTGGTGGATGAAGCTGTTCAAGGTGAGTTGGCGCCGCCATTCCGCGCCTTCTTCGCTGCTGGGAAGATGGCCGTAGATGAGCAGGTAGCAAACCTCCGGAAATTTGGCATGGGCGCACAGGTCTTCGATGGGGATGCCCCGATAGCGCAAGATTCCTTTTTCGCCGTCGATGAACGTGATGGAGCTGACGCAGGAGCCTGTGTTGGCGTAGCCCGGATCAAGCGTGATGGCGCCGGTGCGTTGTCGGAGCGTGGTGATGTCGATGGCGGTTTCCTGTTCGGTTCCTACGATTACTGGAAACTCGTGCTCCTTGCCGTCGAGGATCAGTTTCGCCGTGTTCATGCAGCTTCCTCCATTACGGTTGGGGCAAGACGACCGCTATGGACCTTGCCGAAGCGCCGTTCCATGCCTGTTGGGCCTGTGCGGCGGGGCCGCATCCCATTTCTGGGGTCGAGGCGCTATCGTATGAAAAAAACCGAAGATAGTCAATGGCGCGGTGTGCGGCGCGGTGTGCGGCGCGGACGCCATTGCCTGTCCCATGGCATTTGGGAAGAATTCGCGCTCGCTTGCTGCGTGCGGCCCTTGGAATTTGCGAGGGTGGTGGGGTATGCTTGTCAGACCTATTTTTGACCTATTTTCAGTGTCGCGTTTTTGCGTTTTTTGCGGCGGGAAAAGGCTGTCGAGAGTCACGATATGTGCATGTTTTTGGAATGTGCATGGTTCGCGGGACACGGGATTAAGGGCGTTCGAACGTATAGTAAACGGCCGTCGGTAGGGCGGCAATGGAGGCTGGATAGTCATGGCGGGATCGGTGAAGAAGATTGTGTTGGCGTATTCGGGCGGGTTGGATACGTCGGTGATTTTGAAGTGGTTGCAGGAGACGTATCGGGCGGAGGTGGTCGCGTTTATTGCGGACATTGGCCAGGGTGAGGAGACGGAACCGGCGCGTCAGAAGGCCATCGACACGGGCGCGTGCGCGGTGTATTGCGAGGACCTGGCGGAAGAGTTCGCGAAGGAGTATGTGTTCCCGACGATGCGCGCGAATGCGCTCTATGAGGGCACGTATTTTCTCGGCACGAGCGTGGCGCGTCCGCTGATCGCGAAGGCGCAGATCGATGTATTGCGCAAGGAGAATGCGGATGCGGTCGCGCATGGCGCCACGGGCAAGGGCAATGACCAAGTGCGTTTCGAGTTGACGTATTACGCGTTGGAGCCGAACGTCACGATCATCGCGCCGTGGCGTGACCCGAAGTGGGACCTCATCAGCCGCACGAAGATGATCGATTACGCGAAGGCCCACGGCATCCCGGTGCCGGTGACAGCGAAGAAGCCGTATTCGAGCGATCGCAACTTGTTGCACATCTCGTTCGAAGGCGGCATTCTGGAAGACCCGTGGTCGGAACCGCCGGATGATATGTTCCTGTTGACGACGGACCCGCGCAGGGCCCCGGATGCGCCGGAGTATGTGGAGATCGAGTTTGAAGAAGGCTGGCCGGTGGCGGTGAATGGCGAGCGTTTTTCGCCTGCCGCGCTCATGCGCAAGCTGAATGCCATCGCGGGCAATCACGGCGTTGGGCGCGTGGATATGGTCGAAAACCGTTTCGTCGGCATGAAGTCGCGCGGCGTGTACGAGACGCCGGGCGGCACGGTGCTGTATGCGGCGCATCGCGCGGTCGAGTCGATCACGATGGACCGCGAGGTCATGCTCATGCGCGATCAGATGTCACCAAAGATCGCGCAACTTATCTATAACGGGTTCTGGTTTTCGCCGGAAATGCGTCTGATGATCTCGATGGTCGACAAGACGCAGGAGAACGTCACCGGCGCTGCGCGCGTGAAGTTGTACAAGGGGGCCTGCACGGTGGTCGGACGCAAGGCCCCGAAGAGCTTGTATGATGCGAAAATATCGACCTTTGAAGAAGACGAAGGCGCTTACCAACAAGCCGACGCGGGCGCATTCATCCGCTTGAATGCGCTACGGCTGCGGGTTCGGAAGAATGTGGGATTGTGATTGAGAACCCGGAGGGAACCTTTTTGGGAAAAAGGTTCCCCCCGGCCCCCCCCTCCAAAAACTTTTATGTGCTGCGCATCACACGCGCGAAGCGCCAACAAAAGTTTTGGGGAAGGGGTTTGGGGAAACACTTTTTTCAAAAAGGGTTTCCCCAAATGACCCAATATGGAGCGAATCATGGCGAAACAATGGGGCGGGCGCTTCGAAGGCGAGACGGATGCTTTGGTCGAGCGGTTGGGGGAGTCGGTGTCGTTTGACGCACGATTGGCGTTGCACGACATTCGCGGGAGCATCGCGCATGCGACGATGCTCGGCGCGCAGGGCATTATTTCGAAGAAGGATGCGCGCGCGATTGTGCGCGGGTTGGGCGATGTCGAGAAAGACATCAAGGCCGGCGCATTCGTTTGGCGGCAGGACCTCGAAGACGTTCACACCAACATCGAGGTCGCCCTGGTGGAGCGCATCGGCGATGCGGGCAAACGCCTGCACACCGCGCGCAGTCGCAACGATCAGGTGTCGCTCGACGTGCGCCTGTGGACGCGCGATCAGGTTGATCGCATCATCGAGTTGTGCCGCGCGTTGCAGGCTGTATTCGTTGCGCTCGCGGAACGGCATATCGACGCCCTGTTGCCGGGTTGCACGCACATGCAACACGCGCAGCCCGTATTGCTTGCCCACCATTTGCTTGCCTATTTCGAGATGTTCGGACGCGACCGTCAGCGGTTCATCGAATTGCGCAAACGCGTCAACGTGATGCCGCTGGGTTCCGCCGCGTTGGCCGGAACGCCGCATCCGATCGACCGCAAGCAGGTCGCGAAGGCGTTGGGTTTTGACGCGATTTCGGCGAACAGCATGGACGCCGTGAGCGACCGAGACTATGCCATCGAGTTTTGTTCCGCAGCGGCGATCGCGATGATGCACCTCTCGCGATTGAGCGAAGAGCTGATCCTGTGGTCGACCCCTGAATTTGCGTTTATCGAAATCGGCGATGCGTTCACGACGGGTTCGAGCATCATGCCGCAGAAGAAGAACCCCGACGTGGCTGAGTTGGTGCGGGGCAAGACGGGGCGGGTGTATGGCGATCTGACGGCGCTTTTGACGATCCTCAAGGGGTTGCCGATGACGTACAACCGCGACTTGCAGGAAGACAAGGAGCCGCTGTTCGACGCGAGCGACACCTTGCAGTTGTGTCTGGCCGTCGTGACGCGCATGTTGCCGTCTATTCGTTTCAACGCCGACCGCATGCGGGCCGCCACGCGCGATGGTTTCCTGGAAGCGACGGATGTCGCCGATTATCTCGCCGCCAAGGGCATGCCGTTCCGCGAAGCGCACGAGGTGACTGGCAAGCTCGTGCTCTATTGCATTCGGGCGGGCAAGACCATGCCGGAACTGTCGCTTGATGAACTGCGTCAATTTTCGGTTCTTTTTTGCGAAGATGTGATCGGTTCGCTCGCGCCGGAAGCGATTGTTCGACGTCGGGCTACGCTTGGCGGCACCGCGCCGAGTCAAGTGCGCGCGGCCCTGCGTCGCGCGAAGCAGGCGTTATAGGCGAGCGCATGTTTTCTACGTGGCGCTTCGGAAATGGCCCATCTTTTGTTGGAGGCTTCGTGAACGGATTGTGGTATACTTCCCTACGTGTATGCGAGATGGGCATGGGGTAGTGAATGTCTGACAAAGCGAAGATTTTGGTTGTCGACGATGAGGCGGTCATTCGAGAGCTCATGGTCGACATTCTTGCTGATGAAGGTTTTGAAATAGCTACGGCGTCGAGCGGGGCCGTAGCGCTCGACATGCTTGCGCGCGATCCCCATTTTGTGCTTCTGTTTACGGATATCATGATGCCGGAAATGGGAGGCATCGATCTCATTCGTGCGGCGCGAAAGCTACATCCTTCCATCATTCCCATCGTGATGACGGGGTTTGCGACGCTCGAGACCGCGCGGGACGCGGTGCGCGAGGGCGCCTACGATTATGTTCTGAAGCCATTCAGCCTGAGCGAGATACGTCTCGCCGTCACCAATGCGATTGAACGCTACCGCCTTATGAATGAAAATGCCCGTTTACGCGAATTGACGGAACTCTTCAATATCAGCGAGCGCATCGCGGCCATCCATGATGAGAACAGCCTGTTGGATTTTGTCTTGCGGGCGACTCTCGATCGGGTTGGGGCGGAGCGGGGATCGCTCATGCTGATGAACCCAGATGGAAATCGTTTGGAAGTCGCGACGAGCGTGGGTCCGCCAGGGGATGAGGCGGGGGCGGTTGAGTTGGGTGCGAGCGTTCCCGGTTGGGTGGCGAAGCATGGCAAGCCGTTGCTCATCGAGGACGCTCAGGCGAGTCCTGAACTCAAGGAAATGATCCAAGGTCTTCCGGACGCCTCGTTGATATCGGTGCCGCTGGAGGGGAAAACCTCGAAGAACGGTCGCGCTGCGGGCAAGCGCGTTCGCCATGGAACGCCCGTGCTGGCTGTGTTGAACGTGCGCCAGAAGCGGGGGAATGGCCAGTTCACCGAGAGCGATCTCAAGACCGTCAGCATCGTGGCCAATCATGCGGCGGTCGCGATTGAAAATGTACGGTTGTTGAAGGACGTCGAAGACGCGCACTTGGCGACGTTGCGGTCGATGGCGTTGTTGCTCGAAGCCAAGGATGCGTATACCCATGGCCATAGCCAACGCGTTAGTGAATATGCGGTTTGCGTGGCGTGCGAGATGGGGATGTCGCGTCATGATATCGAGACGTTGCGTCTTGGCGGTGCCTTGCATGATCTGGGCAAGGTGGGCATATCGGACGCGGTGTTGAACAAGGAGACCAAGCTGTCCGATGATGAGTGGGAGTCCATCAAGCGTCATCCCGTCATCGGGTATGATGTGTTGGCTCCGGTGAGTTTTCTCACGAAGGGGCACTTGGCGTTGGTTCGCTCACACCATGAGCGCATCGATGGCCAGGGGTACCCGGATCGCCTTTCCGGCGATCAGATATTCGATCTGGCGCGCGTGCTGGCCATTGCCGATTCTTATGACGCCATGTCGAGCGATCGCGCCTACCGCAAGGCCATGACGCCGGATCAGATCGTCACGGAATTGAAGCGTTGTTCGGGGACCCAATTTGACGCCGCGATCGCGGGCGTGTTCATTGGTCTTATCGAGAGCGGACGTCTTCCGAAGTGCGGCTAGGCGTTTTTATCGCGGTGCGGTCGTTCTTCTTTCAAGAATCTTGTTTTGCAGGGGCGTCGTTTTTTTTGCGCCCTTGTGTTCGCGGAAGTAGAGGGGGCGTTGTCTCGGGGCATGAGGTGAGCAATGTCTGAAACCCATCACGAAGAAGTCCGCGTTGCGGTCCTAGGCGCGGGAGTCACCGGGTTGTGCGCGGCGCATCATGCCGCGCTTCGTTTTGGCAAGGACGCCGTGCTTGTGTGCGAGGCTGCGGAGACGGCGGGCGGGGCCACGCGCACGGAGTCGATGGACGGATTCACGTTGGACTGGGGGCCTAACGGCTTTCTCAACCGCGAGCCGCGCACCCTTGAGTGGATACAGGGGATGGGGCAGTCGGATCGTCTCCACGCGGCCAACGAAGCCGCGGCGCATCGTTTTATTCTCAAGAACAACGCGCTCGTGGAGGTTGTCCCTCCTCCTGGGTTTCTTATGACGTCGTTGCTTTCGGTTCGCGGCCGGCTGCGGTTGATGTGTGAACCGCTCATTCCCGCCAGGCGCGGCGACGCGCCCGAATCCATCTACGATTTCGCCGCACGGCGCATTGGTCGCGAAGCGGCCGAGACGATGGTGGCTCCGATGGTGACGGGGATTTTTGGGGGAGACGCCAAAGCGTTGTCATTGGCGCATTGTTTTCCCAGAATGGCGGCGATGGAGCGCGATTATGGAAGCCTGACGCGTGCGTTGCTGGCCAAGCGCCGGACCAACAAGGCGGCCAGCCCCATTGGTCCTTCGGGGGTGCTGACTACGTTTCGCGAGGGGATTGGTTTTTTGCCGCAGGCGGCGTGTGCGCATCTTGCGGGACGGGTTCGTTTGGGCGCGCGGGCGGAACGCATCGAGCGCCGGGGCGCGGGGTACCGCGTCACGTTGGGCGGCGGGGCGATGGTGGATGCGTGCGGCGTGATCGTGGCGATGCCCGCGTATGCGGCGGCGGATGCCGTCGGTGCGTTGGACGCAGACCTTGCCGGATCGTTGAAGCGCATTGCCTATGCCGATATTTCGGTCGTGTGCACGGGGTATCGTCGGGAGAAGGTGGGTCATGCGCTTGACGGCTTCGGTTTCCTTGTGCCGCCTCGGGAGCGAAAGCGCGTGCTGGGGTGTCTGTGGACGTCCTCTCTCTTTCCCGGTCAGGCTCCGGAGGGTTGCGTCCTGTTGCGGAGCATGTTTGGCGGATATGCCGATCGCCCGGGGGCGCATTTGAGCGATCGGGAGTTGCTGGATTGTCTTGCGGGGGAAGTCCATCCCTTGCTCGGGATTGATTCGCCTCCGGAATGGGTGCGTGTTTTCCGCCATGCGCCGGGCATTCCGCAATATCTTTTGCGCCATGGGGAACTGCTTGCGGCCATTGATGCGGGAGAAGCGCGTCATCCGGGGCTGACGTTTGCGGGCAACGCGTATCGGGGCGTTGGCCTGAACGACTGCGTTCTGTCGGCCATCCGCGCGGTTGATAGACTTCCGTGAATTTTTTCCTGCAGGACGAGACGGCTGGGGAACTCCAGCGGCGACGCGTTAGATGCTGTAGTCGGCGTAGTCGACGAGGAAGACTTTCATGTCTTTTGGGGTTACGAAAACGTGCGCGCCTTTTTTGAGATCGAGTTCGGCGTAGCGTTGTTGCGACAGTTCGACGTGGACGGTGTCGCCGACGTCGGTTTCGAGTTCGACCTTGACGATGGGGCCTGCCGCGTTGATATGGGTGACCCGCGCTTGGAAATGGCTCTCGCCGTTGTGGTGGTAGGCGATATCGAGGAGATGCGGACGGATGTACGCGACGGCTTGCGCGGGGCCTTCGTGGCCTGCTTCGGGCATGTCGACGGCCATGCCGCCAATGAATGCGGTGCCGTCTTGCACGCGGCCGTGGAATAGGTTCACGTTTCCGAGGAAGTCGTACACGAACCGCGTGGCGGGTTGATGGTACACCTCTTCCGACGCTCCGATCTGCTCAATTTTGCCTTCGTTCATGACGACGACCTTGTCGGCCAGTTCGAGGGCCTCTTCCTGGTCGTGCGTCACGAACACGCTGGTCACGTGTATCTCGTCGTGCAAACGTCGCAGCCACCGGCGCAGATCCTTGCGCACTTTGGCGTCGAGCGCGCCGAAGGGTTCGTCGAGCAACAGCACGTTGGGCTCGATCGCCAACGCGCGCGCCAAGGCTACGCGTTGCCGCTGGCCGCCAGACAATTGGCTCGGATAGCGATCGGCGAATTTGTCGAGTTGAACCAACGCCAGCAGTTTCATGACGCGATCGCGGATTTCTTTTCGTGTGGGGCGTTGTTCGCGCGGCCGCACGCGCAGGCCGAAGGCGACGTTCTCGAAGGTGGTCATGTGCCGGAACAGGGCGTAATGCTGAAACACAAATCCCACTTGTCGCTCGCGCAGGCCGCGCTCGGTCGTCTCGACGCCATCGAACAACACATGTCCGCTATCCGGCGTTTCGAGTCCGGCGATGATCCGCAAGAGCGTCGTCTTGCCCGATCCGGATGGTCCCAGCAATGCGGTTAGATCGCCGGAGGCCATCTGCAGCGATACTCCGCGCAACGCGGTGAAGTCGTGGAAATTTTTGGTGATGTCGCGGACTTCGATGTTCATGCGGGGATCTTTCCCTGGCTAGCCATCCGTTCCGCCTCGGCCAGCGTTTGGCGCACGCGCCATTCGACGATTTTCTTCAACGCCAGCGTCGCCAGCGCCAGCATCGCCAACAGCGACGCCACGGCAAACGCGCCCGCGAAATTGTAGTCATTATAGAGAATCTCGACGTGCAACGGCATCGTGTTGGTTCTGCCGCGAACGTGGCCCGATACGACTGACACCGCGCCGAATTCTCCCATGGCGCGGGCGTTGCATAGGATCACGCCGTAGAGCAAACCCCATTTGATGTTGGGTATCGTGACGCGCCAAAAGGTTTGCCAGCCGTTTGCGCCAAGCGACAGCGCCGCCTCTTCTTCCTCGCTTCCTTGGCTTTGCATCAACGGAATCAGTTCGCGCGCGACGAACGGGGCGGTGATGAACGTCGTGGCAAGAATAATGCCCGGCACGGCGAAAATGATTTTGATGTCGTGCGCGGAGAGCCACGGCCCGAACGCGCCTTGGGCGCCGAACAGCAGCACGAAGATAAGACCCGAAATGACTGGCGACACGGTGAAGGGCAGGTCGATCAGGGTGATGAGGATGTTTTTTCCCCGGAATTCGAATTTAGTGATGGCCCACGCCGCCGCGATGCCAAAGACGACGTTCATCGGCACCGAGACAAGCGCAGTGACGAGCGTCAGACAGATGGCGTGTCGGGCGTCCGGATCGACGATGGCGGCCCAATAGACGTGGATGCCTTTTGAGAAGGCCTGGGCGAATACGACCGCCAGGGGCACCACGAGAAACAAGCCCAGGAACGTGAGGGCGACGCCCAGCAGCACGAACCGAACGGCCGGCGGCTCAAGCCGGGTCTGTTCTGCGGAGGATGTTTGTCCGGAAGGCGTCATGTCGCGCGGCTCCTTCGGCTCCACCATTGCAACAGATTCACGAACAACAGCAGCGCGAACGAGACGAGTAGGAGAGTCACGGCGATTGCGGTGGCGCCGGCGTAGTCGTATTCCTCGAGTTTCGTCATGATCAACAAGGGCGCGATTTCGGTTTTCATGGGCATGTTGCCGGAGATGAACACGACGGATCCGTATTCGCCCAACGCGCGTGCAAAGGCCAGGCTGAAGCCTGTCAACAGCGCGGGAAGCAACCCCGGAAAGATCACCTTGACGAAGGTCTGCCAGCGTGTCGCGCCCAACGTCGCCGCCGCTTCTTCAACCTCTGCGTCGAGGTCTTCGATCACGGGTTCGAGCGTGCGCACGACAAACGGCAAGCCGATGAAGGTTAGGGCGACAATTACGCCTAGTGGGGTGAAGGCGACTTTGACGCCCAACGGTTCCAGAAAACGACCGATCCAGCCGTTCGACGAATACACTGCCGTTAAGGCGATGCCCGCCACGGCCGTCGGCAATGCGAAGGGGAGATCGACCATCGCGTCGACCAAATCACGCCCCCAGAACCGGTGCCGCACCAGCACCCAGGCGACCAGCAGGCCGAAAACGGCGTTGATCGATGCGCCCGCAAACGATGCCCCGAAGGTGAGCTTGTACGAGGCGATGGCGCGCGGCCCAGAGACAGTGTTCCAGAAATCGGTCCATGTCATCGAGAAGGTGCGGGCGAACAGCATAGACAGCGGGATGAGAACCAGCAGGCACAGGTACGTCAGGCTGAAACCCAACGTCAACCCAAACCCTGGAATAATGCTCCGTTCGCGCAGTCGCATGGTCTCCTCGGGGATTTGGCGGCCGGGGAAACCTCTTTCTCAAGCGGTTGCCCCGGCATCTTTTTTTACTTACTTACCCGGCGCATAGATTTGGTCGAATACGCCGCCGTCATTAAAATGTTTTTCCTGGGCGGATTTCCAGCCGCCGAAGTCGTTGTCGATGGTGAGTAAGGTGATTTCCGGAAATTGCGCTGCGTACTTCTTTGCGATGGCTTCGTTGCTGGGTCGGTAGTAGTGTTTCGCTTCGATCTCTTGGGCTGCGTCGCTGTAGAGAAAATCGAGATAGGCTTTGGCCACATCGGTCGTGCCATTTTTGGCGGCATTCTTGTCGACCAACGCTACAGGGGGTTCGGCCAGGATCGAGATTGACGGCGCGACAATTTCAAATTTCCCCTTGCCCAATTCGTTGATTGCCAACAGCGCTTCGTTTTCCCATGCGAGCAGCACGTCCCCGATCCCCCGCTCGACAAACGTCGTCGTCGATCCGCGCGCTCCCGTGTCGAGCACCGGAACATTTCTGAACAACGCCGCGATGAACTCCTTGGCTTTTGCCTCGTCGTTGTCTTTTTTCAAGGCATATCCCCATGCCGCGAGATAATTCCACCGCGCGCCACCCGAGGTCTTGGGATTGGGCGTGATGACCGACACCCCCGGTTTCACCAGATCGTCCCAGTCCTTGATCTGTTTCGGGTTTCCGGTGCGCACCAAGAACACGATGGTCGATGTGTACGGGCAACTGTTGTTCGGCAAGCGTTTCTGCCAATTTGCGTCGAGCAGACCGCCTTTCTCCGCAATGGCGTCGATGTCATACCCCAACGCCAATGTCACCACGTCAGCCTCCAGACCATCAATGACTGCGCGCGCTTGCTTGCCCGAGCCGCCGTGGGATTGCCTAATGTCCAGGTCCTTTCCTGTCTTTGTCTTCCATTCCGCAGCAAAGACCGTGTTGACATCCTTGTACAACTCGCGCGTCGGGTCATACGAAACATTGAGCATGCTGATTTGTTGGGCCCCTGCGGCGCTTGCCGCCAGCGCCACTGCCGCCACCACGATTCGAATCACGTTACGCATAGCAAATACCTCCTTTTCCCAATTTCACATGGATTAAGTAGTCTAATCAGCCGCAAACAGAACACCTACTCTCGTATGTCAGCTTGACCCCAACGCGGGCTGCGGCCGTATGGTCACCTCTCAGATGTAATACATCGACGTCTTCGCCTGATTTTCCTCGGCGGCTTGGACACGGTCGAGGACGTCCGTAAGGCTTGCATGATCAAGGACTTCCGCGATGGCGTCGCGCACGTCTTTCATGACTAAGCGGATGCCGCAGGTTCGCTCGTCGCGGCATTCGTCACATTTTCGGTATGCCGTTTTGCTTACGCATGGAATGGGCGCCAGGGGGCCGTCCAGTATTCGGATGATTTGCCCCATGGTGACTTCCGATGGCGGTCGTCCTAACGCATATCCCCCGCCTTTTCCCTTTTTGCTTTGCAAAAGGCCTACATTTTTGAGTTCCAGGAGGATTAACTCCAGGAATTTTTTTGGGATTTTTTCCTGCTCGGCCAAGTCCGCGATGAGCATGGGGCCGTGCTCGTATTCGCGTGCGAGCGCCAACACCGCGCTGATGCCGTATTTTGCTTTTTTCGTGAGCATAAATTCTCTAGTTACTCAATCGACTTTTAGATTATACCGGATTGGAAGCGGGATTTCAAGTGGAGAGCGAGGGCTATTCGCCGATCAAGGCGGCTAGGGGTTTGAGGAGTCCTTTGGAGCCGGCTGCGGTTCGAAGGATGTTTTCGAGCACGATAGCCGTGATCTGGGCTACATTTGCCGCTTTGCCTTCGGTTCCGTCGAAGGAAAATGCGTCCACTTGGACTTCCGCCTTACCTCCTCGCGCCAAATTGCTTGTCAGGTTCACGTGCGCGCCGTTTCCGATGATTTTCTGGATGATGAGTCCTCGTTTGACGTTGACGTTGGCGTCGGCAGAGGGGTGAGGGGAGGCTGTTTCGGGCTGTGGGTCCGTTTTTTCGCCTGATTTGCGGGCGCGTTGAGTCAGGATGAGCAGGTTTACGCCGTGTCCCCATTCGTGGCGAATGTCGAGTTTTGTGTCGTGCAGGGTCAGGGTGCGAATGGTGGGGGTTCGGGAAAGGATTGTGCCGAGATCGAATTCGGCCGTGATTTTTCCTAGGGAAATTGCCGGACCTTCGCCGAAGTCCGGTGGATTGCCTAGGGAGACGTCGATCAGTTCTACGGTTCCTTGCAGGGGGTGGAGGTTTACGTCGCTGATGCGTGCGGGGACGTCCAGCGCATGGGAGAGGGCGGCGCTTAGTCCCGGTCCGGCCACGCGATGGGTTTGGGTGGCGGCCAGGAGCGCGAGTGCGGCGATGATCACAAGGAGGATGCCTATGGTTGTCAGGGCTCCCTGGAGCAGTGTGCGTAGGGTGCTCATGGCGGCCTCAATCGAGCATGTGCGCGAGGCGGCGCACTTGGCCGAACAATTGATTGTAGTCCACGCTTTCGATGAGCTCCCGTGCTTTTTGCAGGGCGGGGGGTGGCTCTGCCTTGCCAATCGAATTTTCCCAATCGAAGGCATACGCGTTTGCTTGGTATTCGAGCACGAGGCGGACGGAGGGGATGTCCGGCGAGATGAGGGGTTTGCTTCCCGATGGAGGTTTCAGGGGGAACACGAAGATGTTTGTGCGTTGAAAGGTTTTCAGGGCTCCAGTCTGTGCGTCGGGTTTTGAGGGGCCGATGACCGTTTGAATGGGGTCTAGTTTCGTGCCGTCCGGCATGAGGAGGCGAGCGGTGATTCCGCGCAATCCGACCACGTCGTAGGCGATGGACATATCGGCGAAGGAAGAGGAAAGGACGCATTCGATCAGGAGGTAGTTTTGCAGAATGGCGGAGGCGTCTCGGTCGAGTCCTGGGTCGATGCGTTCGCCTTTGGCCAAGGCCGCCGCCCGTTTCATCGCGGCGACGTCGGCCCCGATCCACACGGCGTACGATGCGGGGGAAAAAAGGTCGGCGTAGCGGCCCCGGTCGACGTGGATGGGGGCGAGGTATGTCGCCGGCATGAATTGAGGCGGCGGGGCGATTTCTTCTGGAAGGGGAGCGCTTTCGTCGATGGGGGTATGGGTTTGGCATGCAGCGGCCACGAGAGCGAGAAATGCCGAGCATGCCAATCGTGTCAGTTTCATGGTTTGATCTCCACCTTTGTTGGGGGGGATGTTCGCCCCGAGGATGTGGCCGGCGGCGCTGAGGTTGCCGCTTCGTCCATCACGCTTTTTGCGTACGGGCCGCCGGTCCCGTAGTTGCGCAAGATCATGGTTCCGCTTGGAGACTGCATGCGGATGATGCCGCAGGGCGGCACTTTTTCACTTGTCCATAGGTCCGATTTTTGTCCGTTTTTTTCCCATCGTACGTGCTCGGCGCGCACCGATCCGCCTAGGGTCTGCACGTCTTCGACGCCGATGCGGGCATGTTTGGCGGGGGGATTGGATTGGGAAGGCGTTTCCTGGCGCAGGGGGGGCTCTTGGATGGGGTTATTGCCTTCGCGCACGTAGAGTTTTTTCAGATGTTGCGGGTCGTTGGCGGGTCCGGTGAGCAGCATTTTGTAGACGGTCGGGTATCCCACCTCGGGCACCAGTTCCAGTTCGACCCAGTGTCCTGTTTGGGAGCCGACGCGTTCCTCGCCGACCACGGCCTGGCGCAGGACGTATTTTCGGTCGCCGTCGGTGACGTCGTACCATGCCCATTGGCCGACTTTGGGGTTGAGCAATTTTCCCGCCAGGATATCGTTTATGCCGCTTTGCGCCCATACGGCGATCGCCGGCGACCACAGCGCCGCAAGGATCGCCATCCATCGAAAGATCATGCCCGCTCCTCCACGTAGTGAACGCAGGTATCGTAGCACGCCTTGTGTCGTCAAGGGAACGGTGTTGTCTACCCCGATTCCGGCGCGGGCATCTTCCTGAGATCGAACGCGTTTTGGGCGTCTGTGTTTTCGTGATGTCGGCCGGTTTCGTTAACGTTAAGCGCTTTTGGTATTCTGACCCATCGGCGCGTGGCCGTTTTCACATTGGTGGTTTTCGCTCTTGAATCATGCGATGAAGCGCGCGTTTGTGTGTGCGAGAGAATGCAACGGAGAGGCTTTAGCGATGTCAGAGGGTTTGTGTGAGGTGGTGTTTACGCCGGGGGGGCAATGGGTGCGCGTCGCTCCGGGCAGTACGG
>ERZ795049.3810-NODE-3810-length-15598-cov-16.494692_pt1 | contig 15598 bp, 13 predicted proteins | sample MGYA00375133_ERZ795049 | MGnify/ENA primary metagenome ERZ795049 (study PRJEB30178, sample SAMN05720147) | activated sludge metagenome | isolation source: anaerobic digester from wastewater treatment plant | place: Japan | collected 2015-04-20 ...
TCAATACGGTATTTCTCCCGACCGCAAAGGCCGCAGCGGCATCAAAGCCGCCATCATACGCGAAAAAGGAGTCAACGGCGACCGCGAAATGGCTTATTGCCTCCACCTGGCCGGTTTTGATGTAAAGGATGTCCACATGACCGACCTGATGTCGGGCCGGGAAACACTCGAAGATATCAACATGCTCGTCTTCGTGGGAGGCTTTTCCAATTCCGATGTCCTGGGGCCGGCTAAGGGTTGGTCCGGAGGCTTTTTATTCAACCCCACAGCCAAGAAGAGCCTGGATGCCTTTTACGCCCGTCCCGACACCTTGAGTCTGGGCGTCTGCAACGGCTGCCAATGTATGGTTGCTCTCGACCTGATTTATCCCGAACACAAGGATAAACCCAGGATGATGCGCAACAGTTCGCAAAAGTTTGAATCGGGATTTGTTTCCGCGGTTATTCCCGAAAATCATTCCGTTATGTTCGGTTCTTTGTCCGGCAGTAAACTGGGCATTTGGGTAGCTCACGGAGAAGGTAGGTTTGATTTGCCTTATACCGAAGATAAGTACCATATCGTAGCCAAATTCAATTACGATGCCTATCCGGGCAATCCCAACGGATCAACATTTTCAACAGTCGCCATTTGTTCGACCAACGGCAGGCACCTGGCCATGATGCCTCATTTCGAAAGAGCTATCTTCCCCTGGCAATGGGCTCACTACCCGGCCGACAGAAGCAAAACAGACGAGGTAACACCATGGATAGAGGCCTTTGTCAACGCCAGGAAATGGATAGAAAAGAAACTGGTATAAAGGCAGGCTTAAGCGAGCTGTTTTTCACTTTTCTAAAGCTGGGAGCTTTCACCATAGGCGGAGGTTACGCTATGATTCCGCTTATAGAAAAAGAATTGATCGATAAAAAAGGCTGGTTCGACCGGGAAGAATTTTTGGAATTGCTAGCCCTGGCCCAAAGTGCTCCGGGAATTATCGCGATGAACATCGCCGTTTCGGTTGGCTACAAGGCCAGAGGAAAATCCGGCATGTATTTGGCCAGTCTGGGGGCAGTGCTGCCTTCCTTCCTGATCATCCTGCTTATAGCGTCCGTTTTTACTTCTTTCAGGGATAATCCTGTGGTTGAAAGCATCTTTAAAGGCGTACGGCCGGCAGTGGTCGCTTTGATTGCTGCACCCATCTTTCGATTGGCAAAATCGGCCCATATTACCCTTAAAACCATGTTTATTCCCATTGGCACAGCTATTTTAGTGGGCTTTCTGGGAGTAAACCCCGTCTGGATTATCCTTCTAGGCGCCATAGGCGGTATAGTCTGGTTTTCGATCGCAAAAAGAAAGCAAACATGATCTACTGGCAATTATTCATTACCTACTTAAAAATAGGCTTCTTCAATTTCGGAGGAGGATATGCCATGCTTTCGCTTATTGAGCACGAAATGGTACTGAAGCATCAGTGGGTCAGTCACGCTGAATTTACCGACATGGTGGCCATTTCTCAAGTCACTCCCGGCCCTATCGGTATCAATATGGCCACCTATGTCGGCTACACAGTAACCGGCAATGTTTGGGGATCTATGCTTGCCACTTTTGCCGTAAGCCTGCCTTCGCTGATTGTTATGTACGCTATTGTGCGTTTTATTCAGGCTTTCAGACAAAACAAATGGATCTCGGCGGCATTCGACGGCATTAAACCTGTTACGGTTGGGCTGGTGGGGTCTGCCGCAATTTTATTGATGAACGAACAAAATTTCTCCGATTATATCAGTCTGATCATCTTTGGTTGCAGCTTTTTGCTCAGCTGGGTGTTTAAGGTACATCCCATTTTGTTGATTGTTCTGGCCGGATTGACAGGGCTGCTTGTTTACTGATCAATATACCCGCAACACAATACCTTCGGGAGCACTTTCGCTATGTACACGGCTCAGGGCCGTCACCACATACAACCAATCGCCGGAATAGGGATGTGAGGGTAAGACAAAATGATGATTTTGGGTAATTCCGATTATGTTTCTGGGATCTTCGATGTTTTCGGGTTCATAACCTTTTAAGAATCGATAGATGACAAAATAGGCCGGACGTTCTATCTCTGACCTTGGGCGTATGGTTTTCCAGGACAAATGTTTTCCGATTTTATAATCGTCTCTCAAGTCCAATTCATACACAGGCTCGGGAGCCCGGTGTTCTGCTAGAAGATCTGCCGGAGGTAAGGATGGATAATAATGATAATTCATCACCAGGCTGTCCACAATATATCCGGTATTGTTTTCCAGTTCATAGGCCGGCCAGAAACAATTCCCTTTCAGGCCGTCGTTGTTGCGGACGAGGGTCATTTTTTCCTGTAACTGGCCGGGATTCATCGTCCGGACGATGTCCTGTCCCACATAAATGGAACTGGCGAAATTCAACTTACCCCACCATTCGGCAAGGGTTTGATAATCGGCTCTGCTGTGTCCGATTTCCCAATACAACTGCGGCACACAATAATCAATCCAGCCTTCCTTCATCCAAAGCAAGGCATCGGCATAGAGGTCGTCGTAATTACTCAGGCCGTCGGTCTCACTACCTTGAGGGTCTTGTTTAATATTGCGGTAAATACCAAAAGGGCTGATGCCGAAACGTACCCAGGGTTTGGTGTTGCGGATGGTTTCGTGCAATTCCCGCACCAGGGTGTTCACGTTGTTGCGGCGCCAGTCGTCTTTTTGCGATGAGTTGTAACCCTGCGACTTACCGTAATTCCTAAAACTGGCATCGTCGGGAAAATTTAAGCCGGCTATGGGATAAGGATAGAAATAATCGTCCATGTGGATACCGTCGATGTCGTAGTTTTGCACTATCTCAGTCACCACTTTGACGATGTGCTCCCGGCAGTCGGGAATTCCCGGATCGAACCAAAGGGAACTGCCGTAACGGACTATCCAATTACGGTTCTTGCGGATAAAAGTCTCTCTGAATGCGCTTTCGCGGGCAGTCAATTTCACACGGTAGGGGTTGATCCAGGCATGAATATCCATGTTTCGGCGATGACATTCATCTACCATGTAAGCCAGGGGATCCCAGCCGGGATTTCGGCCCACTCTGCCTGTTATGAATTCACTCCAAGGCTCAAGCGAAGAATTATACCAGGCATCGGCTTGAGGACGAATCTGAAAAATGACCGTATTGATTCCGGCCTCGTGCAAAAGGTCGAGCAAACGGCTGAAATATTGCTTCATTCCACGTTCACTCATAGCAGCATACTTGGTTTGGGCAACCGTATGCAGCCAGGCTCCTCTGAACTCACGCTTGGGAGGCAAGTTCTCTGCCTGTCTCCGGCTAAAAAAAACCTCGGGCTCAGGCAGAGGAGTTTGCGGACTTTGACGATTTTGCGTTGCGGCCTGCTGTAGAATCAGACTAAACGCTAAGCATATCAGAAGTCGCCTGGCCATGGTTTTAATTTTTTGTTTCTCTCAAAGCCGCCACATCAAAGCATTTTCCCTCATCTGCCAGCTCCGTGTTAGGAAAAATGGCCTGGGCCTGCTGCAATAGAATTTCCTCGTTGGTATAACGGGCAGAATAATGACCGATGATCAATTTCCCCACTCCGGCTTTCTGAGCTATCCGGGCTGCCTGTGAAGCTGTGGAGTGCAAAGTGGCCTCGGCCAGTTCTTCCAAATCGTCTCCAAACGTAGCTTCATGGTACAAAAGGTTTACACCCTCGATGTATTTTATTATGTTTTCGTCGTAGGCAGTGTCGGAGCAGAAGGCGTAAGACAAAGCTGCTTTAGGAGGCCGGGTCAGACGATCGTTGGCGATCAGCCTGCCTTCGGAATCTACAAAGTCGGCTCCTTCTTTTATGGCAGGAATCTCTTTGAGCGGGATCCCGTAAAAATCGATCATCTCTTTGATCATATGCCGCTGGCGAGGTTTTTCCCTGAACAAAAAACCGGCAGACTTAACCCTGTGCCTCAAAGGGAAACAATACACTTCCAGGCTGCGGTCTTCGTAAACCAGAGAGTGAGTGTCGGGATAGAACGAAACAAATTCCACCCGAAAAGGCAGGTCCCTGCAAAAATAATCCATCTGGGGCTGCATCAGCTCTTTGAGTTCAGGCCTGGCATGTATGCGCAGCGGAGCATTTCTGCCCAACAAACCCATGGTCGAAATTATGCCCAATAGGCCAAAACAGTGATCTCCGTGTAAATGAGAAATAAAAATATCGCCTATACGATTGTAATTCAAACCGGTTTGTCTGAACTGCAGTTGAGTGCCTTCCCCGCAATCTATCATAAACAGCTTCCCCCGCAGATGTACGATTTGCGATGTGGGATAATGTCTTTTGGTAGGCAAAGCCGAACCGCAACCCAGAATATGTACATGAAAACAATCCATAGGCCGGCCGGTAGATTAAAAATCGGCGTTACGCGGCGTTCTCGGAAATGGGATTACATCGCGGATATTCGCCATGCCGGTTACAAAAAGCAACAAGCGCTCAAAGCCCAGCCCAAAACCCGAGTGAGGGGCTGTACCGTAGCGACGGGTATCCAAATACCAGTATATGTCTTTGTCGGGAACTCCCATTTCTTTGGCCCGGCTCAGTAGTTTATCGTAGTTTTCTTCACGCTGCGAGCCGCCTATGATTTCGCCTATTTTGGGAAACAACACATCCATAGCCCGTACCGTCTTGCCGTCGTCGTTTTGCTTCATGTAGAACGACTTGATTTCCTTGGGATAATCGGTTAAGATTACCGGTTTTTTAAAATGCTCTTCCACCAGATAACGTTCGTGTTCCGATGCCAGGTCGGCGCCCCAGTAAATAGGAAATTCAAACTTATGTCCTTGCGCAACAGCAGTTTCCAGAATCTCGATCCCCTCGGTATAGGACAAGCGCACGAACTGGTTGTCCACCACAAATTTAAGGCGGTTAAACAAGTCGTCGTCGTACATCTTGCTCAAAAAAGCCAGATCATCCTGACAGCGGTCCAGAGCCCATTGTATGCAGTATTTTATGAAGCGTTCCGCCAAGTCCATATTATCCTGAATCTCGTTGAAAGCCACTTCGGGTTCTACCATCCAAAATTCTGCCAGATGGCGGGGCGTATTGGAATTTTCGGCCCTGAATGTAGGACCGAAAGTATAGACAGCCCCCAGGGCCATCGCCGCCAATTCAGCTTCGAGCTGACCGGAAACAGTGAGGCTGGTATGTTTGCCAAAGAAGTCTTCGGAATAATCGATTTCAGCCTTATCGTTCTTTTTTAAATTATTCAGATTCAGCGTAGTCACCTGAAACATTTGCCCCGCACCCTCGCAGTCGGAGGAAGTAATAATGGGTGAATGGAAATAATAAAAACCGTTGTCGTAAAAAAAACGATGTATGGCCTGGGCCATCTCATGCCTGATCCTGAAAATGGCTCCAAAGGTATTGGTCCTGGGACGTAAGTGAGCAATTTCCCTTAAAAACTCCAGGGTATGCCCTTTCTTTTGCAGAGGATAAGTATTGGGATCGGCAACGCCGTACACTTCGATCTCTTGGGCCTGAATCTCCGCTTTTTGACCCTGAGCCGGCGATTCCGAAAGAATGCCGTCCACCCGTATACAGGCGCCGGTGGTCAGTTGTTTGAGCAGTTCTTCATCAAAAGAGGCCAGTTCTACTACAATCTGAATGTTGTGAATAGTAGAACCGTCGTTCAATGCAATAAAACCCACCTGTTTGTTTCCACGCCGGGTCCTGATCCAGCCTTTGACCTGCACTAAACTTCCAAAATCTTCGCTCTGCAGTAAATCAACGATTTTTGTTCTTTGCAATTTATTCATGGCTCTAATTCAACTTTAAACAAAAGCACCCATTTTCAGCAGGGAAACTTCTCTATCACTAAGATATCTCCAGCGTCCGCGAGGCAGATTCTTTTTGGTCAAGCCTGCAAAATAAACCCTGTCCAGTTTGTACACCTTGTACCCGACCTGTTCAAAGATACGGCGCACCACCCTGTTCTGTCCGGAATGTATCTCTATACCGATCACATTCCTTTGTTCCGGAGATACAAAACTGATTTCGTCCACAGCTATTTTTTCACCGTCGAGCACTATGCCTTCGGCTACTTTTTTCATGTCTTCTTCGGTGAGATCCCTATCGAGAGTTGCTTGATATATTTTTCGCTTTTCATACTTGGGATGAGAAAGCTTGGAAGCCAACTCTCCATCGTTGGTAAGCAATAAAACTCCCGTTGTATTCCTGTCGAGCCTTCCTACGGGATATATTCTTTCGCGGCAGGCATTTTTTACCAAATCCATTACTGTCAAGCGTTCCTCGGGATCATCGGAGGTGGTTACGCAATCTTTGGGCTTGTTGAGCAAAACATAGACTTTGTGCTCAATGCTTACAGGCTGGTCATGGAACAAAACTTCGTCGGTAGGCTTAATCTTGACTCCCAACTCGGAAACCACTTCTCCATTCACCTTGACGACTCCTGCCTGGATAAATTCATCGGCTTCCCTGCGGGAGCATATACCCGCGTTGGACAAAAATTTATTCAAACGTATTGGGGTATCCGGATCCAGATCCGGTGCGTATTTAGGTATAGACGTTTCTTTAAAATAGCTGGGACCATCGGAAGAAGATTTTTTTATGCGGGGGCGTTTAGGCCGGCCATCGGAACGCAGTTTTTCCGAGGGTTCGTTGAAATTCGGACGGGGACGATCCCGGTAACCTTCGTTGCTGAAGCTACGGCGAGGACGGTCTGAACCGTAATGTTCAAAACTATTGCCACGGTCGCCATAACTGCGGCGAGGACGATCCTGATAAGCCTCCGAACCGTAGGAACGACGCGGACGATCCTGAGAACCTTCACTGCCGAAAGAACGGCGGGGACGATCCTGAGAGCCTTCGTTGCCGAAGCTGCGACGGGGACGGTCCGAACCGTAATGCTCAAAACTATTCCCCCGGTCAACGTAACTGCGACGAGGACGATCTTGATAACCCTCAGAACCATAGGGTCGGCGGGGACGGTCCTGAGAACCTTCGCTGCTAAAAGGACGGCGGGGACGGTCCTGAGAGTCTTCGCTACCGAAGCTGCGGCGAGGACGGTCCGAACCGTAATGCTCAAAACTATTGCCACGGTCACCATAACTGCGGCGAGGACGGTCCTGATAAGCCTCCGAACCATAGGAACGGCGCGGACGATCCTGAGAACTTTCACTGTCGAAAGAACGGCGGGGACGGTCCTGAGAATCTTCGCCGTCGAAAGAACGGCGGTGGTAGTGATCGTGCGAGCTTTGATCTGAACTTGTTTTCTTGTTTTGCTCTTCCCGGTTGACAGATGCACCTTCGTCAGGCTTTGCTGTCCGGTTTTCATTGTTTGTTGTCATTGTTGGTTTCTAAAAAAAAATAATAAGGAATAACCTCTGCGGTTAGGATTGTGTGTATGTGTTAGTATCCTGTATAAGTACAGGGGGTTATGTTTCTGAGCTCTGCCTTTACGGCATCGGAAACATTCAATTTTGAAATAAATTCCTGAATAGAGGCTTCTGTAATGTTCTGACCGGTACGTGTCAAAGCTTTTAGCGCTTCGTAAGGCTCCGGATAGGCTTCACGCCTGAGTATGGTTTGTATACCTTCGGCAACCACAGCCCAGTGATTGTCCAAATCTTGTTGTATGACCGATGGATTCAACAGTAATTTATCCAAACCTTTCATAGTACTCTGAATGGCAATAAAGGTATGCGCCAGAGGTACACCAATATTCCTCAACACCGTGGAATCGCTTAAATCCCTTTGCAAACGCGACACCGGCAATTTGTCGGCCAAATGGACAAACAAAGCATTGGCCAAACCTATGTTGCCCTCGGAATTTTCAAAATCTATCGGGTTCACTTTGTGGGGCATAGCCGATGAGCCGACCTCGTTTGCTTTGATCTTCTGCTTAAAGTAATCCATAGAAATGTACAGCCACATATCTCTATCAAGATCGAGTAATATCGTATTGATGCGCCTTAGAGCATCAAAAAGGGCGGCGAGGTTGTCGTAATTGGAAATTTGCGTGGTAAATTCTTCGCGTCTAAGACCCAGCGTGTTCTCTAAGAAATCTATTGCAAAGGCTTTCCAGTCGTAGGCGGGGTATGCGGCATAATGGGCATTGAAATTACCGGTAGCTCCTCCAAACTTAGCAGAATGCGGTACCGCTTTCAGGAACTTTAGTTGTTCTTTGAGCCTGTAAACAAAGACCATCAGTTCTTTACCCAAACGGGTGGGCGAAGCAGGCTGACCATGAGTTCTGGCCAACATGGGAACGTCTTTCCACTCCTGCGCCAAATTTTCCAGCCGTTCACACAGGCCCTCAATCAAAGGGAAGTATTGTTCTTCTACAGCTTCTTTTATGGAAAGAGGCACGGCGCTATTGTTAATATCTTGTGATGTTAGGCCGAAATGGATGAATTCTTTGTAAGCCTGCAAGCCAAGTTTTTCGAAACCCTCCTTGATAAAATATTCAACAGCCTTGACGTCGTGGTTGGTAACCTGTTCAATCTCTTTTATGCGCTGAGCATCTCCGGCATTAAAGTCTTTGTATATTTTACGGAGAAGCTCAAATTTCTCATGCGGAACTTGTTCTAATTGTTCTAAAGGCAAACGGCAGAGGGCGATAAAATACTCCACTTCAACCTGTACGCGATAACGCATCAGGGCCAATTCAGAAAAATAGTCCGCCAAACCTGAAGCTTTGCTGCGATACCTGCCATCTACGGGAGATATGGCCGTCAATTCAGTTAAATCCATTCCCTTTTGTTCGTTTTATAAAAGAAGCGGCGCAAAGATACTATTTTGCAACGACATAGCCACATAATCCATCATTTTTCATTCTTTTTTATAAAAAGACCGTCAGCTGTCTGAAAATTTATCGAATAATAATTTGTCGGGATAAAAATTCAAATTATCTTTGCCGCGCTTTTTGAAATCCAAGGGCGTTTAGCTCAGCTGGTTCAGAGCATCTGCCTTACAAGCAGAGGGTCGGCGGTTCGAATCCGTCAACGCCCACAAAAAAAAGCACCCGCCGAAAAATATATTTCGATGGGTGCTTTTTTTGTGGGCCGCACATAATTCGTACACACTGCCGTTTTATCATCTTTAACACTACGATCATCAAAACCAACGAGGTCCATGCTGGTTTCTCTTTACTCAATCTACTGTATTTTAGATATTTGTATTTATATATACATAAAATATTGCCAATTGTCAACCCGCTCTAATTATAATTGAACTTTGAAACTTTTTTTAAAATCAATAGCTTTGAGAAAAAAAGAAATTATGGGAAAAAAAGAAGTAGTAATTGTTTCAGCAGCAAGGACTCCAATAGGCAATTTTAATGGAGCTTTATCCGGTTTTTCTGCCGTAGATTTGGGTGTAATTGCCGCACAAGCAGCTATCCAACGGGCAGGAATTGACCCGAAAGAAATTAACGAAACTCTTGTTGGCAATATTTTATCGGCTGGGCTTGGACAGAATGTTGCTCGCCAGATTGCAGTAAAATCAGGTGCGCCTGTAACCAGCCCGGCTATGACGATCAACTTGGTCTGTGGCTCCGGTCTTCGTGCCGTTTCACTGGCTTCACAAATGATTCAGGCCGGCGACTCGGATGTGGTGCTTGCAGGAGGAACGGAAAGTATGACCAATGCGCCTTACCTGCTCACCAAAGCACGTGGTGGCTACCGTATGGGACACGGTGAACTGATCGACAGTATGATAAAAGATGGTCTGACTGATGTTTTCAATGATTATCACATGGGGATAACGGCCGAAAATATCGCTGAACGGTGGAATATTACCCGCAAAGAGCAGGATGAGTTTGCCGTAACAAGTCAGAACAGATGTGAAGCGGCCCAAAAAACAGGAAAATTCTCAGATGAAATCGTTCCTGTTACCATTCCGCAACGTAAGGGTGACCCGATTATATTTGATACCGATGAATTCCCACGCCACGGAGCCAATATCGGACAACTGGAAAAACTACGGCCTGCATTTAAAAAAGACGGAACTGTAACGGCGGGAAATGCTTCAGGTATAAATGATGGGGCAGCTATGTTGGTGGTTATGTCAGCCGAAAAAGCCAAAGCATTGGGGTTAAAACCGTTAGTTCGAATTAAGTCACACGCTACCGTGGCCCTGGAACCGGAAATTATGGGTTACGGACCGGCACCTGCTACCAAAAAAGCACTCGCTAACGCCGGGATATCTATTTCAGATGTTGATCTGATAGAAGCCAATGAAGCATTTGCATCTCAATCCATTGCCGTAATGCGTGATTTAAATTTGAATCCCGACATTGTTAACGTTAATGGAGGCGCCATTGCCCTCGGACACCCGGTCGGTGCTTCCGGAGCACGCATTCTCACCACTTTAATTTATGAAATGAAACGTAGAAATGCTGCAACCGGTTTGGCTACGCTATGTATCGGCGGCGGACAGGGAACAGCGTTGATTGTGGAAAATATCAATTAATGTTAAGCCAAGAGTATTTAACTCTGAGTTCTGAGCAATTAGACTACTGTTCTCTATGGGTTAAAAGTCGAGAAAAACTAAGTAAAAAATCAATTAAATACATCATTAATTTTTTGCCTGATAGAAATCCCTCAGGGATGGGCAGTTCAATATTATTATCATGAAACTTAAAAACAAAATTGCGATTGTTACCGGCGGTGCTGACGGAATTGGAAAAGCGACTGCCATTCGTTTTGCGCAAGAAGGCGCAGTAGTTGTGATCTGGGACCTCAATGAAGAAAAAGGGAATGAAACTGTAAAACTGATTAAAGATGCAGGCGGTAAAGCAACTTTTGCAAAAGTGAATACTGCTGTTTTCGCAGAAGTAGAAGCGGCTACAAAAAAGGTTGTTGAGCAATTCGGGACGTTGGATATTATTATCAACAATGCAGGAATTACCCGCGACAGTACCCTTAAAAAAATGACTCCTGAATCCTGGCAACAGGTAATTGATGTAAACCTTACAGGTGTTTTCAATTGTTGTAAATGTGCGTCGGAAGTTATGGTGGAAAAAGGTTGGGGAAGAATCATCAGCGCTTCGTCTGTAGTAGCACTTTACGGTAATTTCGGACAGACGAATTATGTGGCCACCAAAGCCGGATTGATAGGAATGACCAAAACTTTGGCACGTGAACTCGGTCGTAAAGGAGTAACTGTAAACGCTGTTGCGCCCGGATTTATCGCTACCGAAATGGTTAAAAAAATGCCTGCCGAAGTGTTGAAATCAATGGAAGACAAAGTGCCTTTAAAACGCCTCGGTCAGCCGGAAGAGATTGCAGCAGCCTATCTTTTCCTTGCAAGCGACGATGCGAACTACATCAATGGAACTGTTTTAAGTGTTGACGGTGGAATGACTGTCTAAAATTAAGGTCTATGGCAACATCAGCACAAGTCATTGGTGCATCCATACTCTTTGCGGTTTATGCGGTGTTCGTACTCTACTTTGTTGTTAAAGGTGCACGCGGGACGAAAAACATTAATGACTACGCGGTCGGAAGTTTTACCTTTTCGCCTGTTTACGTAGCGTTGTCGTTGGCTGCTGCCATGACAAGCGCTGCTACTTTCGTTATAAATCCCGGCTTGATAGCCACTTACGGTTTGAGTGCCTATATTTCGTACGGATTGGTGTTCCCGTTTGCATCATTGGCATCGCTGGTTATTCTGACCAAAAGTTTTAGAAAATACGGTCAATCTGTAAATGCACTAACCTTGTCGAGTTGGGTCGGAAACAAGTATAACAGTAAAGGTTACGCATTATTTGTTGCCTTCCTTACAGTTTTGCTGTTGACATTTATTGTGTTGATTTTAGTTGCTTTGGTAAAGGTAGCCGCACAAGCATTGAATGCCAATCAGATTGTAGTTCTTGCCGTTGTGGTTGTCTTTACATTTGGGTATATGATGTTTGGCGGCGCTAACTCCATGGTTTATACCAACGTGATCCAGGCTTCGCTGATGATCCTGGTAGCACTTATTTTACTTGGTTCAGGATTCCAATTTTTCAAAGACGGATTCTTCGCTTTCTTCGAAAAGTTGAAGATAATTGACCCACAACTGGTGAAATTCCCGAACGAGCAAAGTCCGCTCTTCCGTGATTTCTTTGAAATAGTTATTGCACAATTAGTTGTAGGAGCAGCAGTGGTAGCTCAGCCACACATCATTACCAAATCGTTGCTATTGAAAAAAGAGAGCGATGTAAACAAATTCCTAATTGTTTCGGTTATAGTCCAATTTCTATTCTATTCGGTGGTATTTGTAGGACTGTTTGCCCGTTTGCTTTTTCCGGATTTAACATTGAATGGAGAGCCTATCAATGTGGATAGTGTTATATCCAATTATGTAATTACTGTTTTCTCAGGTGGAGTAGGTTCGTTGCTGGTTGGACTTTTGGTAATTCTTGGTTTGATCAGTGCAGGTTTTTCAACTATCGAGGGGCTAATTCAATCATTAAGCACCACAATAACCACAGATATCATCAAGCCACTTTTTGGGAAATCGATTAAGAACGAAAACAGCTATATTACCATCAATCGAGTGGTAATAGCCGTAATGGCAGTAGTAGCGTTTCTAATGTCAAGAGAGCAGATTATTAATCCCAATGTGAGCGTAGCTATTTTTGCTCAAAACGGGACATATTCCTATTTCTCGATATTAATTGTACCGTTGGTGTTTGGAATTTTCCTGAAAAACGCGAAGGTGAAGTCTGCACTTTCGGGTTCAATCACTGCTCTTGTGGTCTATTTTATTGTGTACTACCTGCTTCCTTATCTTTACAAGTCAGGTGTAGCCAGCTTTGGTTTTGCCAACCGTTATTTCGGTGACCAGGTGCAAAATCCGGGCATTGCAGCTGCCATTGCTATATTAGCAGCATTTGCTGTAGGGCTCAGCGTTCATTTTTTCAGTAAGAATAAAGAGAGAGTATAGTGATGCATGAAGTACGAAGATAAGCGTATAAAAGAACACTGTAACTACCCAATCGCAAATCTAAAATTGTAAATCTAAAATTTGAATATATTATGGCCAAATTCAAAGAAATTTATCAAAGTAAATTAATACCATTGGAAAAAATGCCCGATCTGCTCCAGAGTGATACGGATGTGATTGTAGCGCAATGTGCATCTGAACCACAAGGCTGTATGTCGGTATTTCACTTGGCAAAAGAGCGTGTGAGAGATGTGAAAGTATTTTCCGTTCTCACTTTGAAACCCTATGAATTCTATATGAAACCGGAAATGAAAGGGCATTTTGAACTTTGCAGTTGGTTTCATGCACCCGGCTCGCGCAAAGCATTAAAGGAAAAAACAGGAACCGTTACTTATGTCCCAAATATGCTCCACCGTGCCGCATCCGATCGAATGAAAGTGCGTCGTCCGCATATGTTTGTGGGCACCTGTACACCGCCCGATGATAAAGGATTTGTTTCGCTTTCGCTGGGAATAACGTATGAGAAAGACATCCTGGAAGTAGCTGAAGTTGTTGTGTTGGAAGTGAACGATAAACTCCCAAGGACGCTAGGTGATACTCAGGTACATGTCTCCCAGGTAGATTATTTTGTGGAATATTCTCAAAATCCGCCTACAATACCGGAGCCTCAACCGGATGAAGTAGCAATGAAAATAGGGAAACACATTGCCGATTTGATTGAAGACGGCTCTACCATTCAACTGGGAATTGGTGAAATTCCAAACGCTGCTGCACTGATGCTGAGAAACAAGAAAGATCTGGGCGTTCATACCGAAATGATGGTAGACAGCATGATGGAACTGTACGATATGGGCGTTATCACCAATCAGAAAAAGAGCATACACAAAGGAAAGTTTATCTGCACGTTTGCTATGGGAAGTGATAGACTTTATCGGTGGCTGGACAATAATCCGGCAGTAGAATTCTTGCGTGGTGCCTATGTGAATGATCCGTGTCTGATTCGTCAAAACTCGAAAATGGTTTCCATCAATACTTGTATGGCGATTGATTTTACCGGTCAGGTGGCAAGTGAAGGTGTCGGCACACGACAATATTCCGGAACCGGTGGGCAGAGTGATACCGCTGTTGGTGCTATTGATGGTCTGGATGGAAAAGGAAAATCCATTATTGCCTGCCGTTCGACTGCCAAGGGCGGAACAATTTCTACCATTGTTCCTGTGCTGGCTCCCGGAACGGGAGTTACGCTTCATCGCAGCGACACAGATTACATTGTAACTGAATACGGAAGTGTAAGATTGACCGGTCGTACCGTTCGTGAACGTACCGAACTGCTGATTTCTATTGCTCATCCGGATTTTAGAGAAGAGCTGAGAAAACAAGCAGAAGAGATTGGGTATTTGTAATGTTTGTCTAATTTTTAACTTCTAATTTAAAAAATGTTACCAATAAAAATAGTTGCTACCGGGCTGTACGCACCGGGTGAGCCAATAGGAAATGAGGAATTGAAACAGTTGGCTGGAATTGAGTTCAATCACGAAAAAACTGAAGGAAAAATCGGAATCAAACAGCGCCACATTGCTCATTTCAGAAACCTGAATGAAACTACGGCAGATTTCGTAACCAAATCAGCGGAAGTTGCCTTGAAAAATGCCGGATTATCAGCCGATGAAATCGGTCTATTTATCGTAGCAACCGATACTCCCGAATACGTTACTCCTGCAACAGCTATTATTCAGCAAGGACGATTGCAGAAAGGTGAAAAATGGAGTATGTCTTTTGATATTTCAGCATCATGTGCAAGCTTCACAATGGCTTTTGATACGGCTTCGAGGATTCTTGCAAACAATCAGAAGATCAAATATGCACTGATAACCGGGGTGTATAACATGCCTGCATTTATTCGTCCGGGTGATAAGTTTGCTTATCCGATTTTTGCCGATGGAGCCGGTTCGTTTATCCTTACAAAAGATGAAACCGGACAATCAGGCTATATCGGTAATCAGATGTTGACCGACGGAACTCAGTATGACTTTATCGGTATTTATGCAGGTGGTTCTAAAATGCCTGTAACCAAAAAAGTTTTAGAAGAAGAGAAAAACGGCCTTTTAAGTCTTAAACCCATGCCGGGCGACCGAAATGTGCGGCTTTGGCCTATGGTAGTAGAGAAACTTCTTACCGAATACAGTGTGAAAGCCGACGAGATTGATCATTATATTTTCACACAAATCAATCGCTCGGTGATTATACAAGTTATGGAAGCCATCCATCAGCCCCTAGAAAAAGCAATGATGATAATGGATAAATACGGTTATACCGGATCCGGTTGTGTACCAATGGCACTACACGAAGGAGTTAAAGCAGGTAAAATCAAGCGTGGCGACAAAGTACTTTTCATGGCATCAGGTGCAGGCTTGTCGGTAGGAAGTAATTTGTTGGTGTATTAGTTGTCGGATGACGGATGTTGGGTGTTTATATGTTTGGAAGTTCGGATGTTCATAAACGAGTGATTAAGGCTTATCTTGACAACGTCCAAGGGCTTGTCAGCGGTTAACGCTAGAAGGACATTGGATATCAGACGTTGAAATCAAATACATCTAATAATCTAACATCTTAAAGTCTGTAAGTCTAAAATAATCGTCAATCTAAAAATCGCAGATTAAAACAATAAGATATGGTAAA
>ERZ795049.3817-NODE-3817-length-15577-cov-7.782116_pt1 | contig 15577 bp, 19 predicted proteins | sample MGYA00375133_ERZ795049 | MGnify/ENA primary metagenome ERZ795049 (study PRJEB30178, sample SAMN05720147) | activated sludge metagenome | isolation source: anaerobic digester from wastewater treatment plant | place: Japan | collected 2015-04-20 ...
GGTTGCGGAACTACGGTTGCAGTTGCGGAGAAAACAAACCGTAAATGGATAGGTATTGATATTACTTACCTTGCTATTGATGTTATTAAAAAGAGACTTGAACAACACCACATAAAAGAGAACAAAGATTTTAAAGTTTTTGGGGACCCGAAAGATGTTTATTCAGCAGGGAGGTTAGCAGAACAACATCCTTTTCAGTTTGAGGTATGGGCGGTTAGTCAATTAAACGGAACTCCCACAGCCAAGACAGGAGACAAAGGAGTTGACGGAGTTATAAATTTTATTGACTATACCAAAAAAGACAAGGTAGGCAAGGGGATTATTTCAGTTAAGGGAGGGCATAGTATAAACCCAGGAATGGTAAGGGATTTAAAAGGAACTATACAGAGTCAGAATGCGGACTTTGGAATTTTAATAACAACAGAGAATCCGACCCGAGGAATGATAACGGAAGCAGCAAAAACAGGTGTTTTTGATTATTGCTACCATGAAGGAGAAAGCCATACAAAGATACCGAAAATACAGTTATTGACGACAGAACAGTTATTTATTGACCCGATACCGGTTAAATTACCTCCGACAGTTATGGAGCCTTACAGGAAACCGGACATAAAAAAGGTTGAAAAAGAGCCAGAGATATTTTAAGGGGATAGGAGGCCAAGATGCAAGACCTTTGCATTGCAACGAGTCGCAGAAAAGGAATTACTACTAAGGGAGAGGGCGTGAAAAATATTATGCTCAAACATTGCAAAAAGGAATATATGATGATAAATTTCACAATAGTGTTATGGAAAATCAAGGGAAAAAGAGAAAATAATAAAACACTGTCTCGTGTGTGGAAAGAAGACAGTTGTAACCAAAAACAGAGACGAACACGGGATAGGAAAATTTTGTTCCCGTGCATGTCGTAATAAGTTTTATCCACTAAAAAAAGAGTCGAATCCAAGATGGAAAGAAGGTGTTCTTAAACAGTGTCCACAATGCGGGAAAGAAAGACGTTTCGCTCAATGGGAGAAAGGGAGGATGTTTTGCTCCAAAAAATGCTACGACGATTTCCAGAGAGGGAAACCGATTATTAATAGACGTGGCAAAAATCATTGGAATTGGCAAAACGGGAAAACTTCGCTTTACAGAAGATTGCGGAAAATGTTAGAAATGGACAATTGGCGAGTAGCCATATTCAAAAGAGACAATTATACTTGTCAGATGTGTGGAGCGCATGGTGGAAGAAAGAATCCGTTAAACGCACATCACCTATGGAAGTTCACGGACATTCTCAATAAAAACAAAATCAACACAACAGAACAGGCGAGAGAGTGTAGGGATTTATGGCTATTAGATAACGGAATAACGGTTTGCGAAAAGTGCCACAACAAAACACATTCAAAGGGAGGTAAAAATGATTATTAGTTTCACAGTGTTTGGTTCACCCAAAGGAAAACAAAGACCGCACTTTAACCGGAAGAACGGTATTGCCTATACGCCGGCAGGCACACGGCAGGCAGAACGGGATTTTTTATCACAGGCGATACAATACAAGCCCAAAGAGCCGTTAAAGGGCGCGTTATCCATAGAGTTGACCTTTTACCTTGCTATCCCTGCAAGTAAGCCTAAAAAGTGGAGAGAGGGCGCATTGAACGGCTCTATCCTGCCCGCAAAGAAGCCGGATATAGACAATCTGATAAAATCCGTTTTAGACCCCATGAATAGTATCTTTTTCGCAGATGATAAGCAGGTAGTAATTTTAAGGGCAAGTAAATTTTACAGCGACACGCCCAGGACGGAAGTGTTTATAATGGAGGCGGAATAATGGCATTACAGATAGCGCAGGCCGCAACAGTGGTAATATTCATAGTCAACGGGGTTTTGCAATTCAGCGCCGACCAGCCGAACAAGGGGATTGTATCATTCCTCTTTGCGATGGCTAATTACCTAATATTCTACAAATGAAAATAAACATTGAGATAAATTTCTTTGACTATTTCCCGCCGGACAAGGTCCAGCAGTTTCAGGATTGTCTGCTTAACAGCGGAAAGGAGTTCTCATGTTCCAGGCCAGTCCGCAGCAAGTCAAGGATTCGCTCTCCACGGCCGAGAAACTCTCCGGCTACTATGCAAAAAAATACCCAGAGATAGGTTATGACGAGTTTTATTCTATTGCGCTTGAGGCAATCGCAAAGGCATGCGAGAAATACAACCCGAAAAAAGGGGAATTACTACCCCGGGTCCGCACATACATATACCACCGCTTTCATGATTATCTGGAGAAAAACAACCGCAGCATCTCTCTCCGAACTGTCCCATGCAACGAATCCATGGAAGATGTCCTGGAGAAACTTGAGGATATTCTTTCTAAGGTGAACCTACCAAAAGCACAAGAGCAAGCTATCGAATACTACATAAAATACAAAGAGCCGCCGCTAAAAGAACGACATCATTTCTATGACGCAATAAAAACAATCCGAAAAGAAATTTTTTGATTTTCCACAAAAAAGGACTCTCGGCCGCATTTCATACAAGAGGTTAAAAGGAAATGAGAGAAAGAAAAATACGATTTCACGAGTTCAGAGATGACCTGATTATCAGGCAGGCAGCCGGGGAGCCGAACACATTTCACTGGAACGCTCCGCTAAGAGTCCTGGACCCGTCCTACCGCACGGCAGAGGAAATAGACCGTGCAATTTTCTGGGACAACCGCAGAAAAGCCATGAAGAGAGAGGAAACCATGTAAGAAGGGAGATATTGTCCTGGAACCTTTCGGCGGGTCCGGTTCTACTCTGATAGCTTCGCATAAACTGGGCAGAAGATGTTTTGTCATGGAAAAGACGCCACTTTATTGCGATGTCATTATTTCCCGATTTAGAAAATATGCCGGGATAGAACCGGAATTGGTAAAAAATGGCAAAAAAGAAAAGGCAGATGGCGAAAAAGAAGGCAAGCAAACAAAAGAACAAAAGGAACGCCAATAAAAAGGGACCTTACAAGTTTACAGAAGAGCGTAAGAAACTCTGGCTGGAGGCGTTCAAGAAGACTCACAATGTAAGCGCCGCGTGCGAGGCTGTTCATATCGGGCGCACGGTGGCGTACAAGTATAGAGAGATTGATGATAAATTCAGGGACGACTGGGATGCGATAGAAAACAGGGTGCTGGATGTTGTGGAGAGCGTTTTGTATAAAAAGGCGCTTGAAGGAGAAACACCGTGTCTGTTTTTCTTGCTGTGCAACCGGCGGTCGGAGAAGTGGAAACATCGTGGTGAGGTGGAACATAGGGGCAAGATACAAACCGAGGAAATTAATGGAGCAAGGCAGCAACTGGAAAATTTACTGAAACAAGATGAGGACGGGAAAAAGTTTATCGAAAAATGGAGAACTATATTCAGAAGTACCGACACGGGGAAAGGTTGATTTCCGGTGGTTTACGGAACAGTATCTGCGAAATGAAAAATATCAGCGGTTTAGTTTTGAAAATTTTCCGTACCTGGTCGAAATATACGATAACATGGCCGAGGAGATTGTTTTGAAAAAAGCGTCGCAGATGGGCATAACGGCATGGGCAATAAACAAGGTGATATGGCTGTCTGTAAATTTCGTTATAGTAGCCATATATACGATGCCCACGGGAGCGGATGTGTCTGACCTTTCCCAGGGACGATTTAATCCTGTGTTGCAGTATTCCGACCTTGATATAGCGCGGGATGTTGATAATATCGGGATGAAAAAAATAGGGATGTCGTTTCTTTATTTCCGCGGCACATGGACAGAACGGCAGGCTATATCGGTGCCGTCAGATATGAACGTGCATGATGAGGTGGATTTTTCAAGACCGGATGTGTCTGATATGTACAAAGAGCGGTTGTCTGCATCACCGTTTAAGTTGAAGGTCAAAATATCTACCCCCACTGTCCCGGACTTTGGTATTTCTGCCGCATACAACGAGACCAACAAAAAGGAATGGTTTGTTACGTGTCTGAAGTGCAAACATCAGCAAATTTTAACAGAAGAGAACATTATTGACAATGATTTCCGGTGTGTCAAATGTCGTTCTGTGTTGGATCGTAAAATCGGGCAATGGAGGGCTACAGGAACAGGGAAGGTGGAAGGATATCATATGAGCCAGTTGATGTCGCCCATGATTTCCGCCCAGGAGATACTGCAAAAGAAGAAAGACGCGCGGCTGAAGAAGTTTTATTACAATTTCGTGCTTGGAGAAGAGTATGCGGGCGGCGACGATATGGTAACGCGGGCGGATATTATGGCTTGCGTAACGGACATAAACGATATACCGGCCGCAACGGTCAAGACGGCTGTGGGTGTTGACTGGGGTGATACGAGTTGGGCGGTCGTTCGGAGAGGTAATTATATACTGCACATGGAACAGATAACCGGCGATACCCGTACGCATCCGAGACGAGTTGCGGAGCTGATGGAGAAGTTTAACGGGTATGCTGTTTGCGATTTCGGCTATGGAGATACAAAGAACAAGGCCTTAATAGAAAAATTCCCGAAGAAAATGTGGCAATGTCTTTACACTCCCAAAATAATATTCCCCCGGTTCGACGAAAAGAAACGGCAGGTGGACATAGATAGAACGTTATCGTTGTCGGAAAGGTGCGAGGAAATAAAAAACAAGCTCGTGAAAATAGTCTGGTCTCCTGAACTGGATACGTTTATAAGGCATTTTGGCAATATGGTGGAGAAGAAAACCATAGATGATCATGGAGAGGTTAAGAAGGAAATAGAGCGCGTTGGAGACGACCACTATATTCACGCGTTCAACTATGCAAGTCTTCTGTTCAGCACCAAACAGGGGAATTACGGCAATTGGAGCGTTGCGGAAATATGAATATATTCCAGAGGGCAAAAATAGCGACAGCGGTCATGAGGAAAGGGATTGATGGGATTCCCATTATTAACCGGGAAGATTTCTCCGGGATGTTTTCAAACAGCTCTTTCCAAAGAACCTCAAAGGGCGATATGCAGGCGTATGTGAATAACTTCACGTCCTGGGTGTATGCGGCTGTATCCTGCATAGCCCGCAGTACCGCAAAGGTGGCCACCAGATTATATGCTGAGAAATCAAAGGGCAGCAGGGAAAGCTGGGAACAGATATTCGAGCATCCGTTCCTGGATTTGTTTAAGAATCCTAATCCGTGGATGGATATGTATTCCATAATGTACCTGCGGGAAGTATTCCTGGGCCTGTTGGGTAACGCTTACTGGTATTTGCCGAAAAATAAGCTGGGACTGCCCGGGCAGATTATCCCGCTTCTTTCGCACAGGGTGATACCGTATAGCAAGAACCATGTGGAAGTGGATTATTATGAGTACCTCGTTGGAACCTCAATAGTGAGATTTTCTCCCGAGGAAATATTGCATTTCAAAGAACCTAATCCGAACAGCCTGATCATAGGGCTTTCCCCGTTGGATGCATTGCTGGAGTCTGTAGATACGAATAAAGCCATGATGGAATATAGTCTGCAACTTTTTGAAAACGGCGCTTTTTTCGGCACGGTGGTAAAAGTCCCGGACGATATGGGCGATACCGATTACGAACGTCTGAAGAAGGAGATAAAAGAGCAGTTTACCGGTGTTGGTAAAGCTGGCAAGACCAAGATTTTACGAGGCGTGAAAGAGGTTGAGTCGCTGGTCAAGACAATGGCCGAGCTCGGGTTTGCAGACGGCCGGAAATTGACAAAAAAAGATATTTTGAACGGTTATGGCGTGCCGGAGTTCAAACTGGGCGAGGGTGCAAGTACTGCATCGGCGTCAAGGAGTAATGCTTACGAACTGGACAGGATGTACACGGAAGAAACTGTTCAGCCGAAGTTACTCATGCGCGACAGTTCGATAAATAAGTTCCTGCTGCCACGATGGGACGATAAGCTGGTTTGCGAAAGCGAGGATATAACACCGACAGATAGGGAATTCGAACTGAAGAAGGAAGAAAGCAAGTTAAAAACGGGCGTCTGGACGATTAACCAGGTTAAAGAACGGGATGGTGAAGAACCCGTACCATGGGGACATCGGCCGTGGGTAGGTATGAATCTTGTGCAGATGTCCGGTTATGCCGCAGAAGATAAGACAGTACATGCGCATGACCACAAGGTACAGGCTGTTAAACGGCAGATGAGAGAGAACTGGCAGCAGGTGAAGGAACAAAAATGGAACGTGTGGGTGAAACGCGAGGAAAGTATTGAAAAACGATATATTGCGGACCTTAAAAAGTTTTTTACCGAGCAGCGGAAGATAGTAATTGCCAACCTGCGACGGATCCTGGATGCAGGCAAGAGCAAAGGATTGATAGATTTTATCTTCCCACCTATCAAAGAACAGGCTGAAAAGTTAACACAGGTGTCCAAGAAACATATAACGCAGGCCGTGATATTCGGCTTTTTGACTGCGATAGAGTTTGAAAACGGCGGGAAAACAGTGAAAAAACAGATTTCAGATGAAGACCTTGAATCGATTGGATTTACAGGCGATTCGTTTGACAGTTTTATAGACGCGCAGATACAGCGGTGGAAAGATTTGTACGGATTTACTATCAACGAAACCATACAGAATGGGTTGAAAGACATACTTGAACAGGCAATACGCGAAGGTTGGAGTACTTCGCATATAGTGCACGATATAGAGCTGTTATACGGCAGTTACACCGAAGGAATAGATCCGGTACGCAGTTTGAGAATAGCCAGGACAGAAATCAGCAGGTTGATGAACGACGCAGAGTTGTTATGCTACAAACGATTGGGATACAAAGATAAAACGTGGAGCACAGCGTTAGATGAAATATCAGAAAAATGTGATATTTGCGGCCCGATGGAAGGAGAAGTTGTACCTATCGGTGAAAATTTTTCTGTGGGGATAGAAGCGCCCCCGGCACACCCAAACTGCCGCTGTATAATTTTAGCGGGAAACTGGCAGGAAGGGGAATTACAGGACTGAATGGAGGAAATAAAAATGGAAACGATTATCAAGACGGTCGGTCAATACCTGGAAAGTCGCAGAGAGATTGTCAGTAAAAACAAGTTTGAGAAACTGCAGAAGACGCTCGAGGGGATTCCTCATGATACCAAAGTCCTATGGGGATATTTCCCTGGGAAAAGCGTGAAGGCTGAAGATGACGGCGGAAAACCTGCAACGATAGATCTGATATCCACAATAGACGTGGACCGTGATAACGAGGTTTTAATTCCCGACGGTTGCGATTTGACCGGATACAAAAAAACTCCGACGGTCTTGTTCGGACACAATTATAATGGTATTCCCGTCGGTGTAAGTAAATGGCAGAAAATAGCGGAACGACAGGGTATTAGTTCGCGTACGGAATATTTCTCCTCGGATTTCGCCAGGGATGTATGCGAGGCGGCTGTTGGTGGCGCACTGGCAAATAGCGTCGGGTTTATCCCCATAAAATGGGTTGATAAAGGTTATAACGAAGAACCGAGCAAGGAATACAAGGAATTGATAGAAAAATACAACATAAAGGGATTGCCCCGCCGGATATTTACAAGATGGCATTTACTGGAATACAGCAAGGTCCCTGTGGCGGCCAACCCGCACGCTATAACGATGGCTTTGAAGATGGCAAAAACTCAGGAAATGAAAGACTGGCTGAACCAGGAGCTTGGGGATATAGCAAAGGAGAATTCTGAATTTACAGAGTGTCAAAACTGCCATGAAAAAATCGATTATGGTAAAGAACCGGAAGTTACTCGAGGTGCTATAAAATGCCCGAAATGCGGGGCAATAATAGACCAAACAGGCAAGGTCCAGACTGAAGATGGAGAAGGAAAAGAAAAATACAACTGTGAATGTATTGAATGTGGATACAAAATGTCGTCTGATAAACACTGCAACGACTTGAAATGTCCTGAATGTGGCGGACAAATGCGCAGAGAGGAACGGCCGGGTCCCGGGCATTTAACCCGTCGTATCAAGAACAAAGATGCGGAGATCGCTATAACAGGAAAAAGAACTATTTACCTGTTTGGAACGATAGATTCAAACACGGCGCAGCAAGTTTGTGAACAGCTGATAGCCTACGACAGAGAATCCCAGGATCCGATACAGATAATCATCGGTTCGTACGGCGGCGAGGTCTATCCTGCATTTTCTATCATAGACACTATCAAGGCGCTGAAATCCCCCGTGGAAACCGTCGGTATGGGGATGGTAATGAGCGCAGGCCTGCTTATATTTATGACCGGCAGCACGCGTAAGATAAGCAGCAATGCAAGTATTCTGTCTCATAGGTTCTGGGGAGGGCTTATTGGCAGCCAGGCTGAACTTGCAGCAGGCAGGGTAGAGCATGACAGGCTACACCAGAGAATAATAGATGTCTATAAGGAGCATACACGGCTGAAGACAAACGAAGAGGTCTTGAATACTCTATTGAAGGAAACAGACGTCTGGCTGACTGCGCCACAGGCAATAGAGTATGGCATAGCTGACCAGATACTGCAGAAGGAAGATTTCACTAAATCGCTGAACAAGGAAGAGATTACCACTAAAATGTTTGATGGTTTTATGCAGAAAGCGATTACAAAGAATGCAAAGCCTGAAGGACCGGAACAGAAAGAAGAATTCATTCCCGTTGTAGAGGTCATAGAGCGGCTTGTTTCGGTCATTGAATGGAAATGCCCGCATTGCCAGCAGATTATCGCTGAAAAGTCGCTTTACTATGACGGTAAGAACTGGTTCCATAGACCTTGTATTGATCGTGGGCCTATTACATTTCCCAAAAAAGAAGACCTGAATGAAAAAACCGGCGCAGTGCTTAACCGGAAGAATAAAGAGGCGTTAAAGAAAGCGAGTGAGCTTATTCAGGTAGTGCTCGATAGCGCGGAGGAAGAAGACGATGACGATAAGCAAAAACAAACATCCGAGGGAAAGGAAAAGACAGATGTTAAGGGAGATGAAACGAAGGATGACGCTCCCCAACCCAAAACGGATGAGATTAAAGGTTTAGTTTTGAACGTACCCAAAAAGGACGAGGAAATTGAGGGGCTTGTTATTGAGAATCCCAAGCCTGACGAAATATCTGATGCCGATGCGAAAAAAATAATAGACATGATGGATGCGGCATTTGAAAAGAAGGTTAACAGAGTTCTGGGAAAAGTATAAAACAAGTTCTTTATCTGGCCGGAGATACCAGCCTTTGGCGGAGGTATCAGGCGTAAGTATGAGAACATAACACAAGGAGAAAAACCATGACAATAGAAGAATTGATGGCACAAATCAACGAAAGAATGGATGGGAAACTGAAACCGATTTTTGATAAGCTGACCGAGGTGGATAATAAGCTGGTAAAACTGCCGCCTGACAAGCCTGAAGGCACTAAACAGGTGGATTGGAATGAAACCTGTGAGAGAGTAAAGCATATTCTCAGGGCGCAGATAAGCCGGGACCCGAAGAGCCTGGAAATCCTACAGAAAGCCAACTGGCTGAATACTGCAACCGGGAGCGAAGGCGGGTATCTGGTGCCTGTGGAGTTTTCTGACCAGATTTTCAGTCTGGCTGAAAACTACGGGGTGATGAGGCGTGATGCTTTCCCTGTGCCGATGAACACTACTTCCAAGAAAATGCCTATCGGGCTGACAGGTATAGAGATGTCCTATCCGGGAGAAGCGGGGCTGAAATCCAGCACAAAACCGTCTTTCGGACAGGTTGAGCTCGTGGCACGCACTGCGGCCGGTATCGTCGCGCTGACCAACGATATCCTGGATGACAGCGGTCCCGACCTTGTCGGGTATCTGAACCGGCTTATGCCCGCCAGTGTTGCCAAAAGAGAAGATGTATCCGGCTTCTTCGGCAATGGTGGCACTATCAACGGGCTGGTAAATACCAAGCTGCCGGATGAGATAGTAACCAAACCGGCAAGCGGGTCAACGCTGGATGATATTACCGCAGATGACCTTAACAACATGAAGTACGCTATCAGCGGAGCGGCTGCCACGGGTGCAAAGTTCTATTGCAACCGCACGCTCGTTGGTGCGATAGAACGGCTCAAGGACAAGAATGATAGGTATCTCGTACGCACTCCGATGGACAATGCGCCGCAGACTATCTGGGGACATTCAATAGAAACATCGGATGCGTTTCCTGCCTCCCCGGACCCGGGTGACATCGTTGCGGTATTCGGGAACCTGCAGAACCTGTACCATGGCCGCAGGAAAGAACTGGCAATACTGCCCTCTTACGAGGCTGCCATGGTGGTGTATGAGGAAGACGGCGTGACGCTGAAGGACGTCATTAGCGCGTTTCAGAGGAACCTGCGCTTTATCAGGTTTGAGATACGTCACGATTTCAAAGCAGCACTCGGAAGCGCGTTTGTCTGCCTGCAATTGACAAATTCGTAAATTAGGCTGCTTCCTGCACGTGGAGAAAGGGCGGGGGCGGTTGAGACTGTCCCTGCCCTTTGGGAGAACAATGTCATATAGAATGGAATTTGAAAAGGTTTTGAAGTACTGCGAAGGGGAAGTTGGGCTGAATATAGGCTGCGGGAATACCGGGATAAAAAATTCCTTCGGAGTTGACATGGATCCGGAGAAAAAAGGATGTGTGATAGTGGCAAATGCCTGGCAACTGCCTATAGCCGATAAGAGTATTGACTATATTGTTTCAATGGCATGCATAGAGCATTTGGACAGGTCCTTGCAAACGGTTCTTAAGGAATGGCGTAGGGTATTGAAAACAGGCGGTAGGTGTATCGTTACCACGCCTGAGGGAAGTGTTACAAAGAACGATTGGGTGCTGGCTCAATGTTCAGACCACCTGAATTTGTTTACTCTGCCGCAACTAACACTGCATTTCGAAGTGGCTGGGTTCGAGATAGAGGTAGCTGAGAAAATAGATCGAATGCCGGAATCGCCACATCCGACAATAATCGTGGTGGGAAAGAAAAATGGCTGAAACTACTATTGGCTGGCTTATCGGCCGGCAAAACTGGGCTTATAAGAATCTTATGGAACACAACAAGAAAGCTTTGTCGCAATATGAGCATAAGGAAAACGATGTTTCAGCCGACGTGGTTGTATCCATGTATCCCCTGGGATTAAAAGAGATAACGGAGAGAAAGAAAGCGATATTACATCTGGACAGCAGGAGAATACTGGGACTATGAAAATACTGCATAAACAGTTTGACACGACATGGAGCTGGACTGAAATAGCCAAGGGACTCTTTAAATATCTGGATCACGATGTGGAAACAGAACCGTCGCACAAGAGAACAGATTGCGATAGGTATGACGTAATACTCACCCAGCAACCGTTTATGATGAAAAACATTGACAATAGGAAAAAGGTTGTTACCAGGATAGGCTCAAATTCACTTTTTGAACAGGGACGATACAACATGAATGAAATCGGCAGGTATATGAAGGAATGTTTTGCTGTGATAGCTACCAATAGATACTTGTACAACGAGGCCAGGAAATACAACGATAACGTGGTTTTTATTCCGAACGGGCTCGACCTGAAAGAATGGACCGTTCTGCCGAAAAAGAAAGGCAAGTTCACGGTCGGCTTTGTGGGCAACATAAATAATCCGGCATATAGGAAGTACAAGGGTTTCGATTTGCTTGAAAAAGCATGTAAGGAAATGAATATACATTTGAAAACCGCGCTCTATGGAGAAAAACAGATACCCCATGACCGGATGCGTGCTGATTTTTACAGCAAAGTGTCTTGTATTGTCCATCCGACTGAAGGAGAAGGGTGCAGCAATACGATTATGGAGACACTGGCCTGCGGGATACCCGTTATTACCACGAAAACAGCAGGTTTTCACGGGGAGATGTTGGAGCAGGGCAAGAATGTATTGTTTTGCGAAAGAACGGTCGAGAGTATCAAAGAATGTATTGGCTGGTTGAGAAAAGACCAGAAGTTATATAAGAGGCTGAAAAAAGAAGGACGGAAATTTGCCGAGGAAAACCACGATATTCAACAGGTGGCAAAGGAATATGACAAGGTTATACGGGCATGTTACGAGGCGAATAAAAACAGGATTACAGAACAGAATCCTGACCAGGGGGAAAAAGTGAAAGTTCAAGCACTCAAAACGGTTTATCTGGACAAAATCGGGAAGAAGGTAAGAGGAGAAGTGTTTGAGATGCGGAAAGACCAGGCGCTGAAATTGCAGGGATTTGTAAATATACTTGACGTGAAAGAAGTCTCCGGACCGGCTGCCGATAAGATGATGAGGGCGCCCGTAAAATCGAAGGGAGTCGTATGATAGTAACAGTTGACGATGTTAAAGCGAGTTTGAAACCTGATATGGTTGCCGACGTTGATGCTGCAGTTATTCAGCAATTGATTGATGCGATTACTGACACTGCAGAGGAGTTTACCAATAGCTATTTGCAATACGGGGAATATACGGAGATTTTCGACGGAAATTCAGACGCAACTGTTGTTCTCCTGAGAGGCATTAAAATCTGGAGTATCGAAAGCGTAAAATTCGATAACATTGAGCAGGTCAGCGGTTATTTCAAGATACACGATAGGCTGGGCGGCGTGTATTCCAAGATAGGATTCCCGGATGGCACATTAAATGTGGAAATAACCTATACGGCAGGCTACGATGCTGAAGAGGAAGAAGGAGAGGAAGAAAGTCATAAGCCGCCTGAAGGGCTTAAACGTGCGATTATAGATGAAGTGGTTTTGAGATATGAATACCATAGATCGCAAAGTAAAACAGGGGAGCAGATAGTGGATTTGAAGAAGGATTTTCTGCACGGTGAAAGCGAAAAATACTTCAAAAAACTTAGGAGAACGGTGAGATGGTAGAGGTAAAGGTTGAAGGTGTGGAAAAAGTCAGTCAGACAATGAAAAAGTTTCGAAGTGATTTGAAAGGCGAGAATTTCAAAAAAATGACGGAAGCGTCTGTTTATCTTATGAACTATGTCCAGCGGAATAAATTATCCGGACAAGTGTTAAAGCGGCGCACAGGCCGGCTTGTCGGCGGTATGGGGTATACGGTCAAGGACGAGTATGGAAATATCGTAGGCAGGGTAGGGGATAAAGTGGTATATGCGGCGATTCACGAGACGGGCGGAACTATAAGACCGAAGACTGCAAAATTTTTGACTATCCCGTTGGCGGCAGCATTGACTCCGGCAGGGGTGTTAAGAAAACCTGCAAGACAATGGAATAACACGTACGTTGCTGGCGGCATTATCTGGCAGGCAAAAGAAAAGGGTCAAATGTCAATACCCTTGTTCGTCCTGAAACGCAGTGTGAAAATACCAGCACGGCCGTATATGGGACCAGCATTGGAAGAAACAAAAGAGCATATATTCAAAATTCTCGGGCAGGCAGTGGAAACAGCTGTAACGATAGCCAATAGAGGACACGGCTGATGGATAGCGAAACCATTATACGAAAATTGAAGGATATCCTGGAAAAAGATACTGGACTTTCGTATGTCAAGCAAGTATTTGCCGGAGATAGAGAACAGATATACGGGGATAGCTATCCTTGCATCATTCTTGAGACGCCTGCAGATAGGATGAACAGCATTATAGAGGGTAATGTCCAGGAAAACAGTTTTGTTATCCATGTTATCCCCGCAATTCTCATAAGAGACAGGGAGAAGGCGCTTATCGGAGATGCCACGAACAAGGGCATAATTGATATCATCGCGGGGATAAAGAAGGCTATAAACAGCAAATATCCAACGCTTGAAAGAACATGCCTGTATTTTGACCTGTCTGTACCGAATATAGCAGATTTCCCGGACTTAACGGGGAAATACGCAATTATAGAAATGTCCGTCATTTACAGGGAGAGCATTTAAATGGATGTGATATACACTACGGAATATGCCGATTTAAGAGAGAAATATAAAGCCTTGCTTGCCACAGTGTTCACGCCAGCAACTTGGACGGCTAAAAAAGCGTACTCTCTTAATAATTTAGTGAAACCTACCGTTACGAACGGACATTATTACAGATGCGTTCAATCCGGTACGAGTGGAGTAGCAGAACCGACGTGGCCCACAACTTTCTGGGCAGAGAAAACAGACGGGACTGTGAAGTGGCGACAGGAAGAGCCTGTGTTTTTACTGGATACCGAACCTGCTGACTTTTCTTATCCGACCATTATTGTCAGCAATGTTATACCTGAAAATGAAATACAACGTGCTACTGGTAACCAACCGGCAAGCGACTTGATAACGTATGTGCTGATAATAGCTTATCAAATGGATAACAAAACATATAGGCAGACGCGATTACAGGCTTATGATTTACTGGGGCAGGTTCAGGGGGTTATAAGGGCATATCCCACAGTGGACGGATTTCCCGGGGTGTTGAGGTCCACCGGGGGACTGTTTACGTTACCGGAAGCTTTACCTGTGTTCTTTAAAATACAGCAATCATGGATAACGCGGTTGCTGGTAAAACGGGAGGCATAAAATGGCATATCAGGATACCATTCTTGAAATATGTGCGGTGAGGTGGAAGAAAGAAGGCGAATCGGATATTTTGCTGCCTGCACTTTGCGATACAGACAGAAAATCCGAAAAAAAGGTTATTCATGCCGCGGGGCAGAGAGAACCTTACAATGTTTTTCCTGGCAAGGCGGAAGTGAGCGGCAGCATAAAAGATTTCCCGCTTGGCGTGGGAATCGTGGATATCCTTTCTTTGCTATTGTCGGATGAAGACAAGAAGATGAAACCTGTGGAAATAGATGATGGCGATGCACGATACGACGGGTACCTGACATCGCTTAAACTGTCTATTCCCGTACATGATGCGGTTATGTGCAACATAGATTGGACTGGAAAATCAGTCGCCGCTTCTTCCATGGTGAAAGCGCCTATTGTTCTCGACGCTTTTATCGGCACAGGAGTTGTCTTAACAGGGATCCCTGCGGATGTGGATTTCGAAAGTATTGACCTGACGCTTACAAACGGCGTGACAACAAAACACAGCGCCAGGGGGACATCAAGACTCCCTGGACATCTTTCCCAGGGTTATTTTGACGCGGATGTAACTGTCAAATTCAATGAAGATCCTGGTATAGATGTGCTTGCCGATGCGCTGGCAAAGATAGCGACCGGGACAATTACCATAAAATCTATTTCAGGAATATCCCTTGTCATTACATTGACAGACCTGCAGACAGGGGATAATCCGCGCAATATGAACGAGGCGGACATAGTGGATTTCGGACTGGATTATTCTGCAGCCACTGTCGCTTTTGAAATACCCACTTAAGAGGAGACAGTAAATATGGACGAAGACAGAACAATAAAGATAGATGATAAAGAATATATTTTACGCAAATTCGGGATTGGCGAAAAAATAGCCATACGGGATAACTCGCTTGATGCCATGGGCAACGTTAAATTAGGTACTTTTCAATTAAAAACTCTGGCAGCAAGTTTAAAATCGTGGAATTACCAGGATGGTAACGGTAATTTCGTTCCTCCGACCGAGCAGAATATTCTTAAATTTCTCAATCCGGACCATTTCGACCAGCTTGTGGCGGCTGCCGTAGAGGTCAATAACATAACCATTGCGGAAAAAAAAAGATTATCAGTCAGCGTTGCAAGGCCATCGGCTGGAGTGT
>ERZ795049.3818-NODE-3818-length-15577-cov-6.523064_pt1 | contig 15577 bp, 15 predicted proteins | sample MGYA00375133_ERZ795049 | MGnify/ENA primary metagenome ERZ795049 (study PRJEB30178, sample SAMN05720147) | activated sludge metagenome | isolation source: anaerobic digester from wastewater treatment plant | place: Japan | collected 2015-04-20 ...
CCGATCACGTCCACGGGAATCAGGGTCTCGAACGCGGCTGCGGCGTCAGCACCCACCAGACGCAGCTGGCCCATGTGCGAGACGTCGAACAGGCCGGCGGCGGTGCGGGTGTGGTGGTGTTCGGCCATGAGGCCGGCCGGGTATTGCACGGGCATCGAATAGCCGGCAAACGGCACCATGCGGGCACCGAGCTCCACATGCAGCGCATTCAGCGGGGTGGTGAGCAAAGGGGTGTCATGGGGTGCGGACATGCAATTCTCCTGCGGGGCAAACTCGAAACATGGCACGCATGCCATGGGCTGCCCTCTCTGTCCGCTTTACCTGAGAGATTCGCCGGGCCTGCGTCACCGTGCCTGGGGCACAGCGGCGGGCTGCGGGTTGCTCCTTCGGTGGACCCCGCCGGCTTGCACCCGCGGAGACTCTCTCCAGTGAGGAAACGTCCTTTCAGACGCTTGTCAGTCCTTTTGCCTGAGCGTTCAGGGCTCCTTGCGGAGCCTCCTGCGCCTTCGGCGGCCTTCTTTCGCAGGCTCTCTCCTGACAAGGCTGGATTCTACCTCTGGGCCGGCGTCGACTTACCGGGCGTAGACCAGGTCCCGCAAGCCCAGCGAGAGGCCGGGCACATAGGTGATCACCATCAGGCAGGCGAGGATCACCAGCACGAAGGGAATCAGGTCCTTGATCATGCGGTCCAGCGAGATGCGCGCCACCGTGCAGGCGGCAAACAGGTTCACGCCGAAAGGCGGCGTGATCATGCCCAAGGCCAGGTTCACCACCATGATCAGGCCGAAGTGCACCGGGTCGATGCCGAAGTGCATGGCCACCGGCGCCAGGATCGGTGCCAGCACGATGATGGCCGCGCTGGTCTCGATGAACATGCCGATCAGGAACAGCGCCGCGTTCACGCCCAGCAGGAAATAGGCCGGGGTTTTCAGAACATCCTCCAACCAGTGGCCGATGGCATCGGGCACGCCGGCGCGCGTGATCAGGAAGGCAAACAGCCCGGCATTGGCGATGATGAACATGATCACCGCGCTGGACAACACCGACTTGCGCAGGATGATGGCGAGATCGGCGAGCTTGATCTCGCGGTAGATCAGCAGGCCGACGACCAACGCATAAAAGACGGCCACCGCCGATGCTTCGGTCGGGGTGAAGATGCCGCCATAGATGCCACCCAGGATGATGACCGGCATCAGCAGCGCCCAGCCGGCTTGCCAGGTGGCCTTGCCCACGCCCAGGCGGCCGTCGCCATCGTTCTTGCCCCAGCCCTTGATGCGGCAATAGACCCAGACGAAAGCCATCAACGCCAGGCCGATCAGGATGCCGGGGCCGAAGCCGGCGATGAAGAGTTCGCCGATCGAGACCTCGGCGCTCACGCCGTACAGGATCATCGGAATCGACGGCGGGATGATCACCCCGAGTTCGGCGCTGGTGGCCTGCAAGGCGGCGGCCCAGGTGGTGGGGTAGCCATGCTTGATCAGCGCCGGAATCAGGATGGTGCCGATGGCGAACGTCGTGGCCACCGACGAGCCCGACACGGCCGCGAAGATCATGCACGTCAGTACGCAGGTCATGGGCAGGCCGCCCTGCACACCACCGACCAGGCTCTTGGCAAACTCCACCAGCCGGCGCGAAATGCCGCCCGTTTCCATGATGTTGCCGGCCAGGATGAAGAAGGGAATGGCCGCCAGCGGAAACTTGTTGATCGCGTTGAACATCTCCTTCACGGAGATCAGCATGTTGGCGTTGCCAACCTGGATGCCCAGGATCGAGGCCAGACCGATCGACACCGCGACCGAGACGGTGAGTGCAAAGCACAGCACCATCGTTGAAAGCATCGCGGCGGTCATAGGAGCCCCCACGTTTGGCGCTGCGCGCCTGCACTGCCCCCCAAGGGGGCCTTCGCGCCTTGGAGCGGTCCAGCGGTGCTCATTGCGCGGTCTCCAGTTCAAGGCGCTGCGGATCCAGCAGGTTGCCGATGATGCCGAGGATGCTGAACACGCCGCCGACCGGCATCGCCAGATAGGCCCAGAACATGGACACATCTTCAAGACCGATCATGGTCTGTACCTTGCCGCGGTTGGCATAGTCCCAGCCCCACCAGATGATGACGGCGATCAGCACCAGCGCGGCGAGGCAGACGATCCAGTCGAGAACGCGCCGCACGGCCGGCGGGCTCCAGCGGTAGAGCACATCCACGCTGACCATGGCGCCCTGACGAAACGCCGTCGGAATGCCGAGAAAGACCATCCAGATCAGGCTGAAGCGGATCATGACTTCGGACCACTCGGCCGGGGTTTCGAGCACGAAGCGGGTGATGATCTGGAACACGCCCAGGCTCGCGGCCAGTGCCAGCATGGCGCAGGCCGCCAGCATCGACAGCGTGCTGGTCATGCGTTCGATCCGGAGAAAAGTGTCTTTCACGATAGGGGCCGCCTGGGCTGGAGGTTCAGGAATGAAAACGCCCGAAAGTCGGAGAACTTCGGGCGTGGTCCGGACAGTGGAGCGGGAACTACTTGACGGCGCGAATCCGGTCGATGTTGGCCTTGCCGAACTGCTTTTCGAACTCGGCGTTCACCGGTGCCAGCACAGTGACGAACTTGGCCTTGTCCACGTTATCAATGACGGTCATGCCCTTGGCGCGCAGGTCGGCCACACCTTTGGCATCGTCCTCGTCGACGCGGGCACGGTTGGCCTTGGTGCCTTCCTTGGCGGCGTCGATGAAGGCTTGCTTGTCGGCTGCGCTGAGCTTTTCGTAAGCCGCCTTGTTCATCAGGAAAATGGCGGGTGAATACACGTGGCCGGTCAGGGAGAGGTGCTTCTGGACCTGATCGAACTTGGCCGAGATGATGACCGACAGGGGGTTTTCCTGGCCATCGACCGTGCCCTGCTGCAGGGCGGTGAACACTTCCGGGAAGGCCATGGGCGTCGTCACGATGCCGAAGCCCTTGTAGGCGGCAATGTGCACCGGGTTCTCCATGGTGCGCATCTTCAGGCCCTTCAGATCTTCAGGCACATTGACGGGGCGCTTGCTGTTGGTCATGTGGCGGAAACCGTTCTCGGCCCAAGCCAGCGCCTTGAATCCCTTGGCGTCGAACTTGACCAGCATTTCCTGGCCGATCGGGCCGTCCAGCACGGCGCGCGCGTGTGCCTTGTCACGGAACAGGAAAGGCACGTCCAGGATCTTGGCTTCGGGCACAAAATTGGGCACCGGGCCGGTCGAGCTGAAGGCCAGTTCCTGGGTGCCCAGCTGCACCGCTTCGATGGATTCGCGTTCGCCGCCCAGCGCGCCGTTGTAGAACGTCTGGATCTTGTAGCGGCCACCGGTGCGCTTCTCGACTTCCTTGGCAAAGGTGTCGATGGCAATGCCCTGGTGCGAGTTCTGGGCCGTCGAAATGCTGATCTTCATTGTGGTCTGTGCCGAGGCTGCGGCCACAAAGCCCAGAGCCAGACTCAGGCCCAACACCAGTTTGCTCAATTTCATGAAAGTCTCCTTGGTTTAAACGGTGGCAAGCCTCGGACATCTGATCGAGTCAGATGCGTCCGAAAGTCGTCATACAACTTTGATTATGGCTGCACGGGCAGGCGGATCGCATCCGGGTTTTCGCGAATGTAGTCGCGAATGATGGCTTCGAAACCGGAGTCGGGTAGCAGGCCGAGAGCGCGTGCGCGGGTGGCGGCGATGGCGCCGGGCCAGGTGCTGACGACGCGGATGATCGCGGGATCAGGCGTCCAGTCCAGCAGATCGGCGGCCGCGGAGCCGGCCACGCGGCCCAGCGCCTCGGCCATTTCGCGCACGCTGGTGCGCAGGGCGGGCAAATTCATGGCGGTCAGCGGGCCCCAGTCCGCATCAGTGGTCTGCGCCGCACGGATCAAGCCGTCGATCGTGCGTCCGGGCGACGACAGTGCCACTGCAACCTCCGCGGGTACCGGGCAGACGGCGCGCTGACCGGCCAGCGGTTCGCGGATCATGCCGCTGAGGAAGCTGGACGCCGCGCCGTTGGGCTTGCCCGGGCGCACGCTGACCGTCATCAGACGCACATTGCGCCCACGCACAAAGCCTTTGCGTGCGTAATCGGCCACGAGTTGTTCCCCGATGAACTTCTGGATGCCATAGCTGCTTTGCGGAGTGGGCAGGGTGTTGTCCTCGATCACCTCGGGCAGGGACTGCCCAGGCGCCTTGCCGAAGACCGCCAGCGAGCTCGCGAACACGAAGGTCGGGCCGGTTTTCAGGGTGCGGCAGGCCTCAAGCAGGGCACGGGTCGCGTCCAGGTTGCTTCGCATGCCGAGATCGAAATCAGCCTCGCATTCGCCGCTGACCGCAGCCGCGAGGTGAAATACCAACTGGGTGTCGGCGGCGATGGCCATCGTTCCGGACGGTCCCGGTCGCAGCAGGTCGTTCAGGTCGCCCACGACGGTGGCGACGCGCGCGTCGGCCAGCAAGTCGGCCGGCGGCTGGGCCCGGTCCACCAGGGTGATGCGGGAAATGGGCTGTGGCGCTACGCCCGCCAGCGCCAGCTGGCCCTGGGCGAGCAGGGTGCGCGCCAGACGCGCGCCCAGAAAACCGGCGCCACCGGTGATCACGATGTTCATGGATTGACCTCCAGGGGAAGCGTGAACTGTAACGTGCGTGCATCGCCGGGGGTCGTCGCAGGATCGACAGGGGCCATGAAAAAAGGGGCCGGTTGGCCCCTTTCAGATCAAGATGACGTGGCCGCCTACATGCCGGCGTAGTTCGGGCCGCCACCGCCTTCGGGCGAGACCCAGACGATGTTCTGCGTCGGGTCCTTGATATCGCAGGTCTTGCAGTGCACGCAGTTCTGGGCGTTGATCTGCAGGCGTTGGGCGCTGCCGCCCTTGGATTCGTCGGGCACGAATTCGTACACGCCAGCCGGGCAGTAGCGACCCTCGGGTCCGGCGAACTTGGCCAGGTTCACGTTGACCGGGACCGTGGCGTCCTTGAGCGTCAGGTGGGCGGGCTGGTTCTCTTCGTGGTTGGTGTTGCTGATGAAGACGCTGGAGAGCCGGTCGAAGGTCAGGACGCCGTCGGGCTTCGGATAGTCGATGGGCCTGCACTCGGCGGCCGGCTTCAGGTAGACGTGGTCGGGCTTGTCGCGGTGGATCGTCCAGGGGATGTTGCCTTTGAGCACGAATTGCTCGATGCCGGTCATCAGCGTGCCGACCGTACGGCCCTTCTTGAACCACTGTTTGAAGTTGCGTGCCTTGTTGAGTTCGGTATGCAGCCACGATTCGTTGAAGGCCTCCGGATAGGCCGTCAGCTCGTCATGCTGGCGACCGCTTGCCAACGCGTCGAAGGCCGCTTCGGCGGCCAACATGCCGGTCTTGATGGCGGCGTGCGCGCCTTTGATGCGACTGGCATTGAGGTAGCCGGCATCGCAGCCGACCAGTGCCCCACCCGGGAACACCGTCTTGGGCAGGGACAGCAGGCCGCCGGCCGTGATGGCCCGCGCACCGTAGGAAATGCGCTTGGCAGGTTTGGCACCTTTGTCACCCTCGAAGTACCAGCGGATATTCGGGTGGGTCTTGTAGCGCTGAAACTCCTCGAACGGGCTGAGCCAGGGGTTCTTGTAGTCGAGCCCGACCACGAAGCCCACCACGACCTGGTTGTTTTCCATGTGGTACATGAAGGAGCCGCCATAGGTGTCTTCCTCCAGCGGCCAGCCGGCCGTGTGCACGACCAGGCCCGGGGTGTGGCGCGCCGGATCGATCTCCCAGAGTTCCTTGATGCCGATGCCGTAGCTCTGCGGATCGCAGCCGGCGTCGAGCTTGAAGTTGGCGATCAGTTGTTTGCCCAGGTGGCCGCGCGAACCTTCGGCGAAGATGGTGTACTTGGCATGCAGTTCCATGCCCAGCTGGAAGTTCTCGGTGGGTTCGCCATCCTTGCCGATGCCCAGGTTTCCGGTGGCCACGCCCTTGACGGAGCCATCGTCGTTGTAGAGCACCTCTGCCGCCGCGAAGCCAGGAAAAATCTCGACGCCCAGATTCTCTGCCTGCTGGGCCATCCAGCGCACCACTGCACCCAGGCTGACGATGTAGTTGCCGTGGTTGTGGAAGCATGCCGGCAGGAGCATGTTGGGCGTGCGGGTCGCGCCGGTCTCGCTGGTCATCAGGAAGATGTCGCCGGTGACGGGCTGGTTCAGCGGTGCGCCGAGTTCCTTCCAGTTCGGAAAAAGTTCGTTGAGGGCGATCGGGTCCATGATTGCGCCGGACAGCGTGTGCGCCCCAGGCTCGGAGCCCTTCTCCAGCACGACGACCGAAATTTCGGTGCCTTTCGCTGCCGCCAGCTGCTTCAGGCGAATCGCGGTGGCCAGGCCGCCGGGACCGCCGCCGACCACGACCACGTCGTATTCCATTGCTTCGCGCGGGCCGAACTGGGCCAGTATTTCCTGGTTTGTCATGGGATGTCTCGGTTGAACATGGGCGGTATCGTGCCCCACAACAGGTGCATGTGTCTGTCGGTTGGGCGACTGATTTTATGCCGTTCACAGGCACAATCGAACGATCGTTCTCTTCGTTTTTAGTGGAGGTTCCCTCAATGGCATACAGCATCGATCTCTCCGGCCGCGTGGCCTTCATCACCGGGGCCTCCGGGGGCCTCGGCGCCCAGTTTGCGCGCACGCTGGCTGCCGCCGGTGCGGGCGTCGTCCTGGCCAGCCGGCGACTGGAAAAGCTCAAGGAACTGCGCGCAGAGATCGAGGGCGCGGGCGGCGACGCCCATGTGATCGAGCTCGACGTGACCGACAACGATTCCATCAAATCCGCGGTGGCCCACGCCGAGACCGAAATGGGATCGATCGACATCCTGGTCAACAACTCCGGTGTCAGCACCACGCAGCGCATCCAGGACGTGGCCGAGGACGACTACGACTTCGTGTTCAACACCAACGTGCGCGGCGCCTTCTTCGTGGCGCAGGAAGTGGGCAAGCGCATGCTGGCCCGTTCCCGTGGTGCGGCGCCCGGCAGTTTCACGGGCGGGCGCATCATCAACATCGCCTCGATGGCGGGCCTGAAGGTGCTGCCGCAAATCGGCGTCTATTGCATGAGCAAGGCCGCGGTGGTGCAGATGACCAAGGCCATGGCGCTGGAGTGGGGCCGCTTCGGCATCAACGTCAACGCGATCTGCCCCGGCTACATCGACACCGAGATCAACCACCACCACTGGCAGACCGAGCAGGGCCAGAAACTGATCCAGATGCTGCCGCGCAAGCGTGTGGGGCAGCCGCAGGACCTGGATGGCCTGGTGCTGATGCTGGCCAGCGACCAGAGCCACTTCATCAATGGCGCGGTCATTGCGGCCGACGATGGATTTGGGGTCTGAGGCGTGAGGCTCGCGCGCGGGCCCGGGGGCGCGCCGCGGTGCCTTGTGGGGTCCATGCCGGCATGAGTTGGGGCATTGTTGCGGGCCTGCTGGCGGGCGCGCTGTGGGGGCTGGTTTTCGTGGCACCGCGCATGACGCCGGGCCTGTCGTCACTCGACCTCGCCGCGGGGCGGTTCATGGCCTATGGGCTGGCGTCGACGTTGGTGCTCCTGGCCTTGCCGGGCCGCCGGCGGCGGCCCACGCTGGCCCAGATGGGCTGGGCCGTGGTCCTGAGCGTGCTGGGTTTCACAGGTTATTACTGGTTCCTGGTGCTGGCGATCCGCGATGCCGGCACCGAGGTCCCGACACTCATCATCGGCACCATTCCGCTGTGGGTCATGGTGCTGGGCAAGCCGGCAGGTCTTCGCTGGCCGGCACTGTTGCCGGGTCTGGTGCTGACGGCTGCCGGTCTGGCCTTGATGATGGACGCGACGTCGCAGGCGCCTTCAATGGACGCGACAGGCGCTGTACCCGACTTCATGCGTGGCGTAGCGTGGGCCGTCCTGGCCATGGCGTGCTGGACGGCCTTTGCGCTGCTGAACTCGGCCTGGCTGCACCGCCATCCCGAGGTCTCCGCCACGGACTGGGCCAACTGGCTCGGCGTGGCCACCGGCACGGGCGCGCTGCTGATGTGGCTGGCCCTGGGCACGCCGGCGTCAGTGCTGGTTCGACACCCTGGCTTTGCGCAATCGGCGGCGGTGTGCGTGGCCACCGGGCTGGGCTCGGCGTGGCTGGCCACCATCCTCTGGAACGTGGCCAGCCAGCGGCTTTCCGCCAGCCTGTGCGGGCAGCTGATCGTCAGCGAGACGGTCTTCGCGCTGGTGTATTCGTTTGTGCTGGACGGCCACTGGCCGGGCCTGGCGCAGCTTGCTGCCGCCGTGCTGTTCTTGCTCGGCATTCTTTTCTCGATCAGGGCACACCGATGAAATTTGAAATTCCCGCCGTCAAGAAACTGGTTTTCGAGATGACCTTACCGATCCGCTGGGGTGACATGGATGCCATGAACCATGTCAACAACACGACCTATTTCCGCTACCTGGAAATCATCCGCATCGAGTGGTTCCGATCCATCGGTTGCATGATGGATCCCTTGGGCGAGGGGCCGGTGATCGTCAACGCGTTCTGCAATTTCTACAAGCAGCTGGAGTTCCCGGGCGACCTGCTGGTGCGCATGTATGCCAGCGATCCGGCACGCACCACGTTCGAGACCTGGGCCACGATCGAACGGGCCGACGCCCCCGGTGCGATCTGGGCGGCTGGCGGGGCGACCACCATCTGGGTGGACTTCCCGAAGCAGAAAGCCGTGCCGCTACCGGACTGGCTGCGGCGCATAGTGGAAGCCTGAGAGGCTGAGCCGCAAAGCGCTCACGCCACCCGCTCGCCAATGAGTTCGTATTATCTGATTTGCTAATGAATGTGAAAAATAATTAACATTACTTCTCAAAAGGGCGCGTCATCAGCACAATCCGTCTGACCCATTCAACAGGAGACGATCATGCTCATCGGCGTACCCAAGGAAATCAAGAACCATGAATACCGTGTCGGCCTGACGCCGGCCAGCGTGCGCGAGCTCACGGCCCATGGCCATCAGGTGCTGGTGCAGAACGATGCCGGTACCGCGATCGACCTGACCGATGCGCAGTACGTGGCCGCCGGTGCCGAGATGGTGGCCACAGCCGCCGAGATCTTTGCGCGCGCCGAGATGATCGTGAAAGTCAAGGAACCGCAGCCCGTGGAGTGCGCGATGTTGCGGCCTGGGCAAATCCTCTACACCTACCTGCACCTGGCGCCGGACCCCGAGCAGACGAAGGCGCTGGTCAAGTCCGGTGCCATCTGCATCGCCTACGAGACCATCACCGGCCCCGGCGGCGGTCTGCCCCTGCTGGCGCCCATGAGCGAAGTGGCCGGGCGCATGGCCGTGCAGGCCGGTGCCACCTACCTGGAAAAAGCCCACGGCGGGCGCGGCCTGCTGCTCGGTGGCGTGCCGGGCGTGCAGCCCGGGCACGTGGCGATCATCGGCGCCGGCGTGGTCGGAACCAATGCGCTGCAGATGGCCGTGGGCCTGGGTGCGCGAGTGACGGTGCTGGACAAGAACGTGGACCGCCTGCGCCAGCTGGACCTGGTGTTCGGCAACCGCATCAGCACGATTTATTCGACGGCGTCCGCTATCGAAGAGGCCGTGCTGGACGCCGACCTGGTGGTCGGCGGCGTGCTGGTGCCCGGTGCGGCGGCGCCCAAGCTGGTGACCCGCGCGCACGTGGCGCGCATGAAGAAGGGTGCGGTGCTGGTGGACGTGGCCATCGACCAGGGCGGCTGTTTCGAGACCTCGCACGCGACGACCCATGCCGAGCCCGTCTACATGGTGGACGGCGTGGTGCACTACTGCGTGGCCAACATGCCCGGCGCGGTGGCGCGCACCTCGACCTTTGCGCTCAACAACGCCACGATCGGGCATGCGCTGGCGCTGGCCGAAAAGGGCTGGAAGCAGGCGCTGAAGGACAACCCGCACCTGCTGCACGGCCTCAACGTGTGCCAAGGCCAGGTGACCTACGAAGCCGTGGCACACGACCTGGGCTACGAATTCGTGGACCCCGCCGGACTGCTCGGGTAAAAACGGCCACAGGAACGGCACCGGCGGCCCCGCCCACCCGAAGTTGAGGGAAATCAGCTCCTTCCCAGCGTCGAAAGGTCACTGATTGCTATCAGAAAAGTAGTCAGGCCTTGGCCTTCGGCATCCGGCCCATGAGGTAGAACTCGGGATTGGGCATCATGCCGCTGAAACTGGCCATGCGGTTGGACAGGCCGAAGAAGGCGGTGATGGCCGCGATGTCCCAGATGTCCTCGTCGTCAAAGCCATGGGCGTGAAGCGCCTCGAAATCGGCGTCATTGATCTGATCCGAGTGCTGGCAGACCTTCATCGCGAAGTCCAGCATCGCGCGCTGGCGCGGCGGGATCTCGGCCTTGCGGTAGTTCACCGCCACCTGGTCGGCCACGAGCGGCTTCTTTTCGTAGATGCGCAGGATGGCGCCGTGCGCCACCACACAGTACAGGCAGTTGTTGGCCGCACTGGTGGTGGTCACGATCATCTCCCGTTCGCCCTTGCTCAGGCCACTGGTGCGCCCGACGGACTCCGGCACCATCAGCGCGTCGTGGTAGGCAAAGAAGGCGCGCCATTCGGCTGGGCGGCGGGCAAAGCCCAGAAAGACGTTCGGCACAAAGCCGGCTTTCTCCTGCACTTCCAGCACTTTGGCCTTGATGTCGTCGGGCAGGTCGTTCAGTTCGGGGGCGGGGTAGCGGGTCACGGCGGTCTCCTCTGGAATGATTCATGCATGATGCCAGCCTGATTTTGCAGGAGCTTCACACCATGGATTCCCAATTCGACAAAGGCCTGGCCACCCGCAAGCAGGTGATGGGCGAAGACTTCGTGGCCCGCGCCTTCGGCGGCGCCACCGAGTTCACCGCACCCATCCAGCAATACATCACACGCAACGCCTGGGGCGACGTCTGGCAGCGTCCAGGCCTGGACCTGAAAACCCGCAGCCTGATCACCGTGGCCATGCTCATCGCCTTGGGCAAGCAGCACGAGCTCAAGGGCCATGTGCGCGGCGCGCTGAACAATGGTGCCACCCCCCGGGAACTCCAGGAGGTGCTGCTGCACGCAAGCATCTACTGCGGCCTGCCCACGGCGGTGGAGGCTTTCCGCACCGCCGCCGAGGTGGTGGACGCGCCGGTCCCGCGCTGAAAGCGGATTTCGGTGGCCGCAGAGGCGGTGTTCAGGGGCTTTTTGGCACCGACCCAGCGTCGAGCGGTCATGGAGTGCTATGAAAATAGAACCTTTTCAACCGCCCATCAGTTTGTGCACCAGGTCGGCCGTGGTGCTGGCCTGGTACTTGCGCATCAGGCGGGCGCGGTAGATTTCCACGGTGCGGTGGCTGATCGCCAGCGCCTTGCCGATTTCCTTGGCCGTCAGGCCGTCCATGACGTGCGCGGCCACCTCGCGCTCGCGGGCGGTGAGTTCGGCCTTGACCGGCCGGCGTGAGCTCAGGTCCTCGAAGCTCCAGATGCCGGCCTCGTGCGGGGCGTCGCGGTTCAGCGCGCGGCCGGTCACATGGCACCAGAAGATCTCGCCGCCGAAGCGGCCGTCGAGGCGCTTCATGAGCCGGTCGTCGGAATAGGTGCCGTCGCGGTTGAGCAGCGGCGCGATGCGTGCGCCGGTGCGCTCGTATTCGTCGGCACTGGGGTACAGGATCTGGAAGGACTGCCCGATGAGCTGCTCGCGCGTCGCGCCGAACATCTCGCAGACGCGGCGGTTGCAGTTCACCATGGTGCGGTTGCGCGAGAGCACGAGGCCGATCGGGGCCAGATCAAAGGCCAGCTGGTAGTCGATGGCGTGGGTCATGGCGATGCGTGCGGGTTGGGGGTTGGCCATTACGAAATACTACGTATCGAGTTACGTAGTATCGTTCAGCTTTTCCCTTTTCAGGAGATCGGTGTGAACAAGCTCTATCCTTCCGCGGCCGCGGCCCTCAAGGGCATCGTGGCCGACGGCCAGCTCATGGCGGTCGGCGGCTTCGGCCTGTGCGGCATCCCCGAGGCGCTGATCGATGCCCTGCGCGACAGTGGCGTGAAGAACCTCACTGTCATTTCCAACAACGCCGGCGTCGATGGTTTCGGCCTGGGCAAGTTGCTGGAGACGCGCCAGATCAAGAAGATGATCTCGTCCTACGTCGGCGAGAACAAGGAGTTCGAGCGCCAATACCTGGCCGGCGAGCTGGAGCTGGAATTCACGCCCCAGGGCACGCTGGCCGAGAAGCTGCGCGCCGGCGGCGCCGGCATTCCGGCCTTCTTCACCCGCACCGGTGTCGGCACGCTGGTGGCCGAAGGCAAGGAGCTGCGCGAGTTCGACGGCAAGACCTACGTCATGGAGCGCTCCCTGGTGCCGGCGGTGTCGCTGGTCAAGGCGCACCGGGCTGACAAGTCGGGCAACCTGCAGTTCCGCCTGACCGCGCGCAATTTCAACCCGGCCGTTGCGATGGCCGGGCGCATCTGCGTGGTGGAAGTGGAGGAAATCGTCGAGACCGGCACCATGGTGCCGGATCAGGTGCACCTGCCGGGCATCTATGTGCACCGCATCGTGCACAACCCGAATCCCGAAAAACGCATTGAAAAACGGACCATCACAGAAAAGGCGGGGGTGTAATCATGGCGTGGACACAAGACCAGATGGCGGCGCGCGCCGCCCGCGAACTGCACGACGGCTATTACGTCAACCTTGGCATCGGCATTCCCACGTTGGTGGCGAATCACGTGCCCGCCAACATCGAAGTCTGGCTGCAAAGCGAGAATGGCATGCTCGGCATTGGCCCGTTCCCGACCGAAGACAACGTCGATGCCGACCTCATCAACGCCGGCAAGCAGACGGTCACCACCATCCCTGGCTCCTCGATCTTCGGCAGCCATGACAGCTTCGCCATGATCCGCGGCGGCAAGGTCAACCTGTCGATCCTGGGCGCCATGCAGGTCAGCGAAAAAGGCGACCTGGCCAACTGGATGATCCCCGGCAAGATGGTCAAGGGCATGGGCGGGGCGATGGACCTTGTGGGCGGCGTGAAAAGCGTGGTGGTCCTGATGGAACACGTGGCGAAGAAGAAGGACGGCGGCTTCGACCTGAAGATCCTGCCCAAATGCACCCTGCCGCTGACCGGCGTGGGCGTGGTGGACCGCATCATCACCGACCTGGCCGTGATGGACATCACCCCGCACGGCCTGAAAGTGGTGGAGATGGCGCCCGGCGTGACCGACGAGGAGCTGCAGAGCAAGACCGGCGTGCCGCTGCTCTGATCGAGCCGCCCCATCGCCCGGCCGGTTCGGGCACAGGCCGTCCACCATCGCTGGTGGGCGGCCTTTTCGCCTTCTGGAGGGACCTCTCCAATGACCGGGAAATTGATGCAGGTCAGTTGAATTCGTCCCAACGCACGTAACATGATGTTTCAAAGTGGGTGCTCCTGCGACTGAAGGCCACATAAACAGCGCGGCGAGGGCAGAAACAGAAGGGTTTTTCCATGCAACTGTCAGAAGTCACGCTTTCGGGTTTTCCGGCCAGCGCCTCTTCGGAGCCGCTGCCGGTGCAGTCCCTGGCGCAGTTGCTGGCCGTTCGGGAACTGCAGCGCCATCAGCCCGTCATCAGCCTGCGCCAGGCGCTCGAACAGATGGGCTATGTCGATGCCGCGACCCTGGATCGGATCCAGGCGGAAAACCCGGACTACCTGCGCAGCCAGTCGGCCGAGCTGGTGCGGCGCATGCTGCTCACGACCGATGACCTTGAGCATGCGCTGGCCCGCATGGCGGGCATCCCCGAGGTGGACACGGTTCGGTTTGCCATATTGCCCGAGGCGTTCCAGGCCCTTAGGGTGCGCGAGGCCCGCCTGAACGGCGTGGTGCCGTTGGGCATGGCCGAGGACCGATTCTTCGTGGCCTCTTGCACGCCGACGGACGAGGAGGTGCGCCGGCACCTGTGCGAACTGACCGGGCGCAGCGTCACTCTGGTCTGGGCCAGCCGCGCGTCCATCCAGGCCCGGCTCGACCTTCAGGAAAGCGTCGGTGCCGCTGGGGGCCGTTCCCTGCCGCCGCTGGCCATGCCAGCGCATCCGGTGGGCGCCGGCGCCTCAGCCAAGGCGCACGGGGCAGATATCGAGACGCTGGTGTCGCAGGCGCTGATCGAGATGTCGGAGGGCCAGGAGCACGAAGAGGCCGCCTCGGCGAGTGAAACCTCGGGCATGGTGCGCATGGTCAAGCAGATGATCGACGACGCGCTGGCTCTGGACGCTTCCGACATTCACATCGAGACCAATCCGGGCGAGCAGATCACCCTGATCCGCTTCCGCCGCGACGGCGACCTTGAACCCTATCTGCGCCTGCCGGCGAGGTTGCGGGCGCCGCTGGTGTCGCGCATCAAGATCATGTCGCGGCTGGATATCGCGGAGCGGCGCCGACCGCAGGACGGCAAGATCAACTTTGCCGAGTTTGGCGGGCCCAAGCTGGAGCTGCGCGTCGCCGTCATGCCCACCCACGACGGACTGGAAGATGTGGTATTGCGCCTGCTCGCCACGACCAAGCCCATTCCACTGGTCAAGCTGGGTCTGCAGCCGCGTGACGAGGACACGTTCAAGCGCCTGTCGGGCCATTCGTTCGGCCTGATCCTGGCCGCCGGGCCGACCGGCTCCGGCAAGACCACCACGCTGCATTCCATGTTGGCCGAGGTCAACACCGGCGAGCGCAAGATCTGGACGGCCGAGGACCCGATCGAGATCACCCAGCCCGGCCTGCGCCAGGTGCAGGTGAATCCCAAGATCGGGGTGACCTTTGCCGCGGCCATGCGCGGCTTCCTGCGTGCCGACCCGGACATCATCATGATCGGCGAAATCCGCGACCAGGAAACGGCCAAGATCGCGATCGAAGCCTCGCTGACCGGCCACCTGGTGCTCTCGACGCTGCATACCAACAGCGCCTCGGAAAGCGTGGTGCGGCTGCTGGACCTCGGCATGGATCCGATGAACTTCGCCGACTCGCTGGTCGGCATCGTGGCGCAGCGACTGGTGCGTGCACTGTGTCCGCACTGCGCGACGCCGCACCGTCTGGGCCCCGGGCAATTCGACCGCCTGCTTGCCGAATACATCGATCGCTCCAGCCTGACTCCGGCCGAAGGGCAACGCCGCCTGCTTGCGGCAGCGGGGATCGAATCGCCCGAGCAGATCCTCGTGCACACCGCCACCGGATGCGAAAAATGCAGCGGCAAGGGTTACAAGGGCCGCATGGGGATCTACGAGATCTTCGAAAACAACCCGGCCATCCGCGAACTCATCCAGCGCCATGCACGACCGAGCGAGCTGTTTGAGGCGGCCATCGCTTCGGGCATGCGCAGCCTGCGCCACGACGCACTGGAAAAACTGGTCCAGGGCAAGATCGACGTGCGTCAGGCCCGAGTGGCCTATATCTAGCGCCCGCGCGGTCACGCCTGAGCGTGATGGCTGATTCGGGCCGGCTCAACCTCAGAGCGCTTCACGGCGTATCGTCGTCCAGGCGGGCCGGATAGCCGGTGATGACCTGGATGTCGCGGTACAGCGGCTGCAGGCGCTGGTACATGCGGCAGTAGACGCGCCGGTACAGCCGGTCGTAGGTGCGGGCATGCTCGGGCTGCGG